>QWCV01000572.1_pt1 | contig 41437 bp, 36 predicted proteins | sample 1972621 | NCBI WGS metagenome assembly QWCV01 (sample SAMN09866699, study PRJNA288562) | Human gut metagenome isolate pre2_stool, whole genome shotgun sequencing... | isolation source: gut | host: Homo sapiens | place: USA: California | reverse complement strand
ATACAGTTGTAACAGAGTAAACTCTGCTACAAAGGGTGTTGTCAACCATCCTATGATGTAACGCCACTTTAGATAGCAGTATCTATTGGGGTTAAAGGTTGGAGGTGTAAACCGTTAGTACGACTGGGCAGTTACAAGCCCATGACCTTTAGGTCGTGGGTAGTTGACATATCTATATTCCCTTCTGTGTCAGTTACATAAAGCCAATAGGCATAGTCGGTCAATCCGAATAGGACACCGACAATTTGATTCATGACAATAGAATGCTCGCAGAGCGCGCATTCTATTATCTGATTCCCAATAATAAAGATCATAGCCATTCGTTTTCAGCGCAATTGCAACATAGTTTTCTGTCAATATACCTCGGAAATGCTCTGTTTCTTTACCCTGTAGCGCCTCCAGAGTCATTCCCAATCTGGCGGACATAATACCCAGATCACTATAATATAATTTAAATGCACTCACATCCTGATATGCTGCAACCGGATAAAATCCCTGACTGCATTTCATACACTTATTCACAATTCCAGCCCGAATCAGCCAGTCAATCGCATCTCCATATTGAGAGGTCCGCGCGCCCGATTTTATCAACTTATACTGAAATTTTTTTTGCATCCCTTGCCAACTGTGCCGGAAGGAAATCATACGCTTCAAATGCTGCTTTCAGTTCCGGCCGCAAAGCTTTGAATTTCACTTTCCAATCGTCGGAAATCCGGTAGGAATCACAGATTTTCTGAATGGCCTTGCCGCAGATGGAATAAGGAAGCCCACAGCTTTTCATCCACCGATGAACAACCTCCGGCTCAAAAATAGTCAGCTCTGCAATCAACCAGGCTTGCGCCATCTGTACATAATAGTGATCGTCTGCTTTCATCAGCGGCAGCAACCGCTCTGCATGACCATGCCCCAGCCGGGAAATAAACATTACATAGCCCCAGCGACGAATAAATGGATCATCGGAATGAATATATTCCTGAGCATACCCTATCGCCATTTCAAAATCCTGCGCCGCCACATACCGAATAAGCTGATCCGTGTGCCACCAATCCGTAAACAGTAAATTATTGTGGATAAAAGCCATCCGTGCAGCCACATCCTTAATTTGCTGTAAGTTTACATAATAGTAGATTCGATGAAACTGCTGCTCCGTCAAAATATGTTCCCGAAGGAGAGCTGCGTCCGCCTGTTCCTTGACATAGCGGCGGATCAGCCTGTCCACGTCTGCTGTTTTGTATTGCCCCAAAGCGTCCAGATCCTGCTGAACGGACTGTGGTGTCAAAATTTTTCTTTCTTCCATAATCGTTTCTCCATATTTTTCTTCCATTTCTTTCGTATGTGCCTGAAACAACGCTAACGCCTGTATCTGAATGCAAGATCATACAGCTTTTGCTTGCACTTAAATACTGTTTTTTCACAATACAGGAAAGAACACCCCTCCCTTCGGTTCTACGATACTATATCACAGCTTGTTTTTCATATCTACATTGGGGACTGTAAGTTGTAAAAATCAGGGGATAAGTTGTATCATACATCCACAAGAGAGGAAAGCAAAGTGAACTGCCGTGTCTTGCTTTTAGCAGACACGGCAGTTTGTCAGGAGCATCATATCTTTTTCGGGATTTGGATTTTCGTAATTCTGCAAACAGGATTTTCTATTTCTTTTTCCACACCATTACATAATCTCTTTCTCCAGTAGCTTCATCCAATCCATCGCTCTGGATCTCAAAACCTTCCCTCTGGTAAAAAGAGATTGCCCGTGTATTTTTCCGATACACATTTAAGCGTAATTCGTTTCTTTTGTCTTTTGTATCATTCAGCAGAATTTTACCGATACCCTGAGACTGCATTTTATCAGAAACAAAAATGCCCTCGATATAATCGTTGTTCAGCCCTATAAACCCCTGGATTTTCTGATCACTTTCATAGACATAGACTTCCGCCTGTAACAGCATTTCTTTTACCAATTTAAAATTACGTTTCCAATATTGAGCAGAAATAAAATCATGTGCTTTTAAATTCGTATCTAACCATATATCGGCAACTCTGTCTATATCTGCTTTTTGTAATTTTCTAACCATAACCGGTATTCCTCTCAAACGCAACTTCGTCAAACCAAAGTTCACAATACCTGCAAGCTTGTTCCACCCTATCTTATCCCCAGCTCGTCCAGTGCTTTCTCCCAATAGGAGTCCGCAATATTATACCAGGGGTCCTGATAGTCGTTTAGTTTCATGACATGATTTAAGACCGTTCCGTGGGGCAGCTCTCCGGTATCCAACAAATGCTCCGTGATCCTGCACCAGTACGGCGATGCATCCCAAAGCCCGGATTCGTGAATTTCTTTTATTACGGTATCCACGTCATATTCCAGGGAAAGAAATTCCGGCTTCCAGTCCTTTCCGTCCGAGGTCAATATCATGTACTGTGTTTTTTTCGGGGACTTCAACGGAACTCCGACCGCTCCCGCGTTTATGATTTTCTTTTTCCCGTCAGAAACGAATCCCTGCATATGGGTATGTCCGCATATGATATAGCGCTCTTCGCATTTTTGAACGAATAAATCCTCCGAAAGCAGCGCTTTCTGATTCTCAAAAGGCGTTCCATGACAAGCCAGAACCGGTTCCATCCCGGCAAACCGGATGCTTTGGCTGATCGGCAACGTTTCAAAAAAATCAAGATCCTTTGCATTCAGACTGTTGTAATTATAAATCATTGCCATGACACTGCGGTTTCCACTTTTCCAGTCACAGTTTTGATCTTTTCTGCGATTGAGCCAGTAATCTTCTTTATTTCCCCTTATAAAAATGCAGGAAGCATTTTGTTTCAGTTCATACAGAATCTCCAGCGTTCTTTGCGGATAGGGAAACTCGCCCAAATAATCGCCCAAAAAAATATACGCATCCACATTCTGCTCCAACGCATGCGCCAGACAGCGCTGCAAGGCGATATAGTTTCCATGTATATCTGACATTACTGCTATTTTCATGTCCGTTCTCCATTTTTCTTCGCAGATCCTCTACCGTTGCAGTGACTGGAAAAGTGCAGGTATTTTTTCCGTCCTCTTACATGCAATCCGATGCCGATGCAAAGAAACGTAACTCCGAGTATGCCCCATACCAGTATAAAAAATAAGAATATTAGTGTTGTTGTTTCCATTCTGTCACTCCCAGTTCATCGAATTGTGTAAATGCCTCTGTCAGTTCTGTTTCCACTCCACACAAAGCGCCTGAACTTAATTGTAGCATAGAAAGAAGCTTCTTCGCAAATACAATTCCCGGGAGTTTGACAGTTGCTTTGCGACTGTTTCGAAATTTGATATATAACTTCTATTTTTCTTGATACCATCCTGCCTGTGCCCAGTACAATCTGGCATATTCTCCGTTTTTTCTCAATAACTCCTCGTGTGAACCAATCTCCACAATTCTTCCTTTTTTCATTACTACAATTTTATCCATTTTGCAACAAATTCCAATCCTATGTGAAATCAACAGAGCTGTTTTTTCTTCCATCACTCTCATAAACAAATTCAATACTTCATTTTCTGTAATTGCATCTAATGCACTAGTTGGCTCATCCATCACAATTATTTCTGCATTTCTTAGTATTCCCCGTGCAATCGCCAGCTTTTGCCACTGCCCCAACGAAAAATCAACACCTCCATATTCTGTTCCAAGCTGTTGGTTTAATGAAATTTTTTCCGTAAATCCAACCTGTTCTAACACTCTTATAATTTCCGAATCAGACTCCAATTTTTCTACACATGAAATTCCTATGTTTTCCTTCAACGTCAGATAATACTTCACAAAATTTTGTGAAACCACCGAAATATGGCGATACAAATTCTCTACCATACACTGATTCAAATCAATCTCCCCCCACCGTATTGTTCCTTTCAAAACTGGATATAATCCGAGGATAAGCTTTGCTAATGTACTTTTCCCACTTCCGTTTTCTCCAACAATTGCAATATGCTCTCCTGGCAAAATATCTAAACAAATATCTTCAAGAACGTTTTTCTGCATCTCCGGATAAGAAAAAAATACATGTTCCAAACAAATTTTCTTTTGGCTAAAAGAAATTTGTGGTTGTCTATCTACACATCGTTTATCTTCCTTTTCCTTAAATTCTTCTCCCAATTTTAAATATGCATCATAATTATTATAAAGACTTAAAAGCTCCGGCAATTCTCCTACTGCCTCCAGAAATGCTTTTATACAATTCTGCATATTCAATAATGCGGAAATCAATGCACCAAATACACAAGCTTCCATCTGTCCCCATACGGCAAGCCCCACGGCAAGTAGTAATGCTCCTATATATCCTGCAAATTGAATTATGTCACATAAGAAACACCATACTGCATCCTTTTTCTTTTCCATCCATAACTGTTCTCTTACAAGAAAACTTTCTTTCTTCCATAGTCGTGATAGGTATTCCTGACATCCCAATACTCTAAGTTCTTTTGCGCTATCCTTTCCTGTCAATATTTTCCAATAATACTCCATCTTGCGTACCATCTTGCTTTGTGAATTTTTTACCCGTACATGACTTTTCCCCCTTATAACTTTTACAATTGGAAATGGCAATACTGCCAAAATAGCTGCCAGTGCAAGAACCCAATGATAGTCCAACATGATTCCCAATACTGCTACAACACCAAACGCTGCTGATGCCGCCTCTAAAAACTGATAAAATACCATTGCCGGAACATCCTCTTCAACTGTTCGTTCTGCACGCTTCTTCTGATCTAATATCTTTGAATTTTCCATATTATATAAAGACATTCTTGCCGTTTTTTCCTGCAGAAATTGCCTAAAACACATGCTGCCTTTTTCAAAAATCCCCGTATTGACCAAAACACTATATCCATAATTCAAAAAATACATTCCCCCTCGCATCCCAAGATAAATCGCTACATTTTTTATCAGGAGTTCTCTGTTACCTTCTTGCAACTCAATTACCCCTTGGAGTATTCCTGTAAATAAAATAGTCGACAACGCTGGGATGATTGCCTGACAAATATAATAAAGTACAGTGACAGCTGTCGAAAAAGGGGCTGCCCAAAACAATATTTTAAATATATTTCCTATTTTCCTCATCACATTCTCTCTCACTCCCATGATTCTCATACCAGCTGCTCTGCATCCTATACATATCTGCATAAATGCCGCCGCGTTCCATCAGCTCCGCATGACTTCCTTCTTCCTGAATTTGTCCCTTGGATAAAACAAGTATTCTGTCCGCCATCTTGGCACTCGCCAGACGATGTGAGATAAAAATACAACTTTTCTGTGTCAATATAGATGCTATATTTTCATACATAGCGTTCTCCGCAATAGGGTCCAGAGCTGATGTAGGCTCATCCAAAATCACAAATTCGGAATCCATAAAATAGGCCCTGGCAATCGCTATTCTCTGCCACTGCCCACCGGACAACTCTATCCCCTGTTCTTCTAACTTTCCAAGCGGTAAATCCAACTCCATCAGTAATTTTTCATTTTCAATCCCCGCCATGCGAAGTGCTTTTCTCACATTTTCATCATCCTCTTTACGCTCCAACGCCCCTGCTGCTACATTTTCCCGAAGTGTCAAATAAAATCTATTATAGTCCTGAAATACTACTGAAAATAGCTTCTGAAGTTGTTCCTGTGAAAATTCCTGCAAATCAATTCCATTTACTACAATTCTTCCACTCTGTGGTCGATATAAACGACACAACAATTTAATAATGGTCGATTTTCCAGCGCCATTTACGCCTACCAACGCAATATGCTCTCCACCTTTGATTTCAAAACTCACATTCTTTAAAATACAATGTTCACTTCCCGGATATGTAAAACTCACATTTTCAAATCGTATACAGTTATCTCCTTTTATTTCCTTACTTTTTGGGGGATCATGTTCTTCCTCCAACCTCATAAACCTCAAAAAGTGAGATACAACATTCGTTCCCCATCTCATTTTCTGCAAAGTCATATATAACGCTTCAGAATCATCCAAGGCTTCTCCCATCGCAGTTAAAACGGCTGCAAAAGCTCCTAATGTAATACTTCCTTCCAGTGCACTCATACATAAAAACACTAAAATTGAGAATAACCAGACAAATGTCAGAAAATTTCCAATCAAATAATAATTGTGTGCCTTTACCTTTACTCTGATTCTCCGATTTAACACCTCTTTCACTAATGCTTTTCTCTTTTTTTCCAGAAATCTAACAGCTCCAAATATCTTTAACTCAAGCAATGAATCCTTTTCTGTCAAAAGCTGTTCTAAGTAATCCCGTTTCCGCTGCTCTATAGTTTGTTCATTATAAATTTCATTCATCATGTCTGCCGTCTTGAAATTGAGCCAAATCAACGGTGCGAACAAAACTGAAAAACTGACTGCAATCCCAACTCCCGCTTTCAAAAAGATTCCTGTCAGTCCTGCTAATATCATAAAATATCGCATTGCTATTATCGTATTTTGAAACAACTTTAGAATCATCCTATCCGGACTTCGCGACATTTGAATCAATGTATCCTGAAATTCCATACTTTCAAAATCCGCATATGGAATCCTCATAAATTTCCTGATTACATCCTCTGATAATTTATCACCTATTTTTCTCTCCATTTCAATCTGTATCATACCATCCACATAACTACTGCATATGATCGGAATCAACATCGCTATCAGAAAACCAATCCCTGCCGAAATAATATATTCTATTGTTCCTCCATTCAAAATCTTACTACTAACTGCATCTACTAACCTCTGCATAAACCAAAAGGAGCAAGAAGTTCCTGCTCCTGATATCATTGCTAACACAATCTTTATAATCGCTAATGTAGGTACATAATGAAATATAATCCCAATTGCCCTCAGCGACAGATGAATGGTTCTAAATTTTTTATTTTCTGCTTTCATATTCTCATTCCTGTATTATTTTTGTGAATTTAAAATTACCCTCTGTAATTTTTTCAATCTCATTTTCTAATACCTCATCCATTTTCTGATTTCTTTCTATTTCATAATTAAATAAATCTGGTTCCTTTGCTGCTGTCCATATCATTTCAATAAGCCGATTCTTAGATGATTCACATTCTGGCGACATGCCGTACAAATTGCCTGTACTCTTTATCGCTACACCTCTGCACCCTCCTCCGCAAAAAAGTTTTACTTCGCACTCTGCACATTTTGAAGGCAAGTTTTTATTAACACTTATTCCTCTCATTTTTTCCAATACGGGAGATTCAAACCATAACGTTTCGATATCATCCGTTAATATATTGCAAATTTTCAATTCCTCTATAATTGTGTTGGGACAAGGGTAACATGTTCCATCTGGCTGAACTGCCAAAGACGAAATACCCGATCCACAAAACAAACACTTTTCCAACATCTTAATGGATGTAAAATGCTGAACATCCAACGATCCAGGAATATATCGATCCAAATCATCATATTTTTTATATATCTCGACAAACTTTTTAAAGACTTTCTCTTCTTCAACCCGCTTTAATCCGTTTTCTTTTGCTCTTCCAACCTCATTAATAGGCTGTAGAAAAACGGATCTTACACCCAATTCTCTAGCCAAAAGGAAATATTCTTCTAATTCTCCATATAGCTCTTCTGTAACAATAGGTGAAAGTGCTACCTGTATTCCTCGTTCAACACATTTTCTAATCCCATTTATTGTCCTGTCATATGTATTTTTCCCCCGAATTCTTTCATGCACTTCTTTACTTGCACCATCCAGTGAAATTTGCACTGAAAGATTTTCAATTTCTTTTAATTGATTCGCAATATTATCATCTATCAGAGTACCATTAGAAACAATATTCAATGATTTGAATCCCTCTTGTTTTAAATACTTTAAAATACTTATACATTCCGGATTCATTAGGGCTTCTCCTCCAGACACATTGATATTGCAAGAATTAACCATCATTTTTTTTAATTTTCCAATTATAAGCTTCACAGATTCTAAGTTCAAAAACTTTTGATTTTTACTAGAAGCATCTATATAACAATGCCGACAAAACAAATTGCAAGTATCCGTTATATTCAAGGTTAAATATCTTATAACAATACTATAATAACTTTTTTCTTCCTCATGTAATTCTCCTTCCTGATATAAAACATTAACCATTTTAAGATGTTCTAATAATTCCATAACATCTAGTTCTTCAATTTTTTTCTTTAAACTTTTTTCAATAAGATGAATAATTTCCCCAAAAGTATGTCCATTAATATATCCAATTAATTTTGCTGTCTCTTCTTCCACCATTATCCAATAAGGAGCATCTGGCCAAATTACAATTTTTAAGTTTTCTTCTTCACGTTCCAATATCGAATATTGATCTATATAATTGATTTTATTTTTATCCAACATAATACACATTCCTCTTTTTGCTCTACTATTTTTCAATCATCAACACTTATTTTTTAAGCAGCCAATTTAATCAATTGGCTGCTTAAAAGAATCACTCAGTAGAGCCATAAACAGCTCCATACTTATCAGCTACAATACGTAAACTGATTTTCCTATTTTCTCTAAAAATAGGCTTTCCATAAATTTTAAACATAATCTCACCTCCTAGAAATGTATTTATGGTTAATATTCCTTACAACCTGCAAGGAATTCTCCATCTATATAATATTCTTTCCTCAAAAAACCGTGGTTCCAGCATAGCGGAAATCAATATTTCAAACACGGAAACCACCTTAGATTGGCTTGATTACCTTTAATAAGAAATGGATCTAATGTCAAACCCAGAGCCGCTTCGCGGAGCGTTAGCCGGCTTTACATTAGATCATTTCTTGTATTCTACATACTTACCAATTGGTTTCCTAACCACCGGACAGCAAGGACCTATAAGCCAAATTATTCATATATGCTTAAATTAATTAAAAATCACTCTTTTAATGACATTATAATAGTTTCTAAGAACTGGTAAAAAATTTGTTTTGCATCAGATTCGCCTTCTTTTTACAATATTCTCTCAAAATTTTCATCCTAATAAATCAAGACTCCAAATCCTTTTTCACAAAATCATCCACTTTTTTTCAAAAGCATTTGATAAATCTATCGAAAAAAGTAGTACTTTGTGTTCTTTGTCAAAAGTATATCTCTCAATTGAATACTATTTCTTTGTTGCCTATTAATTTCGGTAATTAGACCCACTTCCAAAACTTTATCTTTAAAAAGCTTCGTAAATATTATCCTGCCACGATACTATTGTCCACTCTATCTAGTACATTATCGAACCTTTTTAAGATTTGAATCTATATTAACGCACTTATGAAACATATTAAATTCTACATAATCTTTATTATTTATAAATTTAAATAAATATCAATATGTTGTGCGCGAAACGACATTTTTCTCTCATTTTTGGTCAAATTGAATATTACGGTGCGGCTGAGTTGTAAGTCCGGTATGGCGAGCCACGGAATAATCAACAAATGAATTTAAAAAGTGTCAGAAACCCTTTCAAGTTTCTGACACTCTAACGAAAACATAGGCGGTTACGTGTAAACAATACAAATCAATCGAATGTGAATTGTCAAGGTATTCCGGCTACTAAAAAGTAGCCAGTTGATTTTTTACTATGACTGAAATTTAAGTGTTTACTTTTCAATCACCTCGTCAAAGCAACCGGCCACTGTAATACAGCTGTCATCATTATCCCAATCGATATACACACTGCATACATCTCCTGTCCAAAAAACTGCAGCAACAGTGCTGCTCCCCAACTCATGCTTGTTAAAATAACAGTTGCTTTTTTATACAACTTCTTTTCTTCATTACTCAGCCTTTTATTTTCATGGTCAATTGGGCTGAAATACCCCAATCCGATTCCTGCAACAGCTGTTATGATTGCTAATTTCCAATCGTACTTTAAATTAAAGGAAAGTCTTACACATAAACTCAACAATAATGTGGAACTTGTAAGACATATCCATAAATGCTTTGCATGATATCCACCGCTGAATTTACGAAGTAACATAAATGGTATTACAATAACAATCCCCTCTTTTATTCTCCCAAAACACAGCCCTACAATTATTGCTAAAAATAGAGGAGTTACCAATAACCATAAACTATAAAGAGCATATTCATATAATTCCTTATCGTCACTCTCTATAGCATCATGATTGATCAGCCACTCCACTATCTTACCTGTACAATATTTCATTTATTTATCCTTTTGAATCTATCCATTTTTTTAGGTTCTTTCGGCTGATAGATCAATCCACAGGATGTTGAATTTGCCTCTACCTTCAAAACTGTTTCTAACACTACTGCTACTTTTTTTGATACTTTCTCCACTGCTTCCTTTTTCATTTTCATCTTAATCTCCTTTTCTGATTTTATTTTCCTCCCCCCATATATATTATTTTACATATTTCCCCGCTTTTTTAAAGTACTCATGCTCCAATGGTCTTTATTTCGACCTATTTTGTCATAAATTCCTTATTCTTCTCTAAAAACAACATGTGTTACAGTATTTTTCTGTTATTTCTTCAAATTTTCCACTGTGATACAGATTTCCTCTGTTATAAATTCTTCTGTTTCGCTCATCCTATTGCTACAATACATACATAAGGGAGAAATTTAACAATGGACTATAATTATAATGAAATGGGAAATCGTATCAAGTTGCGTCGTCAGGAATTAAAGATAAAACAATACGAACTGGCCTCTTCTATTAATATTTCTGAGAATCATATGTCTTCCATCGAGCGTGGATGCGAAAAGCCCAGTATGGATAAATTTATCGCAATCTGCAGACATTTAAAAGTATCTCCGGACTATCTTGTCCTTGGGGAAATGCATCCCCATAATGTTCCCTTAAATATTCTGGATAAATTACAGCTATGCTCCGATGAAGATGTAGAATTAGTACAGGAATTCGTGGAGCTTCTCGTAAAGAGAAACTCAAAGAGCTATTTAAAGGATAAATAAAACCGATATTCCTACTCTTTTTTATGTCATTTCACTCTGGATACTTGCATTTCCTTTCTATTTCTATATAATAGAAAGTGTTTTTTCGGCAGGAGGTTTCTGCAAATGCAACTTATTATTTGTGATGATGACAAACTATTTATTCAAAAACTCCAACACTGTCTGCAGCTTTTCTTTAAGCAACATCACCTAACACTTCCTAAAATTATCACTTTTACAAGCGGAGAAGAATTGCTGTCCTATACCGGGAGCATTGATATTCTTTTTCTGGATATTGAAATGCCCGGAATGAACGGTATATATATTGGAAATGTCTTAAAAGAACGTAACAAAAATATTATTATATTCGTAGTCACCTCTTACTCTGAGTACCTTGATGAGGCGATGCGTTTCCATGTATTCCGCTACCTCTCCAAACCCTTAGAGAAGCAACGCCTGTTCCGTAATCTGAAGGATGCCCTTGCTGTATACCATACTTTGTCCCAGAAGATTGCCTTGGAAACAAAAGAAGAAACCCTGACCCTTCCTGTCAACGATATTATTCTTATTGAAACTCAAGGGCGAAAAATCATTGTCCATACCTCCAAAAAAGATTATGAATCTATTCACAGTATACAATACTGGATTGAGATCCTTCCTAAAAATTGTTTTATTCAATCTCATCGCAGTTTTATTGTGAATTTGAAGCATGTAAGTAATTTTAATCATGACATAATTTATCTAGAGGACGGACAATTTACTGCCTATCTGACTAAGCGGAAATATACGGAATTTAAAAATGCCTATTTATTATATTTAGAAAGCAGGGCGTGACTATGGAAACATTTATTGTTTTTTTCTTATCCTATTTCATAGAAGCAATTATATTCTGGGCTTATTCCGATACGTTTTTTCCAGCCAAATTTTCTCCCCAAATCCGCGCCGCTTTCCTAAGCGCTTCATATGCCATCCTTCTGGGCTTTTCTTTTCTGAAACTAACCGGATTAAATTTAATTTTATACACTCTGATCAACTTCCTTCTTCTATATCTCCTCCATAGGACAAAATGGTATACGGCATGTTTCCATGCTATTATCCTCTCTGCCCTGATGGCAGCGTGTGAAATTCTGCCGATTGGTATCCTCAGTGTTTTCACCCCAACTTTTTTACATCATTATAATATTTTCCCTTATTCGCTCATTTTTGTAATTTTCAGCAAAGGGCTGTTTTTTATTGCTGCTTATCTTCTTATCTTTTTCTTTAAAAAGGAAACATATCATCCCCAAAAAGATTGGCATAGCTTATTGCTCCTATTTACTCCGGTTGCAACAATATTTACCTTAGCTACCTTAATTAAGGTTGGAGAGTATATCTCTTTACCTTCCTCCATCAATATTCTGGTCTCTATCAGCGCCATATTACTGCTAATCAGCAATATTTTTGCTTTCGGCATCAACCAGTATACACAAAAGAAAAGCGCACAGTATACAGATATGCAGCTTCTATTGCAAAAAGAATCCGACACCGCTGCCTATTATAAAATGCTCTTATCCCAGCATGAGAGCCAGCGTATTTTAATCCATGACATGAAAAAGCACCTGCAGTCCCTTGAGATTTTAAATTCTGCCAAAGAATATGAAAAAATTGACACCTACATCCATACCCTTTTACAATCCTCAGATTTGACAGAAAGCGCCCGTGTTTGCGACCACCATATGCTGAACGTAATTCTTTCCCGTTATCAACGTCAATGTCAGGAAAAATATATCACTTTCCATACGGATATCCGCAGCGGTGTCCTGCGCCATCTCCCGGATGCTGATCTTACTGCTATTTTTTGCAATATTTTAGATAATGCTTTAGAGTCTGCATCCAAAACCGATCATGCCCTGATTGAACTGAATGTACATCGAAAAGAACATACTCCTTTTGCCGTTATTACTATGATAAACTCCTGCCGTACAGATCCTTTTACTGCACATAACCATCAACTGATAACTTCCAAAAAAGAGCCTTCTTCGCATGGATTTGGTTTGAAAAGTGTTCGCCGGATTGTAGAGCGTTATGAAGGCAGCATGAATCTCTATTATGACGAAAAGGATTTGCTTTTCCATACGATCATCCTGCTAAGGCAGCCCTATCCCTCCACCCCCTTTTCGTAATACGAATTCCTTTTTACAGAGTATCCTCGAGGATGTTTTTCGAACACTTTTTCATACAAATCCGGCGTTGCATTTTCCTTATTCCAAATTTTCCACCTTGTTCTTTTTGACTTTCTTTAACAGGGCATATCCCACCAGGCAGGCAGCAAGCTCTGTGATCGGGAACGCCCACCAGATCAGCGAAACGTCTGCCTGTCCGTTTCTGACAAACACGGAAAAAATACCAGCCAGCGGCAATAGGATCACAAACTGTCTGAGCAGAGAAATCACCAGAGACTCTGCACCGCTTTCCAGTGCCTGGTAGATTCCCTGATATGCCACATTGATTCCCGCAAAGAGAAAGCTGATCGAAATTATCCGCATCGCTCCAATGAAATACTCTCTCGACTGTCCGGCATTGAACAGCGAAGCAAACGCGCCCGGGAAAATTTCCGTAATTGCTGTTCCGATTACCATAAGCACAGCCGTATAAATCAGACCATATTTCATTCCGTCCTGAGCCCTCTTTTTGCTTCCCATTCCATATGCAAATGCTATGATCGGCGTGATCGCGTCCCTCAGTCCGAAAGCCAGAAACAGCACAAACTGCTGGACTTTATAAAACAGTCCGTATGCGGTCTGGGCGGAGGGATTGAATTTTAAAATCAGGTTCATCACATAAACCATGACAGACATCAGTGCCTGTGCAAGGATTGCCGGAAGCCCGATTGCGTAGATTTCTTTTATAATTCCAGTGTCCGGTTTCAGATATTTTACGCCATGCTCGAATTCTTTATTGAATTTTATATGGAAGAAAAACAGCAATGCCGCAGATGCCACCTGTCCGATCACCGTCGCGTATGCAGCGCCCTGTACTCCCATTTCCGGAACGGGTCCGATTCCGTAAATCATAATCGGATCGAGGATGATATTTACTACCGCACCCACAACCTGACCAATGGTGGAATAAAGTGAACGTCCCGTCGCCTGCAGCAGTTTTTCAAAGATGGAAAAGAAAATAATTCCAAACGAAATCACGCAGCAGATGCTCAGATAATCCGTTCCCATCGAAATTACTTCCGGGTCAATGGTCTGGGAGGAAATATACGCTTTTCCCCCAAATATCCCAAACAGCAGGCACACTGCATAGATCACCGCTCCCAAAAACAGACTGTTTCCGGCGACCTTCGCCGCCTTTTTGGAATTTCCCTGCCCAAGGGTCAATGCGAGAAGGGCATTGGTTCCAACACCGGTACCGATTCCGACTGCCACCATCAGCATCTGAACCGGGAATACGAGTGTCAGCGCATTTAACGCCGCTTCGCTCCCTGATTTCATATTTCCGACAAAAGCGCTGTCCACAATGTTGTAAACCGCCTGCAATGCCATCGATAAAATCATCGGAATTCCCATCTGAATCATGAGCTTATTGACCGGCATTTCTTTCATTTTGTTGCTTTCCGCTTTCATAAGTTTCCTCCTTTTTTCGCACAAAAAAACGAGCAGCAAAACTGGATTTACGCAATTTTGCTACTCGTTCGTAAGTTATTATATTTCTGATTTTTGAAAAAGTCAAACAAAAATCTTTTACCAGACACCTTCAGGAAATCTTTTTGCGATAATGCAGATTTCTCCATTTTAAAAAATGCTTCCAGCTGCACACAGACTGTTTTTCAAATCTTCCCGATATCCCGGCTCGCCCTCCCACAGGGAATTGACGGTCACACAGCTGCTTTCGGGATGTCCGGTCGCATGGATGATCTTTCCATTTCCCAGATAAATCGCCACATGTCCCGGAAAAAAAAGCAAATCACCCGGTTTGGTCTGTTCTATCGGGATTTCATGAACCGGATAGCCTTCTTTGATCGCTGCATCCCGCCAGATCAGGATCCCATTTCGGAAATAGCTCATAAACGCAAGACCGGAGCAGTCAATTCCACATGCTGTTTTCCCGCCCCAGCGGTACTGCGTCCCGAGATAGGAATACGCAGTCTGCACGATGCTTTCCCGGAAAGCTTCTTCCGACCTGAGCGCGTCTGCATCCTCTTGTTCTTTCGGCTCCGACTGTGATACTGCGTCTATACGCTCCGTCAGAACCGTCGGCCGCTGTGGCGCCCATTTTCTCCACCGCTCCTGTCCCTGGCACGGCTCCAGAAAACGGCTCCGCATATATCCTTTCCTAAGACCACCCATTCCATCCGGTAAAAAGACGCGTCGCCAGCCCGGCTGCAGCAGGCGAGCTGCAGCGCTACTATCGCCTAAAGCCGAATCCTTCTCTGCCCAAATCAGACTCCCGGCATACAGTGTCGTGATACGCCTTGCCTGTACCCGTTCCGCTTCCAGCACGTCTGCAATATTCTGGCAAACCAGAAAAAGCTGCATGGCACAACCGGAGTTTTGTGCATCATAGCATACACCTGCACCTCCTACACTTTCCATGGGCACATACTCTTCTGCCGCAATCCATCCCTCATATCCATAATGCGTCCGGATTTTATAAAAAGCGTTATTTTCTTCCAAAACCTCGTATTGCCATCCAAAGAGAATTTCATCTGCAACACCGCCATTTTCCGGCACACCCGTAGGCTCTGCGCCGACAGCCATACCACACGCTGCATATGCCGGCATTTCATACAACGTTATTACCGGTTTCTGGCAAATTCCAGGCTTTCGCAACATTTCCTTTTCCCTCTTCTTTCTGCTTCATCGAAAAAACAAATATGATAATACAATACAAAATTTATGTACTTCAGGCTTCCGGTATACGGAAAGTCTGTATGCATCCATCAACCTATCTGTGCGCATGCGGACGATAGCTGCACAGCATTGCTTTCCGCGCAATGCATCAAAAGAAGCTGCTGCACATTCGCACAACAGCTTCTCCCATTTCTTACAATAAAATATTTTTTATCTCATTCCAACTGTTACGATTTCAAAGCCTCTGACAGGAATTTCATACCAGCCGTCTGCATTTGCAGTTTCGGGACGAACCTCTTCCTCCAGAATGTTGGAGAAGTACAGGGTTTCAAAAGAAGCGTCCTTCTTGATACGCAGAACGGTGGGTTCGCCGGAGCAGTTGACAAAACGTGCCATCCGGTCAGTCCCTTCTGCTTTCTCCTTGAGGTTGGAGAACATCATGCGCTCGCCTTCCCAGGTCAGCCAGGATTTCTCAGCCGGCAGGGTTCCTGCATGAACCTTGGTCTGTGCAACTGTATAAGGTACCTGGAACTGATATGCGCTTCTGAAGCTGTTGCTTTCAACCAGATCCCCTGCAAAGAAGGTCATCTCGTACTCTGCAGTGATATGACGCAGCTGCTGGGACAGCTCGGTGGGGAATACGCCCCAGTCACCCAGCTCGCCGACACTGCGCAGGATGGTAACTGCCAGTGCATTCTTTTCCTCCGGAAGGATTTCATACTCATACAGACCGATGTTTGCAATGAGCATACCGCCCTTTTCATCGTTTAAGCCCACAAAGCTCTGCTGATGCTCGCACTTGCAGGGATTCTCCCACAGCTTGCTGTGCTCGTTGGGACGGTTCACCACTTCAAATACGCTGTCTGCATAGTGGTGTGTGCAGGAAATTCCGGTCGGTGCTACCACACGGATTCTGTGATCCTTTGCAGTATTATCAAACTCGGTTACAAACCTCACGCTGCGGCTGTCTTTTTCCAGAGTAATTGTGGTGTGCAGAACGATCTGTGTCGTCTCACTGCTTCTGCCGCAGGTACGCTTCATGAATTCTACAAGACCTTCCTGCTCTTCCTTTAACTGATCGTCTGCGGAAACCGGAACGATCAGCACATTGGTCACTTCCACGCTTGCCGCAAAATCGGTATTTTCCACCAGCTTGATTTCTGCCTTTGTGCCCTTTGTCACAATTGCAGGATTTCCCTTCGGGCAGAAGTAGATGTATTCGTTGCCCGCATCCAGGGTATCTTCAAAATATCCAAGACCTTCGTAGGTCTTTCCGGTCTGCTTGTCCAGAACATTCAACGTACCATCGTCGTTGATCGCAACCTTCAGGAATTCATTTTCCAGATGACGGTCATCGCTTGCGATGTTGCTGCCCTTTCCAGCTGTCCCAGCGGCTTCTGCAGGAACCAGCGCGTAGGTACGGTATCCCAGTGCAGGCAGTTTTTCTGCAAAAAGGGAAACCTTCACCTGTCTTGCCATGTAAGGCTGACGGAACTTGTCATCCGGCAGGTCATAGCCGAATTTTACGTCTGCATCTTCTACAGTTGCTTTCTGTACATTGCCTTCACTGTCCACAACAACGTACTCCGGCAGCTCCCATGCCTTCATATCGCGGCGTCCGTCCCAGAGCCACTTGTTGTAGTCACGCTTTGCATCCAATACGACTGTCACCTTACCGGTGCGCTCGTCGCCAGTGGTGTTGAACACAACAAACGGAACTGCGTTTTCGCCATATTTTTCAAATGCAGAAGTATCTGTCAGGTCTGCAACATAAGCGGAGGCATCCTCGGAAAGGGTATGGGCGATCTCTGTGGAACGGTCGAAACGGACTTCGATTTCTTTGTTGACCTGATCCACGCTACAGCCGCAAATGCTGTCGTGGGGATGGTTCTGCATCAGGATCTTCCATGCATAGTTGAAACGGTCATGGGGATATTCCTTACCGTTTTCTGCTGCAAATACAGCCAGAGGCTCGGATACGCGCTCCAGTGCAACCTCGTTTCTGCGGTTCTGACGCTTTAAGGTTACATGGGAGGAACAGGTATTGACCAGGGTATACCAGCCGTCTGTCTCCTGGCTGGTCAGCTCGCCTTTTACGGTAGAAAGCTTTTCACCTGCCTCTGCCTGAACCTTCTTGACATAATCTTCGAAGTTAGAATGAACAAACTCGATATCGGGATACAATCTGCGCGCGGTTTCAATTGCTGCAGAAAGATCCTTCTGAACTGGCTGATGGTCGCAGCCGTTCATGAACAGCAGCTCGTCTGTAGATGCGAACATCTCAGCCTTTGCAAGACGTTCCTCCCAGTATGCCTTTGCTTCTTTTTCATCCACCGGGATTTCCATACCGTTGCAGTACCAGTTTGCAAACAGGATACCCAGAAGCTTTGTGCCGTCGGGGGACTGCCACTGCATTTCAGAATAAGCGGATTCGTACTCGCCGCCTTCTTTTAATTCATTGTTAAAACCAACCGGCTTTACGCCGCGGCCAAACGCAACGGCCTCCATGCCAGCCTGGGTCAGCAGCTGAGGCATCTGTCCCGCATTGCCGAATGCATCCGGGAAATAGCCAACCTTTGTCAGATTGCCGTAGGCCTTTGCTTCACGAATACCGGTCTGAAGGTTTCTGACATTTGCTTCACCGCTGGTTAAAAACTCATCCTGCAGAATGTAGAAGGGACCTACCCGGAAATGTCCCTCTCTGACATGTCTTAACAGCTCTTCTCTTTTTTCCGGACGGATTTCCAGATAGTCGTCCAGCACGATGGTCTGACCATCCAAGTGGAAGCTGTAAAAGCCGGGATCTTTGTCAAACAGTTCCATGTTGGTGTCGATCAGATCCAGCAGCTTCATTTTATGCCGCTCTAACGGCAGATACCATTCTCTGTCCCAATGGGAATGGGAAATAATATGTACAGTCTTTTTCTTCATAGGTTTCTCCCTCTTTCCTGTCCGGCAATTCTCCGGAATCTCTGGTTTTATCATCCCCTATTCCATGAAAAAATGCAACACCCAAAATAGTTAGGTTATCTCTAAAAAAGCAAGAACAGCCGCAGGGTGCAGCAAATCCATGCACCCTGCGGCTGTAATATAAATCCGTTACATAATTTTATGAACCCATCCTGCAGGTCCTTCGATCTTACCCATCTGAATACCTGTCAGAGTGTCATACAGCTTCTGGATCACCGGTCCCATGCTTTCCATACCGCTGGGGAAGCAGATCTCCCTGCCATGGTCTACCACCTTGCCGACCGGGCATACAACAGCTGCTGTACCGCAGACGCCGCATTCTGCAAAATCAGAAAGCTCCGCCAGCTTAACCGGACGCTCTTCCACCTTCATGCCCAGGATATCCTTTGCAACGACTGCGATGGAACGGCGTGTTACAGAAGGAAGGATGCTGTCAGACTTGGGAATGACAAGAGTTCCTTCTTTGTCGATGAAGATAAAGTTTGCGCCGCCGGTCTCCTCTACATAGGTGCGGGTTGCGGGATCAAGGAACATGTTTTCATCGTAGCCGTTCTGATGTGCGGTTACATAGGCATGCAGGCTCATCGCATAGTTCAGACCAGCCTTGATATGTCCGGTTCCATGCGGTGCTGCGCGGTCAAAATCACTGACACAGATGGTAAGCGGATGAACGCCGCCCTTAAAGTACGGTCCAACTGGAGTTACCAGAATGCGGAACTGATATTCATCCGCGGGCTTAACGCCGATAACCGGAGAGCTTGCAAACATATAAGGACGAACATATAAGCTTGCGCCGCTGCCGTAAGGAGGAACCCATGCAGCATTTGCCTTAACCACTTCTTCTACTGCTTCCAGGAAACGCTCTGCCGGGAACGGAGGCATCTCCAGACGCTTTGCGCTGTCCATCATACGGACTGCATTTAAGTCCGGGCGGAACGTTACGATATGTCCATCCTCTGTTGTATATGCTTTGAGACCTTCAAAGATCTCCTGGCAATAATGAAAAATACCTGCACATTCGTTCAGGGTAACTGTCGGATCGTCTGTCAGTCCACCCTTATCCCAGGCACCATTTTTGTAGTTTGCCACATAACGGTAATCTGTTGTCATATAGCCGAATCCGAGATTTGCCCAGTCCAGATTCTTTTTTTCCATCTTGTCCACACTCCTTACCTCTGGCTCCCATCCGCCGGGTTCTTCTTTTGCCGACGTCTGTTTTGCAGTTTTCTATAGAATTCGAAAATATTATAGCACTATTCTTTCCGATAGAAAAGATTTTTTTCACGCGCCTTCTCCTGCCGCGCCCGTTTAGAAACCGCAGCGTGGATGCTTCCGCTTATTTGCTGTGGCTGACCGCATCCTTCATCATCCGCACATAGGTGTATAAATGTCCGCCCGCATGAGAGCCGTATTTTGCGATCAGCTTTACAACTGCACTTCCGACAATAACACCATCCGCCGTTTTGGAAATCTCTGCCGCCTGATCCGGTGTGTGGATACCGAAGCCAACCGCTGCCGGAACGCTGCTGACACTGCGGATTTCTTTTAACATCCCACCGATATCGGTGGTGATATTGGTTCTCTCTCCGGTTACGCCCATCGACGATACCACATACAAAAACCCTTTCGCTCCTTTGGCAATCTTACGGATTCTCTCTTTGGAGGTCGGTGCAATCATCGAGATCAGGTCTATGCCATAGCGGCTTGCAACAACATCAACCTCTTCTTTTTCCTCAAAGGGCAGATCGGGGATGATGATGCCGTCGATCCCTACATCCTGGCAGCGTTCAAAAAACGCCTCGTAGCCGTAATGGAACACCGGATTCAAATATGTCATAAATACCAGCGGAATTTCTGTTTTCTCCCGCAGTTTCTTTACCATGTCAAAAATATCGTCGGTCGTCACACCGCCGGAAAGCGCCCGGATATCCGCCTCCTGAATGACCGGTCCCTCCGCGATCGGATCGGAAAACGGAATGCCGATCTCGATCAGATCTGCGCCTGCCCACTCCATTTCCAGAATGTATTCCTCTGTCTTATCCAGGGACGGATCTCCCGCTGTCAAAAATGCAATAAATGCCTTTTTATTTTCAAATGCCTTTTGGATTCTGCTCATCTTTTTCCTTCTGTCTTTCGGACAGCCTTTCCTGCAGGTTTTTGCGCCTGCCAAAGTTTTCTTTTATCCTCTGTTTTTCGGGTTTACTCTGAAATATCTTCTCCGCGGTATCTTGCAATCGCTGCAACGTCCTTGTCGCCGCGCCCGGATAGACAAATGATGATCGACTGATCCGAAGACAAGGTCGGTGCAAGCTTTCTCGCATGCGCAACCGCATGGGCGCTCTCTATCGCGCAGATGATGCCCTCCGTACGCGCCAGATACTCAAACGCTTCTACCGCTTCCTCATCCGTTACCGGTACATAGCTTGCGCGTCCGGTATCGTGCAGCCATGCGTGCTCCGGTCCGATGCCGGGATAATCCAGTCCTGCAGAAATCGAGTACACCGGTGCAATCTGTCCGTACTGATCCTGACAGAAATAGGATTTCATACCGTGGAACACACCTGGCGTTCCCTTTGCCATTGTTGCTGCATGCTTATCCGTATCGATTCCTTTTCCTGCAGCCTCGCAGCCGATCAATGCAACTTTCTTTTCCGGAATAAACTCATAGAACATACCCATTGCATTGCTGCCGCCGCCGACACACGCCAAAACAGCTGCCGGAAGCTTTCCTTCCTTTTCCAAGATCTGCGCCTTTGCCTCCCGTCCGATGACAGACTGGAAATCCCGCACGATCGTCGGAAACGGATGCGGTCCCATAACAGAGCCCAGTACATAGTGGGTGTCCGATACGCGGTTTGTCCACTCACGCATCGTCTCGTTTACTGCATCCTTTAAGGTCTGGGTTCCGCTTGTTACCGGATGCACCTTTGCGCCTAAAAGCTTCATTCTGTAAACATTCAGCGCCTGCCGGTCCGTGTCCTCTTTTCCCATAAAAATCTCACATTCCAGTCCGAGCAGTGCCGCAGCTGTTGCACAGGCAACCCCATGCTGTCCGGCGCCAGTTTCTGCGATGACGCGGGTTTTACCCATCTTTTTTGCCATCAGCACCTGGCCGAGTACGTTGTTGATCTTGTGAGAGCCGGTGTGGTTTAAGTCCTCCCGCTTTAAATAGATCTTCGCACCGCCCAGATCCTTTGTCATTTTCTCCGCATAATATAACAGCGACGGTCTTCCTGCATAATTTTTTAACAGATCATCAAGCTCCGCACAAAACTCCGGGTCATTTTTATAAAATTCGTACTGCTCCTCCAGATGAATGATCTCATTCATCAGCGTCTCCGGGATGTACTGTCCTCCGTGTATTCCAAATCTGCCTTTTTCCATCAGTTGTATTCCTCCTTCTGCCGTGCTGCCGCTACGCACGCGAAAATTTTCTCCCGATCCTTAAAACCGTCGGTTTCTGCGCCGCTGCTGACGTCGAACGCCCAGGCTCCCGTTCGCACAGCCTCTTTTATATTCTCTGCATTCAGCCCGCCCGCCAGGAAAAATGGGCGGCCGATAGATTCTATTAAAGTCCAGTCAAAGACTCTTCCGGTTCCGCCGCTGCCCTGATCCAGCAAAATGTAATCTGCGTAGCTTTCCCTGGCACGCAGCACATCTTCCTTCGTCCGGACGGAAAACGCCTGGATCACCGGACAGCTGACTTTGCTTTTCAGTTCATTTATATATGCCTCGTCTTCCTGCCCGTGCAGCTGCACCCAGTCAATGACGCCATCCTCTACCAGACCGACGATGGTTTCTATTGTTTCGTTGACAAAAACACCGACTGCCGGGATTTCTTTTTTTAACATGCTGTGCAGCTGTTTTGCCTGCTCGGGGGAAACCTGCCGCCTGCTCCTTGCAAAGACGAAACCTGCAAAATCAACTCCGGCATCGTTGACCCATTCGATATCGCAAGGGCGGGACAGCCCACAGATCTTGAGGCGTGGGTGTGCAGATTCTGCGATGTTTGCAGTTCGAATTATATCTTTGCTGCGCTGCTTTTGCTCACTCATGGCAGTCCCTCTTCAACTCCTGCAGCATCGCCGCTTTATCGCTGCTTCTCATCAGCGTTTCGCCAATCAGCACCGCGTCCGTTCCATTTTTATATAAAACGGCAACGTCCTCTGCACCCCTGATGCCGCTTTCGGAGACGTAGAGTACCTCGGGCGGAATCAGCGCCCGCAGACGCACACTGTTTTTGACATCTACAGTAAAATCCTTCAGGTTCCGATTGTTGACGCCGATGATCCGCGCTCCGGCACGCAGCGCCCGCGCAACCTCTTCTTCGTCGTGTGCCTCAACTAACGCCGATAAGCCAAGACTATGCGCCATTTTTAAAAACTGACCAAGCTCTTTCTCGGACAAAATCGCACAAATCAGAAGCACCGCAGAAGCACCTAAAAGCTTTGCTTCATAAATCTGATATTCATCCACCGTAAAATCCTTGCGCAGCACCGGAATGCTCACCTCACGTGCAATCTCCCGAAGGTAGTCATCGCTTCCGAGGAAGTATTCCGGCTCCGTCAGCACGGAAATCGCAGATGCGCCCGCGCGCTCATACTGCCGCGCGATTTCCAGATACGGAAAGTCTACTGCAATCAGTCCTTTGGATGGAGATGCCTTTTTGACCTCGCAGATAACCGAAATCCCCGGCGCCGCCAGTGCTTTTTCAAATGGGAACCCGGTATCTGCAGCCAGGCTCTTTGCTTCTTTTTTCAGAACCTCCATCGGCTTTTTCTTTTTATTTTCCTCCACACGCGCCCGCGCAGCGTCCGCGAGAGTATCCAGAATCGTTTTTTCTTTCATGCTTTCCACTCATTTCTGCGCACGCTTTTTGCGCATGTCGAGTTTGTGCCAAGTGCGCGCAGACACAAATCCCGCGATTGAAAAATTTTTTCAATCTTCTTACTCCTGATTCGTCAGCGCTGCAAACTGCTCCAGCTGTGCAAGCGCCTTACCGCTGTCGATGACTTCCTGCGCTTCTCTGATCGCATCTTCGATTGAAATGCCCTTTGCGATATGGATTGCCGCTGCGGAGTTCAGAACGACCGCATCCCGTCTGGGTCCTTTTTCCCCTTTTAAAATCGCCAGTGCAATCTGCGCGTTGTCCTGGGGGCTTCCGCCGATCAGCTCGTCTTTGCTGCAGCGGGTAAAGCCGAACTGCTCCGGAGTGATCACATAGGATAGAAATTCCCCATCCTTTACTTCGCAGACTGTCGTCGGTGCACTCATGGAAATCTCATCCAGACCGTCCTGTCCATATACGACCATTGCCTTTTTCACGCCAAGGTTTGCCAGCACCCGTGCTAACGGCTCCACCAGTGCCTTGTCATAAACACCCATCAGCTCCATGTTTGCACCTGCCGGATTGGTCAGCGGTCCAAGAATATTGAAAATCGTACGGATACCCAGCTCTTTTCTGACCGGTGCGACATATTTCATCGACAGGTGGTAATTCTGTGCAAACAGGAAGCACAGACCGATTTTTTTGAGCACTTCTGCGCTCTTTGCCGGATCGATGGTGATCTTTACACCAAGTGCTTCTAAAACGTCCGCCGCACCGCTCTTGCTGGATGCTGCACGGTTGCCGTGTTTTGCCACCGGAACGCCTGCTGCCGAAATCACCAGAGAAGACGTTGTAGAAATATTAAAGGAATTGGAATGGTCACCGCCGGTTCCAACGATTTCCAGCACATCCTGATCATGTAACAGGCGTACACAATGCTTTCTCATCCCCGCCGCACACGCGGTAATTTCCTCGATTGTCTCGCCCTTCATCGCCATCGCGGTTAAAAATGCACTCATCTGTACCGGACTTGCCTTTCCGCCCATGATTTCATCCATCGAAGCTTCTGCGGTCTCATAATCCAGGTTCTGCTTTGCTGCCAGTTTTACAATCGCTTCTTTAATCATTGTCTTCTCCTTTTTCTCTGCATTCGCAAGCTGTAAAAAATTTTCAAGCATCTTTTTCCCAAGTGGAGTTAAAATTGATTCCGGGTGAAACTGTACGCCGTACACCGCCTTTGTTTTATGCTGCAGTGCCATGATCTCACCGTCCGATGTCCTGGCAGTCACCTGCAGGCATTCCGGAAAGGTTTCCTCCTGCGCCGCCAGCGAATGGTACCGTGCCACCGTCGTTTCCTCCGGCAGACCAACAAACAGCGGCGTTTTCGTATCGAGCTTTGTCACGGACTGTTTGCCGTGCATCAGCTGTTTTGCATAGGAAACAACTCCGCCGTATGCCTCGCAGATTACCTGATGCCCCAAACACACGCCGAGGATCGGGATTTTCCCGCCGAGCTTTTGCACCACCTCAATGCAGCAGCCCGCATCCTGCGGACGCCCCGGCCCCGGCGACAGGATAATCGCTTCGGGCTTTAATGCCTCAATCTCTTCTGCCGTCAGCTCGTCATTTCGGATCACCTTAATCTCCGGATTGATCGTCCCGATCAGCTGATATAAGTTATAGGAAAAGCTGTCATAATTATCGATCAGTAAAATCATGCCCGTTCCCCTTTCTTCCCAAGCTTCTGCGCTTCCTGCAGCGCCAGCACCACTGCTTTCGCCTTATTGATGCATTCCTGATATTCCTTCGGTGCTACACTGTCCGCCACAATTCCGGCTCCCGACCGGACGAATACTTTTCCGTTTTTGCAAAATGCCAGCCGGATCGCGATACACATATCCATATTTCCCGCAAAATCCAGATAGCCAATGGCACCGCCGTAAATGCCGCGCTTGTTGTTTTCCAGGTCGTTGATGATCTGACAGGCGCGAAGCTTTGGTGCACCCGAAAGGGTTCCCGCCGGAAGCACTGACTGCAGAGCGTCCAGCGCCGTTTTATCTCCGCGAAGCTCGCCCCGCACGGTCGATCCCAGGTGCATGACGTGGGAAAATTTTTCGACCGAAAGATATTTTTCCACTTCTACCGTTCCGAACCGGCAGAACCGCCCAAGATCATTTCGTCCGAGATCTACCAGCATGTTGTGCTCTGCCAGCTCCTTTTCATCGGAAAGCAGATCGGCTTCCAGCTCCTGATCCTCCTTTTCGTCCTTTCCCCTGGGTCTTGTCCCGGCAAGAGGGAAGGTGTATGCCGTCTGATTGTCCACCTTTACCAGTGTCTCCGGCGAAGCGCCGGCGATTTCCAGATCGTCGCTGGAAAAATAGAACATGTACGGTGACGGATTTTTTGTCCGCAGAATCCGGTAGGTATCCAGCAGGCTTCCGTCAAATCCGGCTTCCAGACGGTTCGAAAGCACCAGCTGGAAAATGTCTCCCTCATGAATGTAATGCTTGACCTGTTCCACCTTTTCACAATAGCTTTCCTGATCGAACAGCGGCGTGAGCTCTGTTGTCAGCCTCCCTGCGGACACGTTTTTTTCTGCGCCCTTTTCGATGATGTCCTGCATCTGATCAAGGGTCTGAAGAGCTGTGCGGTAAACCGCTTCCAGGGTGTCGGGCTCTGCTGCAGATACCGGGGCGTCCGCTGCTGCCCGCGCGCTTTTCCCCCTTGCCCGGAGGTCCGTTGCCGCTGCCGCGCCGGCTGTCTGTCCACCTTCTGCCTGCACGTCTGCTTCCGATATCCGACTGTTACAGATCAGGATGATCTTTTGTCTGTAGTGATCAAATGCGATCATCTTATCAAACAGCATCAGATCGACGTCCCGGAACTTTTCCTGATCCTCTGCGTCCAGTCGAAGTGTCGGCTCCGCATATTTGATATAGTCGTATGCAAAATATCCAACCAGACCGCCGGTCAGAGGCGGGAGCTTTTTGATCTGCGGCGCGCGGTTTTCTTCGATCACCCTTGCAATCACCTGCGCCGGATTCTCTGTTTCAAACTGCTCGACATGGTCTGTTGTAATTGTCACCTGATGGTTCATGCAGGTCAGCTCCATCGCAGGATCGAACCCAAGAAAGCTGTACCGTCCCCACTGCTTGTTGTCCTCCGCACTTTCTAACAAAAAGCAGTGGTCGCTTACCGCCAGCAGTTTTTTCAGTACCTGTACGGGTGTTGCGATATCTGAAAAAATCTCACGCCAGATCGGAATCCTCCGGTAAGCTCCGGACGCTGCCGTTCTTTTCAGTTCTTCCAGTGATGTCTGTTCCATGCGACTGTTCCTCCTGTAAAAAAGAATGTGTCTTGGGATATTCTCGCGCCGAGTGCGCATCCTCGTGGAGCGTTTTTTATCGTATGGAAACAAAGTTTCCTATACGATAAAAAAATACCCCCGCCCATGACAGATTTGTCTGTCAAGGACGGGGGCTCATCATCTTTTAAGCTGCAGGCACTTTGTGCCTGTCTTCCCGCGGTACCACCTTGCTTTGCGATCGTACGCACTCTTTATCAGGGTACAGATATCTTTTAAAGAATTCAAACATTCCAAAGGATACTAACATACCCCCGGCAAATAACGGATGCCCTCCGTCACAGAATACTCGGAACAAAATTCCTTTGACTGTGCCCTCTGTGGTCCATTTGATACTCCGCTTTCTGCCCGGCTCCCACCTGCCCGGACTCTCTGGAAGTGCGCCTGTACCGTTATCTCCACTTCATCGGTTTAAATTGATATAAGTTCAACTTGTTAAAAGCATATTAAAACAGTCTGATTTCTTTGTCAATACTTTTTTTAAATTAGTTTTCTTCCGGAATATCTGCATCAGCACCGATGTCGAGCATATTCATCGTCCTGCGCTTCAACCGCGCCTTCTCAGACGCTTCCAGAATAAAGTTTTTGATATTTTTTGCATTTTTGATATGGGTCAGATACAGCTCCGGATTTGTCGTATCGCCGGTGTAGCACTTTACAGTACCAAGTCCGAACATCCGCTCCCCCAGCGTCCGGATCAGTTCTACGTCCTGTACTTTATATATGTAGCAGTCGTTCTCCCGCTTGTTAATAAATCCCTCTTCCACAGTGATCAGCTCTTCTGTAACCATGTAGGTTGTAAAGGTAAAGGGAAGTCCAAAAAATCCCCATCTTTTCTTTTCCCGAAATTCCATGCTATTTCCTCCTTTTGCATCTGGTGGATTCGATACAGTTCATCGCGCCATTCGCAAAAGCGCATCTTCGATGCTTTCCGTTGCTTCGCAGCTCTTTTTGCTCATGAAGTGGCGCTCCCTTCGTGGCATTCTGCAAACAGATTTTCATACAAGCATGAGATCTGCCCACAGGAACGTTCGAGTGAACTGTAGTATCATTATACGCCATCGCGATATTTTTTTCAATTCTTCCTTGCATTCAAAATATCTCTATGCTATACTTGTCCAAGCAAAATGAAACCCAAAGGAGGAAGCGCGATGACCATGCAGTCTGTCATGTTTTATTTTCAACAGTTCTGTTTATTCGGAAGTTCGTTTTTTTCTTTTCTTTGTCAGATTATTTCCGGCAGAGGACATGGATTTCATTTTTTTAAAAAGAAATACAGGCATTTTGTTTCAAATCGAAGGGAGTTTGATTCTCTTCGATTTTATTATGTCTGAAACTCAACTGTTCAAGGAGGATTATCATTCATGAGACACCTGATGAACCCACTGGATTTTTCTGTGGAAGAGCTGGATCAGCTCTTTGATCTTGCCAACGACATCGAGAAACACCCTGACAAATATGCCCATACCTGCGAGGGCAAAAAGCTGGCGACCTGTTTCTACGAGCCGAGCACCAGAACCCGTTTAAGCTTTGAAGCCGCTATGATGAACCTGGGCGGCAAAGTGCTCGGATTTGCGGATGCATCCAATTCCTCCGCTTCCAAAGGCGAAAGTGTTTCCGACACGATCCGCGTCATTTCCTGCTACGCCGATATCTGCGCAATGCGCCATCCCAAAGAGGGTGCTCCGATCGTTGCCGCTGAGAAATCCCGCATTCCCGTCATCAATGCCGGTGACGGCGGTCATCAGCATCCGACCCAGACCTATGCCGATCTGCTGACCATCCGTTCCTTAAAGGGGCATTTAAACAACCTGACCATCGGTCTGTGCGGCGACTTAAAATTCGGTCGTACCGTGCACTCCTTAGTCAACGCGCTCTCCCGCTACGACAACCTCCGGTTCATCTTCATTTCCCCGACCGAGCTGCGGGTTCCGGATTATATCACAGAGATGCTGCGTGAAAAAAATATTCCTTATGAAGAAGTCATCCGTCTGGAAGACAAGCTGCCCGAGCTGGACGTTCTTTACATGACCCGCGTTCAGAAAGAGCGTTTCTTCAACGAAGAGGATTATGTCCGCCTGAAGGATTTCTATATCCTGACTGCTAAAAAAATGAAGCTCGCACCGCCCGACATGCTGGTGCTGCACCCCCTCCCCAGAGTTAACGAAATCTCTGTCGATGTGGATGACGACCCGAGAGCCGTTTATTTCAAACAGGTGCAGTACGCGGTCTATGTTCGGATGGCGCTGATTCTGACCCTCTTAAATATTCATGTGGACTGAGAAAAAGGAGATTTCTTATGTTAAACGTAGGTAAAATTGAAGAAGGCTTTGTACTCGACCATATTCAGGCAGGCATGGCAATGTCCATCTATCACCATCTGCAGCTCGATAAGCTCGACTGCACCGTTGCGATCATCAAAAACGCGCGCAGCGACAAGATGGGCAAAAAGGACATTCTGAAAGTAGAATGCGATGTCAACATGCTCGACCTCGACGTTCTCGGCTTCATCGACCATAACATCACCGTCAATGTCATCAAAAGCGGGGATATCGTCGAAAAGAAGGAATTAAAGCTTCCCAAACAGATCAAAAACGTCATTCGCTGCAAAAATCCCCGCTGTATTACCTCGATCGAGCAGGAGCTGCCGCAGATCTTCGTCCTCGCTGACCCGAACAAGGAAGTTTATCGCTGCAAATACTGTGAAGAAAAATTTGACAAACAAAATCTTTAATGCTTAAAATAGGGGGTAGTATACAAAGGAGAATCCCATCATGTCCTTTTTTGATGAAATTAAAACAGAAATCCAGACAGAGCAGAACCAGAAGTCAAATTTGGCAGAGCAGGTGTCTGCCGCCCAGGCTCCACAGGCTGCTTCTGAACCTACCCCCACAGCTCCCGTTTTGCCGGAGCGCATGCCGGAATTCGTTCAGGAAGAGTTAAAGACCTTGCAGGAAACCATCCGTCAGGATGCCCGCAGCGGGAAATACCAGACCGTCGGCGGCAAGCATCTTTTCGATGGAACCCGCCTCTGGCACGAGGGCGACTACCGTCAGGGAACGGCCCTGCTTGCAAACTTTTATCCGTTTCTGTCTCGCGACCGGATGCAGGAAAAGGAAATTCTGACACAGAGCAAACGCCTCTTTTCCGGCTACCGCTACGAGGTACGCTATACGCTTTCCAAAGACGGCGCCTTTTATTTCAATTATTTTAAAGAAGAAATGAAAAAACAGGGCTTTGTCATCAGCGACCTGTCCGTTTCCTTAAAAGACGGCAGCTTCGCACCGCTCCCGTTTACAGCAAGCGGCACCGTTCGGTATGATTTCGAGCTCGAGCATTATCTTTCCGATTATCCGAAGCTCTATTATACCTGGCACCTGGAAGTTGTGTAAAAAAGAATCCTGCGAAGCAGGATTCTCCGCCTGCGGCGGGTCGCGCAAGCGACATTCTTCCATTCCGCTGCAGTGCGCATCCTCGCAGAGCGTGCATTCTATTGTCATGAACAATTGCCCCCGGCAACAGAGAACCAAAATTCTCTGCTGCCGGGGGCATCCTTTTATCCCAGCGCCACATCCAGCACCATCATCAATACAAATCCGACCGCAAATCCAACCGTTCCCAGATTCGAATGCTCGCCCTCCGAGGCTTCCGGAATCAGCTCTTCTACGACAACATAGAGCATCGCGCCCGCCGCAAATGACAACAGATACGGCAAAAACGGATCGATCACGCTGGCAAGTGCGATGGTCAGCGCCGCACCGACCGGCTCTACCGCTCCCGAAAGCGTTCCGTACAGAAACGCCTTTTTGCGGCTCATCTGTCCTTCGCTCTTTAACGGCATCGAAATGATTGCACCCTCCGGGAAGTTTTGGATCGCAATTCCGATCGCCAGTGAAAACGCTCCGGCGGCGGTAATCCCGGTGCTGCCCGAAAGCATGCCCGCGAACACGACGCCGACCGCCATGCCCTCCGGAATGTTATGCAGTGTCACCGCAAGGACAAGCATCGTCGTCTTTTTCAGGGAGGTTTTTGGTCCCTCCGCTTCCTGTGTACCAAGGTGCAGATGCGGAATAACGCGGTCCATCCCCAGTAAAAACACCATGCCCAAAAGCATGCCAGCTGCCGCCGGTACAAATGCAAGCCGTCCCATTCCCGCCGCCATATCCATCGACGGAATCAAAAGCGACCAGACAGACGCCGCTACCATGACGCCGGATGCAAAGCCCAACAGCCCTTTCTGCAGCAGCTCGTTGAGTTTGTCTTTCAGAAAAAATACACATGCCGAGCCGAGCGTCGTCCCGGCAAGCGGAATCATCAATCCCCAAAAAACTGTCATGCTTCCTCCCATTTCTGCGCACCCTGTTATTATTCCTGACAATAGAATGCTCGCAGAGCGTGCATTTTATTTTTTTTCTCTTTTCTTATATTCCACAGCGGATTTCTTCAGTTCTTCCAATGCTTCGGAGAACTTCTTCGAAACCATGCTCGGGTTGCCGCGCAGCATATCGCGTTTTGTGAAATCCTTCAGGAAAGAGGCCAGCTCCGGACGCTGTAGGTTCACACCAAATTTTGAACGCAGGTCGAACAGCTCTTCCCGGTTGACATTCAATCTTCCGCTGGGCAACAGCTCCTTTGCACGCTCGAAACGCTTTTCGATACCGCTTACCAGCTCATCCCGGCGCTGTACAAAGCCAGCCCTGGTGCTCTCGACACTCTGGTTCCACTCTTTTTTGCGGTTTTCCCAGTTTTCTTCGGAAACCGCCAGAATCACATCCAGACGTCTCTGCATCTTTTCCAGTTCGTCCTTGGCCTGCTCCATCCGAACCAGTACATCGCGCAAATCCAGGGCCGCCTTGAAGGAAAGGGCGAAGTCCGCTGCAAAAATCACAGTCACAACCATCGTCACACCCGTCAGCACCGAAGACGGAAGCCAGAGTGCAAACGCTTCGATCGGCTTGTGGATCATCCGCGTCATCAGGATCGTCAGAAATCCCCATGCCAGCGAAGATTCCAGGCAGATTTGACCCTGGAAGTTGAATTTTTTATGGGAATAATCCCAGTAACGGACTTTGAACAGCGTTTCCATCAGCACGCCCGTGATATATTCCAGCACTGTCGCGCCCACGCAGCCCGCCACATACGTTAAAATCAGATTGTCCTGAAACGGCATCGACACGATCAGCATCATCAATGCGCCCGTTCCATACAGCGGCAGAAAAGGTCCGCGAATAAAACCGCGATTTACAAACCGTTTTTCATGCAGTGAAACATAGGTCGATTCAAAGCACCAACCAAAAAAGCTGTAAAAGAAAAAGAAAAACAGCCATTGAATCCAGGTATATCCCAGCATACATCCTCCTATACAAAAAGATCGGCTCCGATCACAAGCCGTCCCTTTTTGGTTGTGTTTTTTTCACCCCGGAAAATAAATTTTCCGAAACCTCTGACCGATACCGTGTCCCCGTCCTTTAACATCTGGCTGCCGTTTTCCGTCAACCTCCCGTTGACAAAGACCTTTTTCTGTGAAAAAAGCGTCTGCCCCTGGCTGCGCGACAGTCTCCAGACCGCGCTCACAATTCCGTCGCAGCGCAGGCTCGCCACATGCTCTTCCCGGTAAGAAAGTTTTTTCTCCGGCAGCGCCTCCAGCTCTTTTACCGGCACGCAACGCACCTTTGTATGGCGCACCTGTTCGAGAGTTTCCTGTAAAAATACAGACATCGCAGACGTACAGAACACATACGCGCATTTGCCCTCCACACAGATATCCCCGATCGTGCTCCGGTCGATCCCAAGATTTAGAATCGCGCCCATAAAATCCCTGTGGCTGAAATTTTCCGCAAATTTTTCCGCCAGCGGCTCGATTTTTACCGCACAGATCGGAAACGGCTCTTCATATCCGAATTCCTCCGGATCTCCGAACCTGCCCATACACCGCTCTGCGCCATCCATTCCGCCGTATAATTCGATATGTACTCCCGCCTTTGCAGCGCTTCTCCAGAGCACCTCCTGCTCTGCCAGCGATAAAAAGCCGGTAAAAACAAACAGATTCTGCTGCCAGGCACGGTCTGCAAGCTCTGCAAACCGCTTCTCCAAAAGCTGCAGTTCCTTATCCCTCTCTGCCATAACCGTTTCCTGCCGATCAGGTAAAGCTGATAACCGGCTCTTTAGGCTGTTTTGCCTTTGTCACAGACTCTGCGTACAGCACAGGACCTTCGCCTTCATAATCCGCAAAATATTCTTTTTTGACTACTGCGGTCACTTTTACCCAGTCGCGTTCCTGATACAGATCGATCTTATCGTAAACACACGCAAAACCGAGGAAGGTCATATCCTCCGCACAGCAGGTCATTGCCATACGTCCGGGCACAAAGTAACCTTTCGGGAATTCCTCCGGCTTCATCACCATGCCGATAAACTCGATCGTCTTGCCGACATAGCGATCCACATGATCCAGACTGTCCAGATACCAGATGCCGTAGGTATTGTCATCCAACACGATTTTATCCGCCTTTAAGTCATATGGGAGATCCTCTTCCATAATCTCGTCGATTTCCCCATCCTGATCCTCGAAAATAATCTCTGCAGTCTGGTTGAGTGCCTTGACGTTTCTCTTATAGGTATTGAGGTCTTCGATACCATCGCAGCGGTTGAAGATAATCATTTCGGATTTGCGGATCATGTCCGAAACCATGGATTTCATATTCGTAAAATACATAGGGAAGGTGGATGCATCGATCGTTGTGATCTGCTGCTCCACCTTCCAGTGCCACGGCAGGCGCAGGTCGCGGAACTTCCACATACCGTTATATTCTATGATAATGCGCTCCGGATGATACTTCTTTTCCAGCTCGACCATCTTTTCCGGAGTAAAATCCGCCTCTTCCTCGATGGTTTCCACGATCGTCTTGCTGCGCTTTAAAACGTAAGGGTCGTATTCTTCCTCTCCCTCCTCGCACAGCAGAAGCAGGGTTTTGCCGGAGCTCTGGAAATACGGCTGATCCAGTGTAAAGTTAATGAACTCTGTCTTCCCGCTCCCTAAAAATCCGTTGATAATATAAACCGGCTTCATACAGTTCTCCTCTTTTTATTCTTGATAACAGAATGCTTTCAGAACTCGCATTCTGTTATTCACGATAATAGAATGCTCCCAGAGCATTCTATTATTTTCTGAACAGATTTTCCAGCTCTGCTTCCTTTAGCTTCGAACCGATGACGCAAATCTTACCGGTTACATCAGGCTTACCAGCACGCACATTGCTCTCTTCGGGAACATAGTCGAAATAAATCCATGTGCCGTCTGCTGCCGGAATCATACCCTTTGCACGCAGAACGATGCCGTACTTTTCTTCGTTGTCCAGCTCTTTTAAGAAGCCCTCAACCTCTTCTGTCGTGTAGGTTGCAGGAGTTTCAAAGCCCCAGCTGGTGAAGATTTCATCGGCATGATGGTGATGGTGGTGGTCATGATCGTGACAGCCGCAGGTGCAGTTTTCGTCGTGCTCATGATGATGCTCATGTTCGTCATCGTCCTCATCATGGTGATGGTGGCAGCAATGCTCGTGTTCGTCTTCCTCCTCATCATGGTGATGATGGCAGCAATGCTCGTGTTCGTCTTCCTTCTCATCATGGTGATGGTGGTGCTCATGATCGTGTTCATCTTCCTCCTCATCATGGTGATGATGGCAGCAATGCTCGTGTTCGTCTTCGTCCTCTTCATGGTGATGGTGGTGCTCATGATCGTCATGCATTGCCTTTACCTGCTCCATCAGCTCTGCTTCCAGATCCTTTGCCCCCTCAATAGTAGCAAGAATCTCCTTGCCTTCCAGCTGTGCCAGCGGTGTTGTAATAATGGTTGCTTTCTCGTTGTGCTCCCGGATCAGCTCTACCGCCTGTTTTACCTTTTCTTCGGATGCAACGTCTGTACGGCTTAAAATAATCGTTCCGGCGTGCTCAATCTGGTTGATGAAGAACTCACCGAAGTTCTTGATATACATTTTGCACTTGGAAGCGTCTACGACAGCAACCGCGCTGTTTAACTCAACCTCTGTGCCAAGTCCCGCATTCTGGACTGCTTTCATAACGTCAGAAAGCTTGCCGACGCCGGAGGGCTCGATCAGAATACGGTCGGGATGATAGGTGTTTAAAACTTCCTTTAAAGAAGTTCCGAAATCGCCTACCAGGGAGCAGCAGATACAGCCGGAATTCATTTCTTTGATTTCGATTCCAGCGTCCTTTAAAAATCCTCCGTCGATGCCGATTTCACCGAATTCGTTTTCGATCAGGACGGTCTGGGTTCCTGCCAGCGCTTCCTTTAACAGCTTCTTGATCAGGGTTGTCTTACCGGCTCCAAGGAATCCGGATACAATATCTATTTTTGTCATGTTTTCCTCTCATTTCTGCGCACGCTTTTTTGCGCATGCCGAGTTTGTGTCAAGTGCGCACAGACACAAATCTCGCGATTGAAAAATTTTATTTTTCAATCTTAAATCTCCGTTTCTTTGCTTTGACTGCTTTCTGCAGGATTCGTCATTCCTAACCAGTCATCCTTATATTCTGCGCTAAAACGGGATAATTGTCAACACCTCATTATGGGACATAGAATGCTGTCTCATTGTGAAACACCCACGACAGCTTTTACCAGCCGGAACACCTCTTTGCAGGTATCCGTCAGATTTTGCATCGCAACGTCCCGATCCATCGCCTCTTCCAGGCTGACTGCCCTTTTCTGAATGCAAAACGCTGCGTCGATTCCGATCTCATGGCAGACTGTAAAGCCCTCCTGCAGTGCTCCGGCAAAAGCGATCACCGTACAGCCATGCGTTTTCGCGAGCTTTGCCACGCCCGCAGGGGCTTTCCCCATCGCAGTCTGTTCGTCCATCCTGCCCTCTCCGGTAAGGACAAAATCCGCGTCCGCCATCTCGCGTTCCAGCCCGGTCTCTTCCAATACAATCCGGATTCCCGGCTCGAGCCGCGCACCTAAGTAGCTCTGGAATGCAAACCCAAGACCGCCAGCAGCACCCGCACCCGGACAATTTTCATCAGCCTGTAGAAAGTGCTCTTTCGTCAGCTGTGCATAGGAAAAGAGCCATTGATCCATCTGCCGGATGCTCTTTTCATCAGCACCCTTTTGCGGTCCGAATACGCTGCTGCAGCCAAGCTCTCCGCAGAGGGAATTTTCCACGTCACAGGCAACCCGAAACGTGCACTCCTTTAAAACCGGCAGTACATGTCCACTCCGAATTTCCGCAAGATCGGCTAACCCGGCCGCCCCGTTTCGCACCGGCTGACCTCTTTTATCCAGAAATTCAAATCCAAGCGCCGAAAGCATCCCAACTCCGCCGTCGTTTGTCGCACTGCCGCCGATCCCGACAATAAAATGCCTGCAGCCTTTCCGAATCGCATCCCGGATCAGTTCCCCAACGCCGTAGGTCGTTGTATGTAGCGGATTGCGTTCTTCTTTGGAAAGTAACGGCAGCCCTGCAGCTGCCGCCATTTCTATTACCGCTGTTTTATTTTTTTCCAAAATACCGTAGGACGCTGAAATTTTCCTGCCGAGCGGGTCGCTTACCAGCGCTGTTTCCATGCGTCCGCCCATTCCGGTTGTCAATGCTTCCACCGTGCCTTCCCCGCCGTCCGCCAGCGGACGCACGACGATCTCAGCGTCCGGGAAAACTGCTTTCACTCCTGCTGCCGCCGCATTTCCAGCCTCCATCGAAGTCATGCTTCCTTTAAAAGAATCAATTGCAATTACTGTTTTCATCCTGTACTCCATCCCGGCTGCGCGATCCTTTTCTTCGCACCATTTTCTCACAAGCGCTGCCAGTGCTGCTTTTTTATTTTCCATCCTTGCGCCAGGCCTATTTTCTTGCCGCCGGCAGCCTTGTCCGAAACAGCTGATGCCCGAGCTGTTTTCCATGAAACGGCACCAGTGGATACAGATAGCTTCTGCTGCTCACCGTCCGGTTAAACAACAGAGAAACCGCCAGAATCACGATTCCTCCAACATATCCCCAGACGCCAAAAATTGCCGTCAGCACCAAATTGATAATCCGCATAAATTTCAGCGCATAGCCAAGCTCCAGGCTGTTCTGTGTGTAGTTGGCGACTGCGACAAATGCCATGTACAACATGACCTCACTATTAAACCACCCACTCTTTACGCTGAACTCTCCCAAAACCAACGCCGCCATGACCGACAGCGGTGTACTGAGCATATTCGGGGTGTTGACCGCCGCAAGCTTCAGACCGTCGATTGCAAGCTCCAGCAATAAAAGCTGCCAGATCAGCGGAATATAGACCGTATCCCGCACTGCGATGAACTCAAAGCCTTTGGGAATCCACTGTGGATATTCCATCAACAAAAGAAACGTCGGTGTCAGAAAATACGTTACAATGGCGATCAGCAGGCGCGACAGTCTCAGATACGTTCCCGTGATCGGCGGAAAATAATAATCGTCCGCTTCCTCCAGCACGTCAAACAGGGAGGTCGGTGTGATCAGCGCCGACGGCGAGTTGTCCACCAGAATGATGATATTTCCCTCCAACACCTGTGCCGCCGCGGTGTCCGGACGTTCAGAAAATCGGAACTTCGGAAACGGATTCCACCAACGTCCCTGATACAGGCACTCCGCAAGGCTTTCCTGGTTCAGCGTCAGCGCATCCACCTGCAGGTTCTGAATCCGGTTTCGGATCTTTTCAAGGAACTGCTGATCTACCCGATCCTCCATATAGCACAAAACGATGTCGGTATGGGACGTTTTTCCTGCCTGCAGCATTTCCATCCTCAGCTGTGTGCTTCGGATCCTGCGGCGGATCAGCGCCGTGTTAAAGACAATGGTTTCCACAAAACCGTCCTTCGAACCGCGCAGCACCTTATCCTTTTCCGGCTCACCGACACTTCGCGCCGGATAGGTTCTGGCATCGATCAAAATGCCCTGCTCATATCCCTCCAACAGCAGGGCGGTCACGCCGGACATCACCTGCCTGCAGATTTCATCCAGATCGCCGCACAGATCAACCTCTCCATAGGGCACAAGCTGCCTGCTCATCTCTGCCGCGTCCTCCGGCATCTGCTCTTTCGTGATTCCGATAAAATGCTGCAGCAGCTTCTGCATCACTTCATCTTTACAGAATCCGTCGATCATATACAGCGCTGCATTTTTCTTCCCGATCTCCACATTTCGGTACAATACGTCAAAGCTTTCCCCAACGCCCAGCTGTCGATCCAGATAGTCTCTGTTCTTCGCCAGATCGCCGCTCACTTTTTTCATCGTCATGGAAATCTTCCTCCCGGACTTTTTGCTTTAGTCTGTCCAAAAGGGTTCCCTTTTATTCTACCTCTGTCTGAAGCTCCTGAAGCATTTTTGCAATCCGCTCCTGCGCCCGGGCGATCGTCTCGTTGACCGTATTCACATGCTCTTTATAATAAGTATCTTTTTCCTGCTGCTTTTGCTGCGCATCCGCATTCTCCGAATCCTGCATTTTGACTTCCTGTGCCGCCTGTATGTCCTCGCAGGCTTTTGCAGCTTCTGCGATCGCGTCGTCGGTCGTCTTATTGACCGTATCAGTCAAGCTATTTTCATCCGGTGCGGCGGGCGCCGGAACTGTATCAGATGTGGTGTCGAGTGCGACATCGGAAATTGTGTCGGACGCAGGGTGGACTGCAGCCGTAACGGTCATGTTCTGTCCTGCAGCGGGCGCGCCCTGCTCTGTGACTGCCGTATCGTTTCTTTGACTCGCATAGTTCGTTTTTACGATTTCCTGCGATTTTTCCCTGTAGTCATCTGCTTGTCCCTGCGTTTTTTCGGCACGGCTAGGATTTTCTGCATATCCCCACTGCGTTCTTTCTTCGTTGTAGCTGTCTGCGTTCCACTGCCGCATCGCTTCGCTGCGTTTTCCAGCACTATTTCTGCCTGCATTTCCTGTAACCTTAAAGAACATCTGTTCCAGACCATTCTTCAAGCCGTCCAGGCTACTCTGTCCTGCACTTCTTGCATGATCTGACTTTAAAGCTGCCAACTGCTGTTTTAACTGCCGAATCTCCTGCTGTTGTTTCTGGAAAATCGTCTGAGCCTCTGCCTTTTTGCGCTTTAATTCTGTTTTCAGGCTGTCCTCCCGGCTCTTCCATTCTGCCAGCCGTGCTGCAGTGTGTTCTTTCTCCTTTGCAAGCGCAAGTTGCTGCGTTTCCAGCTGGACACTCAGATCGTCAGCTTCCGCTTTCAATTCCTGCTGCTCTGCACGCAATTTTTCTGCTTCGGTTTCCAGTTTGACTTTCTCAGTCCTCAGACTTTTCAGCTCTGACAAAGCTTTCTCTTTCTCAGCTTCTAAAATTTCTGTTCTTGCCTGTAATTCGTCCCTTGCCTTCTGCAGCGCTTCAACTTCTGCCTGCTGTCCGGCTTTTTCTGTATTTAAGGTTTCAACTGCCGCTTCCAGCCTGATCTTTTCTTCCTGCAGCTTGTTCAGCTCGGTCTGCAGCTCTGCTTTTTCTGCACGCAGGCTTTCTGCCTCTGCCTGGATTTTTGTCTGCGCTATCCGCAGATTTTCCAGCTCCTCCAAAGCCTCTTCCTTCTCCGTCTGTAAGGATTCCGCCCTTGTCTGTAATTCGTCCTTTGCCTTCTGCAGCGCTTCCATTTCTGCCTGCTGTCCGGCTTTTTCTGTATTTAAGGTTTCAACTGCCGCTTCCAGCCCGATCTTTTCTTCCTGCAGCTTGTTCAGCCCGGTCTGCAGTTCTGCTTTTTCTGCGCGCAGACTTTCTGCTTCTGCTTGCAGTGTGCCAAGTTCCGACTCCATCGCATTCTTTTCTTCTTCCAGCTTCTCCGTGCGTTCCTGTTCATCCGAAAGCTGCTGGCTCAGTTTCTGCCGCATCAGGTTTTCCTCTTCCAGCTGCTGCGCATATTCCTGCTGTGCGCGTTCCGCAACCTGGCGTCCCCCTTCTATCTCCGCCTCAACCTCCTGCATGTAGTTCCATACTTCTTCTTTTTGAAATCCGCCGAATAAAACTGTTTTAAATAATTCCTTATTTCCCATCTGCCGATCCCTCTCTATATAAAATAGATTTTTAGTTCGTTAAAAATATATAAGAAGGCTAAGTTTTCTCACATACTCTTACAGTATACCATACTCAAAACAGAAAAATCTATATGAAGCAGCACAAGATCTTTCCGTTAAAAACTTCTTTTTGCTATTTTAGGTTATCGTTCATCTACACCATTCGCCAAGCTGCATCTTCAATGCTTTCCGCAGCTTCCCATGTGCCTTTATTTTATGTTATACTGTTTTGTAAATACCAGGATCAAAAACAGGAAATCAAAGCGAGGTTATGTATGGATCAGCTGAATGATAGGTCCGTTGTGGAACAGCAGTATGCTACTGCAACCAATTTGCAAACGAGAATTTCCATTCATGATAAATATTCGACAAACAAGATGGGATTCGGAAACTGGATTTTTTCCAATTATAAAATTGACCCCGGAATGCGCGTTTTGGAATTAGGTTGCGGGACGGGCGATATGTGGAAAAACAAAGAAGATTTGATCCGTCTGTGTTCCAGGCTGATTCTTTCAGATTTTTCAAAAGCGATGATCGCAGCTGCCAAAAGCAATATCGATGACATAATCGAATATCTTTATTCTCTTTCCAGTATGACGTCGATCACCGGCATTCCCAAACAGGCTAAAAAAGATATTTTGACCGCTCATACTACAAATGGAATTTTAAACGTGCCAAAAGAATATGGCATGTTTATCGTATCATAGAACAATCGGGAGTTGATTGAGGAGTGATAGATTTATGAATGCAAATGTTGATTTAACAGGTGTTGTGCTTGAAACAGATAGACTAATCATTAGAGAATGGAGTGAAATGGATTTAGAAGACTTTTTTGAGTATGCAAAAGTTGATGGAGTAGGTCAAATGGCTGGATGGAATCCACATACATCAATTCAAGAATCAAAAACCATTTTGGAGATGTTTATTAATGAGAAAATGACCTTTGCTTTAGAATTGAAAGAAAATCATAAGGTAATAGGTTCATTAGGACTTGAAACGCTTAGTCTTTTGTTGCGTGATGAGTATGAGAATTTAGTAGGAAGAGAACTAGGATATGTATTAAGTAAAGAGTATTGGGGAAAAGGTTTAATGCCAGAAGCTGTTAATAGAGTAATTAAATTCTGCTTTGAACAAGAAAATTATGATTACTTAATGTGTAGCCATTTTGTTATAAATAGTCAATCAAAAAGAGTTATTGAAAAAAGTGGTTTCCGCTTTGTAAAGGAAAATACCCAAATTGCAAGAGATGGACATGAGTATATTTCTTTGTATTATGTATTAGATAATCCCTTAAAAAAGAATTAGACAACTTCTAGTTTGCCGAAATATTTTTATAACTTTCCCTATTTTACAGGCTTTTTAGCCTATTCATTAGTGAAATGATATGTATTTTCCCTTATTTTTGCCCTTATGAGATAATCGTAAGGGAAATAAGGGAAAGTTTTATTTAGTCGTTGCCT
>QWCV01000560.1_pt1 | contig 41859 bp, 42 predicted proteins | sample 1972621 | NCBI WGS metagenome assembly QWCV01 (sample SAMN09866699, study PRJNA288562) | Human gut metagenome isolate pre2_stool, whole genome shotgun sequencing... | isolation source: gut | host: Homo sapiens | place: USA: California | reverse complement strand
ATATTTTTTCTCATCCTCTTCTGACCACTGATAGTTTGCTTCCAGTCCTCTTACCTTCGTAATATCCAGATGCAGGTTAAAGGTATCTGGAATATCAATTTCTTTAATGTACTTCTGATATGCTCCACCACGCTCAGACACTTTATTGATAAATTCTTCCAGCAGCGCATACCCTTCATCTGTCTCATCATCCATATCATCCATTGTAATTCCCATCTCATCCAGTACCTGCTGTGTCATTTCATCGTATTTCTCATTATATTCCGTATAGTCTTTTGCCACCTGAGCGATCATAACGGAAAATGCATGCATAGGTGTTGTCATCCAGAAACTGTCCTTCCACCTGGCCGTCGATCACCGGACTAGCTTCTGAATTAAAGTCCACACCGCCAGTCATATCCAGATCAATGACCGGTGTTCCACTTTCAGCCAAAGTTTCTGTCTTCGGAAATGGATTATCACTCTTAAACTGCATAGTTATATAGACCGCCTGACTGTTCGCGTATACTTCTGAGCATGTGATCGTCAGATTGTCTGCCGTCTTGGTATATGCAGTGTCTTTTTTTGTCATATCCTGTCCCGCCTCAGTATCTTCCGGTGAATTTCCTTCTATGTCTGACTCAGGGTCTGCCACGGTTCCTTCTGCCTCAGTTGTATCAACGGCTTCCAACGTCGTTGCATGCTCCGAAAAATCACCGAAAAAGCTCACATTATCCTGCAGCATTTCAAAGAGTCCTCCAACCACCGGAAGATTTTTGGCCATGACTGGATTCACCGCACAGAATATAAATCCGACTGCAAGCACTGCCGCCATTCCCCCTGCAATTCTTCCTCCGAGCTTCATCCAGTGATAAGGTTCTTTTGGCGCCTTTTTCTGCACAGCAGTATTATTTTCGATCAGACGATATGCCTGATTCACGCGCTCATGTACAATCACTGGTATTTCTGTTTCTTCCTGAAGTTTTTTCTGAAAATCCTTTTCATTATCATTAAGACTCATCATTAGGCACGTCCCTCCCTGACCTTATATTCATACAATTCTGCAACCTGTTTTCTGCCTCTCTGAAGACGTGACTTCACAGTGCTTTCTTTCATATCCAGGATGTCACTGATCTCCCGGATATTGAACCCTTCCATATAGTACAGAAGAATCACCAGACGATATTTATTATCCAGCGGTTCCAGCATCTGTGCCCACTCTTTTGCAGCATATTCTTCCTCGTAAAAAGGAGTCTCCGGCATCTGGTCCGTGTAGGTGACCTGTTTCTTCTGCTTCAGAATATCCTTACATTTATTGATCAGAATCCGAAGCATCCAGGTCTTGAAATATCTGTTCTGCTTCAGACTTCTCAGGTTTTCATAGCAGGAAAGAATGGTATCCTGGATCGCATCGGCAACATCTTCATCGTTTTTGAGATATGCAGATGCCATCTTATACATGCACTGCAAATGCTCATCCATCAGCCTGCAGAAGGCATCTTTGTCGTCTTTCTTTGCCCTTCGTATCAAAAATTCATTGTTCATTGATTTCTCCATTCTCCTGTCTCTGACCGGTCATCAGGAAATGTTGTGTAAAAGCTTTCATTTATGTGCTTCTACTTATTAGACGCCAGAAACGCCAAAAGGGACGCAAATTTACATATTTTATTTTGCCAAAAGCATGGATAGGTACGAGGTTCGTGTCGTATCCTGCATGGAATATATTTACTTCTACTGTGGTCATCCAATCTTTCGTTTACCCATAGTATGGCATACAACAGAACAATCCTCCCCCATTACACAGCCAGAACTCAAGAATCCCAAAGACAAAAAGAGGAATCCTTCACACGAAAATCTCCCTTCCTGAAACACCAGGAGAAATTTTCAAAGGATTCCCCATACGATTAAATTTTTTTAAATTACATAATCTTTCTAAACAGATCCTTCAGATCTTCTACACTTGCATCCTTCGGATTTCCCGGTGCGCATGCATCTGCATGAGCAGATTCTGCCAGGAACTGAAGATCTTCTTCTTTGATCGCTTCCAGTTTTGTCGGAATTCCAACATCAACAGAAAGTTTTCTTACTGCATCGATTGCTGCTTTTCTGTACTCATCCTGTGTCATGGAATCTACATCTTTCACACCCATTGCACGTGCGATCTCACGGTATTTTTCACCAGTACATTCCTGGTTGTATTCCATAACGATCGGAAGCATCATAGCGCAAGCAACACCATGTGGTGTATCATAAACAGCACCCAGTGTATGCGCCATGGAATGTGCAATTCCAAGACCTACATTTGAAAATCCCATACCTGCGATATACTGTCCAAGAGCCATTCCCTCACGGCCTTCTTTGGTGTTATCAACTGCTCCGCGAAGAGATTTGGAAATCAGTTCAATTGCTTTCAGATGGAACATATCTGTCATTTCCCATGCGGCTTTTGTGGTGTAACCTTCGATTGCATGAGTCAGGGCATCCATACCTGTTGAGGCAGTCAGTCCCTTAGGCATGGAAGACATCATTTCCGGATCAACAACTGCGATGATCGGCATATCATGAGGGTCAACACATACAAATTTACGTTTCTTTTCAACATCTGTGATAACGTAGTTGATTGTAACTTCTGCTGCTGTACCTGCGGTTGTCGGAACTGCGATGATCGGTACACAAGGATTCTTTGTCGGTGCTGTGCCTTCCAGGCTTCTTACATCTTCAAACTCTGGATTTGCGATGATGATACCGATTGCTTTTGCAGTATCCATAGATGAACCACCACCGATTGCGATAATATAATCCGCTCCGGATTTCTTGAATGCAACTACACCATTCTGCACATTCTGGATAGTCGGATTTGCTTTGATATCAGAATAAATTTCGTATTCCAGACCTTCTTTTGCAAGAACATCTGTTACTTTGCTTGTTACATTAAATTTAATCAGATCCGGGTCAGAACATACAAATGCTTTCTTGAATGCATGAGCTTTTGCTTCATTTGCAATCTCAGCAATTGCTCCTGCTCCGTGATAAGACGTTCCATTTAAATTAATTCTGTTTGCCATGATAAATACATCCCTTTCTACATTAATCGTGAGTATCTTTTTATCAATTCCTCACAGTTTTTTCTTTCAAGTTGTTATTATATTAACAATGTTTTAATAAAAAAGAAAGTTACAGAATTCGTCATGTGTAACGTTTTCTGTAACTTTCGTGATTTGTTCCAATTTTTGATATTTATATTCAGTAAAAATCACCAGATGATTTTTAGCCGGAAAACATATATAGTCCATATTTCCTTTATTTCCAGCATTTTAGCACTTATCAATTCAGAATTTCAAGACCTGTAAATACTTCTGCAAGTTTCCCCGGCATACCGTCCACAAGTCTTTCCGCAAGCTCTTCCGGTGTACATGTCACCTCCCCTGTCACCCATTTGACAGTCATGTAAATAGAACTGTTACAGTACATTTCCAGAAGAAATAGAACATTTTCCTCTGGAAATTTGCCAGTTTTTTCACAAATCAGCTTTTCATAAAAAGCCAGAATCAACTCAAAATCATGCTGTCGCAGAGAATTCTGCTCATCATAACGAAATGCTGCTGAAAAGAATTTCTGTTCCTCCTGTATATAAGTAAATTTTTTAACCAGTGCATCATAGACGGTTTTTCCCTGACCCATATGCTCAAAAGACTTTGCCAGCAGCTTATCAAAATACCAGTTGATCAGATCATATTTATCCAGAAAATTCCTGTAAAACGTCTGTCTGGTAAGTTCACATTTCTCTGTGATCTGTTTGACTGTAATATTCTCTACGGACGTCGTTTTCATGCATTCTTTCATTGCTCTCGCCAGTCGATATTTTGTTTTTTCACCCTTTGTCAGATCTCTCTGGTTGCCTGTCTCAGCCATTCTTTTTCTTCCTCATCTAGATATGGTGCTATGGTAACATAGACTTTTTTGTGATATTCGTTCAGCAGTTTTCGTTCACGGTCCGACATCTGTTCCGGATCAACTCCATCCAGGTCAAACGGTACCATAGTCAGTGACTCAAAACACATAAACTGCCCGAAAGGAGTTTTTTCTGCCTTCTTACATAAAACAAGATTTTCATGACGGATGCCAAATTCATTCTCCAGATAATATCCTGGTTCATCGGATGTAATCATACCTTCTTCCAACACCGGTGCCGGATTTCCCGGAAGATTTTTCCATCGGAAACTGTTAGGCCCTTCATGCACATTCAGAAGATATCCTACCCCATGTCCGGTACCATGATTATAATCTTCGCCAAGTTCCCAAAGCGGACCTCTGGCAAGGTAATCAAGGTTTAATCCGGTGCATCCGTATTTAAATTTCGCAGCTGCGAGATTCAGATTTCCACGCAGAACTGCAGTAAAATATTTCTTCTCTTTCTCTGTGACCGGTCCCAATACGATCGTTCTTGTGATATCGGTCGTACCTTCCAGATAGTGTCCGCCAGTATCTGCAAGTACCATCCCTCTGGCCTCTAATGGAATATCAGTCTCCTCTGTTGCACTGTAATGAACAATTGCCGCATGCTTTCCATAGGCAATGATCGGATCAAAACTATCTCCAATAAAATGCTCCTGCTCACTGCGAAACTGATATAATTTCTCTGCTGCGCCGAGTTCTGTAATCCTCTCTTTTGCCACATTTGTTTTCATCCAGCGAATGAATTTTGTAACTGCAACACCATCTTTGATATGTGCAGTTCTTTCGTTGTCCATTTCTGTCTGATTTTTGACTGCCTTCGGAAGAAGTGTCAGATTTGGCTCATCCACAATCGTCACATTACATGGAATATTACTTACCAGACGGCTGTTGACACTGTCTTTGGAAAGCAGGATTTTTTTATCCTCTGAGATTGTCTGAACATAAGAATAGACATCCTCATACGGATAGATTTTTACTCCATCATCTGCCAGATTTGTACAGATTTCTTCCGAAAAAGCAGCTGCGTTTGCATATAATCGAACCTCGGTATCCGTCATGATCAAATAAGAAAGAACAACCGGGCAACAATGAATATCATTACCGCGAATGTTCAGTAACCAGGCGATATCATCCAGTGAAGTAAGAATAAAAATATTCGCCTTTTTTGCCTTCATCTGCTCTCGAATCCCTGCAATTTTATCCTTTCTTGATTCGCCCGCCCATTTCACATCCAGCTCCATAACCGGCTCACAGGAAAGTGCCGGACGTTCTCTCCAGATTTCTCCGATCAGATCCTCATTTACAGCAAATGTGATATTTTTTTCTTCCAGAAGTTTCTCCAATTCTTCTGCTTCTTTTGCACTGACTGTACGTCCATCAAAGCCCAGACACATACTTTTTTCCAGCTTTTCTGCCAGAAACTGATGTACCGTCGGTACTCCCGGCTCACCCGATCTGAACAGTTCAATCGTACTGCCACGAAGCTGATCTGCCGCCTGAATAAAGTATCTGCCATCGGTCCACAACCCAGCCATGTCCTGCATGATCACAGCTGTTCCCGCTGATCCTGTAAAACCTGTGATATATTTTCTACATTTAAAGTAATCACCCACATATTCAGATCCATGAAAATCATCCGTTGGCACCAGATAGGCATCTATCTTTTTTTCTTTCATTAACTCTCGAAGAACATTCAATCGCTCTGTTATCTTCATTTTCAGGCCTCCCCGTTCAAATGTTTATCCACATTTTATTTGAATATCTACTGGATAAATCTCTGTATCTGTTGTCCATGGTAAACAGAATACAACTATTTGTCAATGACCAGCGTTAAACTATCTTCTCCTCCTCTTTTTTTCCGTATTTCATTATGGTATACTAAAATAAATTCAAATCTTAGTTTTATGATATAAGCAAAACTTTTGATCATTATCGGATGAAGCTTATCAATCCGGAATACAAAAATTCCCCTCTTGAATCGGGAGAAAGGAAATGCCAGCGGCAATTATCATCCTCTGGCTGATTCATAAAAATGAAGGAAAAAGGCGTAACCACTATTACGTTAAAAAAAATAAATCGTGAAAAAGTCTATCAGTATATTTATCGTGAAAAACAGACTTCCAAGTTGCAGATCGTGCAGGATCTGCAGATGGGACTTTCTACAGTAAGCCAAAATCTGAATGCACTTGAACAGGATGGCCTGATCTGCCGGGATGGTTATTTTGAATCCACTGGCGGCCGCAAAGCTCAGGTAATTCAGATCGTTACCGATGTAAAAATCGCAATTGGAATCGGCCTTCTGAAAAACATGTTCCACATTGCTGCTGTTGATCTGTATGGCGAGGCAATGGCAATGGATACAATTGCTCTCCCCTATGAAAATACGGCAGAATATTATGCAGAACTCGCACAGAATATTGAAAAATTCATCGATAAAAATGGTTATGACCGTGATCGGATTCTTGGTGTTTCTATTGCTACACAAGGTATTATTTCACCTGATGGTTCTGTAGTAACATATGGTGCGATCATGCACAATACTGAAATGAAATTATCCGATTTTACTTCCAGAATTCCATATCCATGTCATCTGGAACACGATTCCAAATCTGCGGCTTATCTGGAACTCTGGAATCATTTTGATCTCAACGATGCAGTTGTTTTTCTTCTGAATCGTAACCTTGGCGGTGCTGTTATCATGAATCATCACGTTCACCAGGGAAGCTTCATGCACAGTGGAGCCATAGAACACATGTGTATTGATCCAAATGGTCCTCTCTGTTACTGTGGTAGCCACGGCTGCCTGGAAACTTACTGCTCCGCAAACTCTCTGGAAGCAGCTGCCGGTATGAGCATAAAAGAATTCTTCCCTGTACTACGCGAAGGAAAATCAGACAACCTGAATGCAATCTGGCAGGATTATCTTAAACATCTTGCATTTGCGATGCGAAATCTGAATATGATCATCGACAGCCCTATCATTATCAGCGGATATCTTGCCCCTTACCTGGTTCCGGAAGATCTCAATATGCTACTGCATCTGATCAATGAAAATAACCCATTCACTCTCACAGCTGATCAACTGCTGGTCGGCACACATGGACAATATACTCCGGCTATTGGCGCGGCACTGCATTATATCAACCGATTCGTACATGAGGGAACTGCCCTCTGACCCGCAAAGGGACTTCCCTTGAACCCTTTCTTATAAATAATATAGCTGTATATAAAAATAACAGGACTCTTCTCTCTCGTATGGAGAAGATATCCTGTTATTTTACATTCTAATGATATAATTATATATTACCACGGGAGCAGTTTCCAAACTGAGTTTCCCTGCCTTATAAGGCAATCATAAAACCTTTTAATAGGAAACTTTATTCTTAGAAAAGTCCAGTAATCTTTCCGGTCTCGTCTACATCAATTCTCTCTGCAGCCGGTACTTTTGGCAGTCCTGGCATAGTCATGATCTCACCTGTCAGAGCTACGATGAAACCTGCACCTGCGGAGATCTTCAGGTTACGTACAGTAACTTCGAAGTCTGTCGGTGCGCCGAGTTTGGTCTGGTCATCTGTCAGACTGTACTGTGTCTTAGCTACACAGATCGGGCAGTTGCCAAATCCAAGAGCTTCGAGCTGTTTTGCCTGTTTCTGAGCATTTGCTGTCAGAACCACTCTCTTACCGCCATATACTTTCTGTACGATCTGGTTCAATTTGTCTTCGATAGAGCCTTCCAGCTCATATGCATAGGAGAAGTCGTTCGGTTCTTCTACCAGACGAAGAACTTCTTCAGCAAGTTTGATTCCACCTTCGCCGCCTTTTGCCCATACTTCGGAAAGAGCTACATTTACACCGAGTTCTTTACATTTTGCTTCTACAAAATCAAGCTCTGCTTTTGTATCTGTCGGGAAAGCATTGATAGCAACAACACAAGGAAGTTTGTATACATTCTTGATATTGCTTACATGTTTCAGAAGGTTCGGGATACCTTTCTCCAGTGCTTCCAGATTTTCGTTGTTGAGGTCAGCTTTTGCAACACCGCCATTATATTTCAGAGCACGTACAGTAGCTACGATAACAACTGCGCTTGGGTGCAGGTCTGCCATACGGCATTTGATATCCAGGAATTTCTCTGCACCAAGGTCCGCACCGAATCCGGCCTCTGTAATTGCATAATCAGCAAGTTTCAGAGCCATCTTTGTAGCTGTTACGGAGTTACATCCATGAGCGATGTTTGCGAATGGTCCACCATGAACGATTGCCGGAACGTGTTCCAGTGTCTGAACAAGGTTTGGTTTCAGGGCATCTTTCAGAAGTGCAGTCATAGCACCTTCTGCATGAAGATCACCAGCAGTTACCGGTTTCTGCTCAGCAACTTTACCATATGTATATCCGATGATAATCTTGGAAAGTCTTTCTTTCAGGTCTTTGATATCGCTTGCAAGGCAAAGAACTGCCATGATCTCAGATGCAACTGTGATATCATATCCGTCTTCACGAGGCATACCATTTGTTCTTCCGCCAAGTCCGTCTACTACATTACGAAGCTGACGGTCATTCATATCCACACATCTTCTCCATGTAATCTTTCTTGGATCAATGTTCAGTGCATTGCCCTGGAAGATATGGTTATCAATCATTGCTGCAAGAAGGTTATTTGCTGCACCGATCGCATGGAAGTCACCTGTAAAATGAAGGTTGATATCTTCCATCGGAACTACCTGTGCATAACCACCGCCTGCTGCGCCGCCTTTGACACCGAATACCGGTCCGAGAGATGGCTCACGAAGAGCAACCATAACACTCTTTCCAAGCTTCTGCATACCATCTGCAAGACCTACTGTTGTTGTAGTCTTTCCTTCACCAGCCGGTGTCGGGTTGATTGCAGTTACAAGAATCAGTTTTCCATCTTTCTTGTCACTCTCTTTCAGGAGATTGTAATCAATTTTTGCTTTGTATTTTCCGTACTGCTCCAGATATTTGTCATCAATACCTGCTTTTTCCGCAATCTTTGTGATTGGCAGCATTTCGCACTCCTGTGCAATTTCGATGTCACTTTTGAATCCCATAATTGTCTCCTTTCATTGTAAGCGCCACGTCCCTTTCTAACCATATACCCTCTGCACATATTCGAATATCCCGGGCATCTGTCATTATCCCCATCCAGAACATTCTTCCGGTTAAAAAAAGCAGTATCTGAGAATTTCTCAAATACTGCCCAGACGGTCGGCTCTGCAAATCTCTGATTCCCATGTGGTGATTTCCACTACTCCGCCAGTTACCAGAGACTTTATTAACTTGATGAAAAAATAGTATCATAAATGCTCTTGGTTGTCAAGAAATTGTCAATTTTTTTCTTTTCTTTTAACAAAAGTACAAAAAATTGATTTTTAATTTTGTATATTTTTTACACAAATATGATGTTGACAAATTTTCGAAAATTTTCCTTTGTGAATAAATAAACATAAGGGGACTTCCCCTGGGCTAAAAGATATATATCTCTCTTTGTACATCAAATATGAAATAAATAGAAAAATACCAGGACTCTTCTCTCTCACATGGGGAAGATCTCCTGGCATTTTATCATTCTACTGACAAACTATTAAAAGATATTTAGCTAATCCCAGTAAACTACATTTTCCTATTCTTACTTGCTCTTAGCGTGGCCAAGCAGGGGGCGTCTGAGGGGGACTTTCGGCCTTCGCAACTGTGAGATAGTCCCCCTCAGGGTTTTCTTATTTGCCAAAATCATTGACGGTTCTTAAGGAAGTACCTTAAAAAAGTGGTTTAAGGGTCGGATACAGTTTCTTAAACTTCTGATACTTCTCTTCGTACTTCGCCACAAGTTCTTCTTCCGGCTCTACGGTATCAACTACATGAGCCATCTTCTTTCCGATGGTTTCAACATCCGGATAAGCTCCGCATCCTACAGCAGCAAGCATTGCACCACCCATGGACGGTCCTTCTTCTACTTCAAGGACATCAACCTTAAGGTTCATAACATTTGCAATGATCTTCTTCCACAGCGGGCTCTTTGCGCCGCCGCCGCAGATCTTGGTACGGTCAATTTTGATTCCAAGTTTACGTGCAACTTCCAGTGAATCGCGAAGTCCGAAAGCTACACCTTCCAGAACGGCCTGTGTCATATCTGCTCTTGTGGTATCCATAGACATTCCGAAGAAGACACCTCTTGCATCAGGGTTGTTATGTGGGGATCTTTCTCCCATCAGATATGGAAGGAAGAATACATTATTTTCACCAAGTTTCTGAATCGGTGCCTGCTCTGCAGCAAAATCCTTTGTCTGAAGAATTTCTTCTGCCCACCATTTATTACAGGATGCTGCACTCAGCATGCAGCCCATCAGATGATAGCTTCCATCTGCATGACAGAAAGAATGCAGTGCATTATTTTCGTCAACACCGAAATTTTTGCTTGAGATGAAGATGGTTCCGGAGGTTCCAAGAGAAATATTACACTGTCCGTCACCAACGGTTCCTGTTCCGACTGCTGCTGCCGCATTGTCACCTGCTCCTGCTACGACTTTGACATCTGCGGAGAAACCAAGTTCCTTTGCAACTTCCGGTTTCAATGTTCCAACAACTTCCCAGCTCTCATACAACTTCGGGAGCTGTTCTTCTTTTACATCACAGATTTCCATCATTTCTTTAGACCAGCAACGATTCTTTACGTCCAGAAGCAGCATTCCGGATGCATCAGAAACATCTGTGCAGAAGGATCCGGAAAGTCTGTATGCAAGGTAGTCTTTCGGAAGCATGATCTTTGCGATCTTTGCAAATTTCTCTGGCTCATTTTTTTTCATCCACAGGATCTTTGGTGCTGTAAATCCAGCAAAAGCGATATTTGCTGTATACTGAGATAATTTATCTTTTCCAATTTCGTTGTTCAGATATTCTGTTTCTTTCTGGGAACGTCCATCGTTCCAGAGGATTGCAGGACGGATCACCTGATCATTTTCATCCAATGTTACCAGTCCATGCATCTGTCCACCAAAGCCGATTCCGGCTACCTGAGAGCGGTCAATTCCTTCGGTCAGTTCTTTCATACCCTCAACACTCTGGGTAAACCAGTCTTCCGGATTCTGTTCTGACCAGCCCGGATGTGGGAAAAACAGTGGATATTCTTTTGATACGATATTACAGATTTTTCCTGATTCTTCCATCAGAAGAAGTTTTACTGCGGAAGTACCAAGGTCAACACCGATATAGTACATATTTCCTCCTTACTACGACATCCCAGGAAAACTCCCGGGATGCCTGTATTGGTTTTATTTTATTTTTTTAAATTTAGCCCCAAGGATTTTCTGTTGGGTATCTTACGCCTGCCGGCTGATTGTAACCGATTTCTTCAACCGGAACGCCGATATATTTGAATACTTCGAAGAGAGCTTTTCCAAAGTGTCCGAATGCTACTGCGCCATGATGCGGGAATCCTCCCTCGATAAGTACGTGACGATAGAAACGTCCCATTTCCGGAATAGCGAATACACCAATTGCTCCAAAGGAACGAGTTGCAACCGGAAGAACCTCGCCGTGTGCAATGTAAGCACGAAGTTTGTTATCAGCTGTGCTCTGCAGACGATAGAATGTGATATCTCCAGGTTTGATATCTCCCTCCAGAGTTCCGTTTGTAACTTCGATTGGAAGGGATCTTGCCATGATCATCTGATATTTCATCTCGCAGAAGGAAAGTTTGCTGGAAGCAGTATTTCCACAATGGAATCCCATGAATGTATCTTTCAGTGTATAATCGAATTTTCCTTCAATGGATTCTTTGTACATATCCTTCGGTACGGAGTTGTTGATATCAAGCAGTGTAACGATATCGTTGCTTACTACCTGTCCGATGAACTCACTTAATGTACCATAGATATCAACTTCACAGGATACCGGGATGCCCTGGGATGTCAGACGGCTGTTTACATAGCAAGGAACGAATCCGAACTGTGTCTGGAATGCCGGCCAGCATTTTCCTGTCAGAGTTACGTATTTACGATATCCTCTGTGATCTCTTACCCAGTCTTTCAGGGTCAGTTCATACTGAGCAAGTTTTGAAAGAACTTCCGGTTTCTTGTTTCCGGCACCAAGCTCTTCTTCCATTTCTTTAACGATTTCCGGAATTCTTTCATCACCTTCATGTTTGTTGAATGCTTCAAACAGATCCAGTTCAGAGTTTTCTTCGATTTCCACACCAAGGTTGTAAAGCTGTTTGATCGGAGCGTTACAAGCAAGGAAGTTTGTCGGACGTGGTCCAAAGCTGATGATCTTAAGGTTGCTTAAACCTTCAACTGCTCTTGCGATTGGAAGGAAGTCATGGATCATATCTGCACAGTCTTCTGCATCGCCAACCGGGTATTCCGGAATATAAGCCTTTACATTACGAAGCTGCAGGTTGTAGCTTGCATTCAGCATACCACAGTAAGCATCCCCACGTCCCTGGCAAAGGTCATTCTGTGTTTCTTCTGCTGCAGCGATGAACATTTTAGGTCCATCGAAATGTTTTGCAAGAAGTGTCTCGGAGATTTCCGGTCCGAAGTTTCCAAGATATACACAAAGTGCATTACATCCTGCTTTTTTGATATCTTCCAGAGCCTGAACCATATGAATTTCACTCTCTACGATACAGATTGGACATTCGTAGATGTCTTTTGCATCATATTTTTTAGCATAAGCTTCTACAAGAGCTTTTCTTCTGTTTACGGAAAGGCTTTCCGGGAAACAGTCACGGCTTACAGCAACGATTCCAACTTTTACTTCTGGCATGTTATTCATGATAAAAATTCCTCCATATTATATAGTAGATATTTATTTTATGTTTCGTTTCTTAGTTCACGATCAGTCGATTCCGACATTCTCACCCTTCAGTCCGTTGAATGCGCCTTCGATAGCTGCTTCTTCGTGACCGATCAGCCATTTATTTTTAGCGGTAAGGAGCTTGTCCTCTCCTTCTGCTGCTTTTTCAAAAGTCAGTTCTGTGTTTGTTCCTTTCGGAAGAACTACAACACACTGGAAACCACTTTCATTTACATGACACGGTGCATAATGAAGTGTTGTTGCATATACTTCAATTGCTGTACCTGCCGGAACAAGAAACGCCTCTACTTTGGATGTGTCATATGTAAAATCCTTTTCTACATCCTGCTGATGTCCGATCAGCAATACCAGGTCTGTCACTGCAACATTGATTTCGGAGCTGCGGTGGTATTCCAGACCATTTAATTTCTTATTATGTCCGTTGCAATATCCGATTTCGATCGGCAGACCGCCATATCCTTTGTTCTGCAGTTCTTTTGCAACCGGCAGTGCTTCCATTTCTTCTACGGAAGGAACGTAAGTTACATCCTCCGGCACCGGAGTATGCTTCATTTCCTTCAGGAGTTCCGTAAAATCATACCCCTCCAGTACTTTACCATATCTACGGAACGCGTCATCTGCTACATTCTGAATCTTCACCTGAAGTTACCTCCTTTATTTTTATGTTGAAACCATCATATCATGAAGTCCTTTTCCTTTCGCCAGTTTTTTTGTCCTCTTTAGTGCACTTTTTTGACCTTTGTATTTTTCCAATTTCATAAACAGTTTGATAAACACATAAAAAACAGGCGTTTCTGATTCGCCTGTTTTTGTATTTTTATTCTTTATTTTTCTCTTTCAACTTCACTTGGCAAAATACCATATCGTTTCTGGAATTCTCTTGTAAATGCACGACTGCTGCTAAATCCGTTATCCATTGCAATCTGGCTGATCGTCTTATCAGAATTCAGAAGTTCCCGATACGCATAGGTCATACGAATATCCTGCAGATACGTCTTAAAATTGACATTTGCATATTTCTGAAACATTCTGGATAAATATGCATCGGAATAACCGAACATATTCGCCACTTCAGTCAGTTTGAGTTCTTCCTGATAATGCTCTCTCATATAGGAAGTAATTCTTGCAAGCGCATCCAGACGGCGGCTGTGGCGCACTTCCTGCTCTCCCGCCTCATCCAGACGGTAATGGTTGACCAGCAGATACAATACATCATAATAAAAGGAACGAATCTTAAACTCATACCCGGTTCCTCGCTTGCCGTATAATTTATACATTTCCCGTATCAACCGCCAGAGCTGTGAATCCGTCTCCTGCTCATTTGCTGCAAATCGGATAAAACGATGTGCGGTAAAATAATCCTCGAACTGTTTCAGCGGAATCTGAAGGACTGCTGTATGATTTTCCTCCGGGGAATCTATCGAATGTACTTCGTTGGAGTTAATGATCATCAGCTCCCCTGCTTTGAGCGGATGTTTTTCATCATTTAAATAAAATGTAAGAGAGCCTTCCATCACGGCAAAGATTTCGATGGATGTATGCCAGTGTTTTTCTCTCACATAATTCCCCTGGCTCCCTTCAAATAAGAAAAATTTAAACGGCAATCCCTCATCCGGGATCACCAGTTCATGCTGGAATTCCATGTCACAGCTCCTCTCATGCAATCATTCTTGGTAATGTTTCAATTAACATATATCATAACACGAAATGAAATATAACGGAAGCAGGTATGTCATATGCAGGGACATTAAATAATGCTGCGTTTTCTATTCCGTGCATGCGCCTATTTGCCGCCAGTCGCCCAAACTCGGCTCCGCCTCAAACAATGGGCTTGGTGCCGGCAGCTTGCCTGCACGTCATAACGAAAGCCTCGCAGACATTTCCTGTCCCTGCACATGAATACCTAACTTCCTGTATATTGCCATAGTAAGAAACATCCGAACACGCTCTGCACTGTCCTGGCTAACTCCGGCATCCACCACACTCTCCCAGATAAAGTACGGTGAACAGAGAAATAAAAAAACTTCAGGTGAAAGAGTCTCCAGCGGTTGTCAACTGAATCTGGTTCGCCAGAAAAAATTCGTCCAAGTATCGGAACGTACAGGTTTTTGCGTTGATACAGAAAATGCTGCTGTCTGAGCGTTTACGCGAGTTCAGCACTTTTCTGTATCGCTTTTAGCAAAGTTCTGTACTTCCTGATACTTTAGAATTTTTGAATTGAACCATGTTCAGTTGATAACTCACGGAGGCTCACATCACACTGAAGTTCCATTTAATTTCCTCGCCACCGGGAATCCTTTATCTATCTAATCGCATCCTTCATAGATTTCACATACTCCGCAACATGCGGCACGCACTCCGCCCCATACGCCTCACACAGCTTCACGATCGCAGACCCTACAATAACACCATCTGCCTGAGCAGCCATTTTCTTTGCCTGCTCCGGTGTGGAGATTCCAAAACCTACTGCACAAGGAATGTCTTTCTGTGCCTTTACAAGCTGTACCATAGCTCCAATATCCGTCGTGATCTGACTTCGCATACCGGTAACTCCAAGTGAAGATACACAGTAAACAAAACCTTCTGCTTCTTTTACGATCATTGAAATTCTCTCATGAGAAGTCGGTGCGATCAAAGAGATCAGATCCAGTCCATACTTCTCTGTAACAGATGCGAACTCTTCTTTTTCTTCAAAAGGAACATCCGGAAGGATCATTCCATCCATTCCAACCTCTGCTGCTCTCTTGCAAAAACGCTCGATTCCATAAGAAAAAACAACATTCGCATAGGTCATAAATACCATCGGGATGGAACTGTTTTTGCGGATTTTTTCTACCATATCAAAGACTTTATCTGTGGTAACTCCACCGGACAGAGCACGCAGGTTTGCACCCTGGATAACAGGTCCTTCTGCTGTCGGATCAGAAAATGGAATACCAAGTTCGATCAGATCTGCACCTGCTTCTTCCATGGCATAAACAATTTTTTCGGTAACATCAAGGGACGGATCCCCGCAGGTAACAAACGGGATAAATGCTTTTCCCTTTGCAAATGCTTCTGTAATTTTCTTATTCATGGATATCCTCCCCTCTGTAACGTGCAATTGCTGCACAGTCCTTGTCTCCTCGTCCGGAAATGGTGATAACTACAATCTGATCTTTGCGCATCTGCGGTACGATCTTTCTCGCGTAGGCAACTGCATGAGCACTCTCGATTGCCGGAATAATACCTTCTGTTCTTGACAGATATTCAAATGCATCTACTGCTTCGTCGTCTGTTACCGGCACATATTCTGCTCGGCCGATATCATAAAGATGTGCATGTTCCGGTCCAACACCCGGGTAATCCAGACCGGCGGAGATGGAATAAACCGGTGCGATCTGACCATACTCATCCTGGCAGAAATAAGACTTCATACCGTGGAAAATACCAAGTTTTCCGGTTGCGATCGTTGCTGCAGTCTCAGCAGTATTGACACCGCGTCCAGCTGCCTCACAACCAATCAGGCGAACTCCCTCGTCCTCAATAAAGTTGTAGAAAGTTCCGATTGCATTGGAACCACCGCCAACACAGGCAAGTACAGCATCCGGAAGTTTTCCTTCTTTTTCCAGAATCTGTTCTTTGATCTCCTTGGAAATAACTGCCTGGAAATCACGAACAATTGTCGGAAATGGGTGCGGTCCCATGACAGATCCGAGCACATAATGTGTATCGGAAATACGGTTTGTCCACTCTCTCATCGTCTCAGAAACGGCATCTTTCAGGGTTGCAGTTCCAGATGTAACGGCATGTACTTTGGCTCCCAGAAGACGCATTCTGTATACGTTCAGTGCCTGACGTTCGGTATCTTCTTTACCCATGAAGACTTCACATTCCATGCCCATAAGAGCGGCTGCTGTCGCTGTCGCAACACCGTGCTGTCCGGCTCCGGTCTCTGCGATAACACGCGTTTTTCCCATCTTTTTGGCAAGTAAAACCTGTCCCAGAACGTTGTTGATTTTGTGCGCTCCGGTATGATTCAGATCCTCACGTTTCAGATAAACTTTTGCTCCACCGAGGTCTTCTGTCATGTGTGCTGCGTAGTACAGACGTGACGGACGACCTGCATAATTGTTCAGTAAATCTGTCAGTTCACGGTTGAATTCCGGATCATCTTTGTAATGATTATATGCTTCTTCCAATTCCAGCACTGCATTCATCAGTGTCTCCGGAATGTACTGCCCTCCATGTATTCCAAATCTTCCTTTTGACATTTATATCCTCCTCTGTGTTTCTTTTCAAAACACCCTATTTCTCTCTAATTTATTATTTTTATTTCTCTTACAATATCCACAACCTGCCGGATCTTCATCGGATCTTTCCGCTTTTCAGTCTCCACACTGCTGCTCAGATCCACCGCATAAGGGTGAATTTCCCGGATTGCCTGCCCCAGGTTGGAGGTTCCGATCCCTCCTGCAAGGAAAAACGGTCTCTGGATCTCAGGGATCAAGGACCAGTCAAAAGTCTTTCCCGTTCCTCCGCCGCCCTGATCCAACAGGATGTAATCTGCCGGGCTTTGCAGTGCTTTCTCGATATCTTCGGCTGTTTTTATGGAAAAAGCCTTGATGATCAGCTTGTCTGTATATGTTTTTAATTCTCTGATATAGGACTCATCTTCCTGTCCGTGAAGCTGTGCAAGTGCAAGTGTTCCGTCATCCAGAAGTGTTCTTACCAGTTCCATTGGAACATTCACAAATACTCCGACCGGCCGGATCTCAGGATCCAGTTCCTTCACAAGTTCTCTCACTTCATCTGCCGTTACACTCCGGAAACTACTGGGAAATTCTATGATAAATCCACAGTAATCCGGCTTCGCTTCATTGACTGCAAGGATATCTTCCCTGCGCCTTAGTCCGCATATTTTTATCTTAGTCCCGCTATCATTCCCGTCTGTCATTTTCTGCATCTCTCTGTTTCTCAATCCTCAGTCAACGGTGCTCCATTTAATTCTTCCAGTGCTGCTTTTTTGTCCGGGCTTCGCATCAGTGTTTCTCCGACCAGCACAGCCTCGATCTTGCTGTCATGCAGTCTCTGGATATCCTCTGATGTGCGGATGCCGCTCTCTGAAACAAAGATCACATTCTCCGGTGCAAGTTTGCGAAGATTGATACTGTTTGCCATATCCACCTCGAAAGTTCTGAGGTCACGGTTATTGACTCCGATAATCCTTGCACCGCTCTTTAATGCCCGCTCAACTTCCTCTGCATCATGTGCTTCCACCAGGGCATCCATGCCAAGCTCTTCTGCCATTTCGCGGTATTCGCGAAGCTGTTTATCATCGAGCAATGCACAGATCAGAAGTACTGCAGCCGCTCCATAAGCTGCTGCCTGCAGAATCATATAGTCATCAATGACGAAATCTTTTCGCAGCACCGGAATATCAACTTCTGATGCGATTTCCCATAAATACTGGTCAGAACCCTGGAAATAAAATGGCTCTGTCAGACAGGAAATTGCGGATGCACCGGCGGATTTGTACTCTTTTGCAATCTCCAGATACGGAAAATCCGGTGCGATCAGGCCCTTGGACGGGGATGCTTTTTTTACTTCACAGATGTAGGACATTCCTGGTTTTTTTAATGCCTGATAAAAGCTGTGTGGTGTTTTTGCTGTCTCAGACTGGATCAGAGGATTGAGCAGCATCTGCACTTTTTTCTGCTGGATCTCGCGGATCAGATCCTCTCTCGGCATCTCTTTTTTATCTTTTTCAATTCTCTCTCTTGTCTTCTCAGCAATCTCATTTAATATATTCATCATAAAAACTCCCCTTTTCTAATCGGTTATTCAAGCATTGGATTCATGAATAAATTCATCTAATTTCTTCAGTGCCGCACCACTGTCGATCAGTTCTTCTGCCATGCGGACACCTGCTTCCATTGTATCTGCCTTGCCTGCGATGTAGAGTGCGGCTCCGGCGTTGAGGCAGACTGCCTGACGCTTCGCCCCTTTTTCCTCACCCTTCAGGATTGCTTTGGTAATCTCTGCATTTTCCGCCGGAGTTCCACCGACAAGATCATCTTTTGAACATCTGGTATAACCAAACTGTTCTGGTGTGATCTCATAAGACTGGAACCATCCATCCTTGATCTCGCATACAGAAGTCGGTGCACTCATGGATATCTCATCCAGTTTATCCTGTCCGAAAACTACCATTCCTTTGGTCACACCAAGTTTCGCCATAACCTGTGCCAGTGGCTCTACAAGTGCCTGATCAAACACACCCATCAGTTCCATATTGGCTCCTGCCGGATTGCTCAGAGGTCCAAGTATATTGAATACTGTACGGATTCCCAGTTCTTTGCGGATCGGTGCCACATACTTCATTGCAATGTGATAATTCTGAGCGAACAGGAAACAGATATTGATCTTTTTCAGCAGTTCTGCGCTCTTTTCCGGTGGAATTGTGATGTTTACACCAAGAGCTTCCAGCACATCTGCCGCACCACTTTTTGAGGATGCTGCACGATTTCCGTGTTTTGCAACCGGTACACCGCCTGCTGCGATCACCAGGGAAGAAGTAGTGGAAATATTAAAAGAATTTGCTCCATCTCCGCCGGTTCCTACGATTTCAAGCACATCCAGATCATGTAGTAATTTAATGCAGTGTACTCTCATTCCTGCTGCAGAAGCAGTAATCTCATCAATAGTCTCACCCTTTATGGAAAGTGCTGTCAGATAAGATGACATCTGTACCGGTGTTGCCTGTCCGCTCATGATCTCGTCCATGACTGTCTCTGCTTCCTGATATGTTAAGTCTTCTTTTTTTGAAAGTTTTACGATTGCCTCTTTGATCATTTTTATGTCCTCCTTAACTACTTCTTTACAATATTTATAAAGTTCTGAACCATCACTTTCCCATCTGAAGTCATCACGGATTCCGGATGAAACTGCACTCCATAAATGGGATACTCGGTATGTTCCACTGCCATGATTTCACCGTCCTCTGCCTCTGCGGTGACTCTTAAAGTATCCGGCAGTTCGTCTCTAACTGCTGCCAGCGAATGATATCTGGCTGCCTGGAAGCTGTCTCCCAGTCCTTCAAAAATCTTGCTTTTTCCAACAGTATAGATTGTCTTTTTCTTGCCGTGCATCAGTTCTTTTGCATAGGATACTCTGCCGCCAAAAGCTTCACAGATTGCCTGATGTCCAAGACAGATTCCAAATATTGGAAGTTTTCCTGCAAAATATCTGATCGCTTCGATGCAGACTCCTGCGTCTGCCGGTTTACCCGGCCCCGGCGAAAGGATCAGTGCTTCCGGTTTCATTGCCTCAATTTCTTCTACTGTATATTCATCGTTTCGAATAACCTTGATATCTGGCTCTACAGAACCGATCAGCTGATATACGTTGTAGGAAAAGCTGTCATAATTATCAATCAGTACGATCATTCCAATCCCTCCTGTGCATTTTCGATTGCCAGAACTACGGCTCTTGCCTTATTGCAGCACTCTTCAAATTCTTTTTCCGGAACACTGTCTGCCACGATTCCTGCACCGGAGCGGATGCAGATCTCACCTTTTTTCTTATATACAAGACGGATAGCAATGCAGGTATCAAGGTTTCCGGCAAAATCAAGATATCCAATCGCGCCGCCATAAATGCCTCGTTTGCTCTGTTCCAGTTCTTCGATGATCTGGCAGGCCCGAAACTTCGGTGCTCCGGAAAGAGTTCCTGCCGGAAGGATAGCGTCTACAGCGTCTATCGCATCTTTATCTTCTCTTAGCTCTCCTGCAACGGTAGAACCAATGTGCATGACCTGCGAAAAATGCTCTATGCTCATATATTTTTCAACTTCCACTGTACCAATCTTACTGATTCTTCCGATGTCATTCCGCCCAAGATCTACCAGCATATTATGCTCTGCAAGTTCCTTCTCGTCTTTCAGAAGACCTTCTTCCAGTTCTCTGTCCTCCTGCTTTGTTTTTCCTCTCGGTCTGGTTCCTGCCAGCGGGAAAGTGGTAAGTTTTTTTCCCTCCAGTTTTACCAGTGTTTCCGGTGAGGCACCCGCCAGTTCAATATCATCACTGGAAAAATAAAACATATATGGTGACGGATTTGTTGCCCTCAGCACTCTGTAAGTATCAAATAAACTGCCCTCAGCTTTTGCCCTCATCGGGTTTGAAAGTACTACCTGGAAAATATCTCCCTCATGAATGTAATGCTTTGCTTTTTCTACCATTTCACAATACTTTTCTTTTGGGAACTGTGGTTTTATCTCTGATTCAAGCTCTAATGGCGGAAATTCTTCTTTTTCACCGTTTCGTATCAGATTTGCCATTTCCTGCAGTTTTTTCTCTGCCTTCTGGTAGGAAGCTTCCAGGTCCTCCAGCATGACTCCAGTAATCAGAAGCACCTTCTGTCTGTAGTGGTCAAAGGCGATCACCTGGTCAAAAAGCATCAGGTCCATGTCTCTGAAATCCGGATCTTCGTGCTCGCCTAACTTTAATTTCGGCTCGCTGTATTTAATGTAATCGTAGGAAAAATATCCGACCAGACCGCCGGTAAACGGTGGCATATCTTCCATCACCGGGCTCTTATATTCTTTCAGAATCTCTCGTAAAGCATCTCCCGGATGCACAACCTGCTTTGTGATCTCTCCCTGATCTACACCTTCCGTCCGGCGGATTTTCATTGTTCCGTCCGTGCAGGTAATCTCCATGGTCGGCTCATATCCAAGAAAAGAATAACGTCCCCAGACTTCTGTCTGGCTGGCACTTTCGAGCAGATAACAATGTCTGCTTGCCTTTCTTAAAGTTCTCATAACTTCCACCGGTGTATATCTGTCCGCATATACTTCCCGGCAGACCGGAACTCTTTTGCACTGTCCCTTTGCTGCAATCTCTTTGATATTTTCTATCGTAGGATACATGGATCTTACCTCCTTTTGTATTGCTTCTGCTCTTGCTACACCATTCTGTCTGCTAGACTCTTTAATAAAATACAAAAAAGAAAGCCCGCCCATGACAGAATCTCATTTCTGTCAAGGACGAGCGTTAAAATTCACCCGCGGTGCCACCCTGATTCACGGAACGACCCGTGCACTTTGCGGAATACCTGCATATTCCCGGCAACTGACGTATGCCTTACGTCACAGAATACTAAGCAAAAGCCTTTCCCTGTGCCCTCAGCGGTCCATTTAGCAACCTGCATTTCCACCCGGCTCTCACCCTCCCGGACTCTCTGTGCGCGCATAACTGCTTTTATCTCCGCTTCAACGGTTTAATTAGCTAAATTAAATTTTTTATAAAATATCATGTTTTTTTGTCATTGTCAATAGTGTCAGACAAATTTTACATTTTCATCACTATTCTCCGCCTGCAAAGTCTATTCTACTTCTGATAGAAACCTCAAAATTCCCTTCGCCACACCATCCTTTTCATTCGTATCTGTCACATAAGGGGCTGCTTTTCTGCAGTTTTCTGTGCCATTTCCCATCGCCATTCCATATTTTACAGACGTCAGCATACTGATATCATTATCCGCATCTCCAAAAGCCATTGCTTCCTCTGTTGAAATCTCCAATTTTTTCAAAAGCCACAGAAGCGTCTTTCCCTTTCCTGCATCTATATGTCCGACTTCCATCAGATTTGGCACAGATGAAGTTACATAGATATTGGGGATTTCTTTGTCCAACGAAGTATACAGTCGTTCTTTGTCCTCATAACGACAAACAAAAGAAATACTGTCCAGCTCTTCTGCATGTTTCTGTGCAAATCTGCAGATATCTTTTACTGGCTTTCTGGTAGCTTTAATGTATTTCGCACCATACTCTGTCGCCAGATATTGTATCGGATCTTTAACATATGCCTCTTCTGCATAAGGCACTCCGTCAATCACCACTTCCAGGACCATATTTTCTCTTTTTCGCACTGCAATAGCAGCTTCCACCGACTCTTTTTCCAGGAGACACTGATAGACTCTTTTTCCTTCTCTTACCGAATAAACAGCACCTCCATTAGCCGTGATCACATACTCCACTCCCGGATAATTTCGGATCATTTCCGGTATGGAATGAAAAGATCTGCCCGTTGCCGGTACAATATATATTCCATGCTGTACTGCCAGATCCAGTACCTCTCTTGTTTTTGGTGATAATTCCTTACAATCTGTCAACAAAGTCCCGTCAAGATCACTTGCAATTAATCTGATGCTCAATTTTTTCTCCTCTGTATGTACAGGCCTGTTTTTCGCAGGCTGTGAAATCTTTTTCTGTTATCCTCTATTATATAAAAATTGCATACTTTTTTCCACTCAGAATGCAGGATTTCCTCTTTTAAACTTTGCAGAATATGGTATACTAAAGAACTAGAAAGATTACAGCTGTTACTCAAACAGTGTATACAAAGGAGTATATAGATTATGAAATTTATTTATCCTGCGGTTTTCCGCAAAACAGACAGGGGAACTTACAAAGGCTTTTTCCCGGATCTGGCTGAATGCTACGGTGAAGGTGAAACTCTGGATGAAGCTATAGAAGAAGCCAACGAAGCTGCTTATAACTGGATTTCTCTGGAGCTTGATGAAGATGACTGTCAGCTGCCTCCGGTTTCTGATGAAGATGATCTGGAACTGGAAGATGGAGATATTGTACGAAATATTTCCGTAAATATCAGATTCTACGAAGGCTGGGATGAGTGATCATTCCTGCCTTTCTCTTTCTAAAATATATGAAATTTGTTGTAAGGAGTTTATATGTCTGTTTTTTCTGATACACTTACCCGTTATATCGAACACAAAAATATAAAAGTCTTTTCTCTGGCAAAATATTGTAATCTGGATCGTTCTACCATGTACAAAATCCTCAATGGAAAACGGAACCCGCCATCTTCTGAAGTTTTTGAAAAGATGACACAGTTCATGCATCTTACACCTATAGAATACAACTTTCTGAAAGAAACACTGGAGATCACTCAGGTTGGACCCGATACATATTACACTCGAAAGAGTGTGGAAAATTTTATCTGTCAGTTTCCGGATCAGCCTGCCACCGATATCACAGGAAGTTCTTTCTCACCGGATCCTGTATCTGAGCAGTGCCAGACTGACTGTATTTCACTGGTCTCTCAGCAACATATCGACTATTATGTACATCAGATGATACTTTCTGAATCCGTTCATGCAGATGGCAAAATTGCCATGTTCATTCAACCGGATTATAAATTTCTTTTCAGTCTCCTCGCCAGTCTGCATGCATCTGCATCGCTGAAGATTGACCACATCTTCTGTGTTGGAACCGAATATGCCTTTACCAAAGATCACCAGCTGATCAATTTGAAATATCTTCGTGAAATTTTTCCTTTATATATGGCTGGACTGAATTATTCCCTCTGGTATTATTACGACAGAATTCAGTCACATTATTACAATTTTAATCTTTTTCCTTGTATGATTCTGACATCTGATGCTGCTATCCTCTGCAGTTCCGATTATCAGAATGGCATATTCATCAAATCTCCTGATGTCGTACAGCTTTTATGGAATCAGTTTATATCCTACAAAGAACAGTGCAGTCTTTTTTTCAGACCTGCTCCTCTTACTCCCGAAAATCACAGGGCAGTTATTGACAGCATGTTTGATACCTTCTATGACCAGAATGATTTGATCGGTATTCAGCCTGAACCATGTCTGACACCTTTTTTTACCGGAAACCTCTTACATGAAATATTTAATTATGATCTTCCGCAGGCAGATGCTATCCTTGCGGCAGCAGAGCAGGCTTTTCAGATGAATATGGTTAAAATCCAGAATGAGCAGTTTCTGATCTATTCTACTCGGGAAGGACTTCTGCAGTTTGCAAAAACCGGACTCACAGATGAAATCCCTGAGATTTTCTATCACCCTTTAACTGTGGAACAACGTATTGAGATTTTGAATGGTGTTCGCCAATGCTGCGAAACCGGTGTCTATCGATTCCTTCAGAAACCTTTAAGCCATCTGCCCCACAACCTTCACTTCTGTATTCGCGGGACTATGGGAAGTATGGTTTTCAGAAATAACACCGGGCAGATCATTGTACTGAACATAGAGGAAACCTGCCTGGTCAGTATTTTTCGTGACTATCTGGAGCATATGAATCCAGCCAGTTACTGTTCTACTGAAAAAGCAACAGAACTGGTTGATCAGATCATTAATGACCTGCAAAATAACAGAATCTGATTTTTACCTATATCTGAACAAACGAAAACACCCATATAATTGTTGACCATCAAAGTCAGCAATCATATGGGTGCTTTTTCATTCTCATACGCGCCGGATCATTTAACCATTAATATTATATAATTTATTATTTGCAGAATACAAGATGTGGCACAATTTGTGGACAGACTTTTTATATAAAGCAGAACAAAATTTACAGTTGACATTCTAAAATCTCTGTGATAATATAATCAACGCAAAAAATTGAATATGGTTTAATTGGAAACGTACATTCCCCTTGGAATGATTAACGAACAACACATGCTCTTGTAACTTACGTAAACAGTAACCTGTAGTTATCATTAATTAGAACAAGGAGAATTTTTTTATGCCCAAAAACAAATTTCAGGAAGTAATTTTTACAATTATTATGGTATTTTTCATGGTTTATGCCATGATCTGCTACAACATCTCACTGAACATCGGTGGAATGTCAAACGAAGTATTCCTTTCTGCATTCCATGAACTTATCATCATGGGACCGATTGCTTTCATTCTTGACTTTTTCATCGTATCTAAACTTGCATTTATGTGTGCAGCACGTATGGTAGATTTCAGAAATTGTCATCCATTCAGTAAAATTCTTGCTATTTCTGTACCATCTGTGGCATTTATGTGTCCACTGATGAGCCTTGCTGCTACAATCCTGTTTAAGAATGCAGGAAGTCAGTTCATCGCTGTATGGCTTCAGACGACAGCTATGAACTTCCCGACGGCATTTTTCTGGCAGCTCATCTATGCCGGACCGATCGTTCGTTTTATCTTCAGACATATCTTCAGAGAAAATGAACGAGTACAGGATGCAGCTGTTTCTGCTGAATAAGCCAGTTATTATAAAAGGAAAACTGCACAAAAAATCTGGTCTGCAGGAATCACAAAAGATTTCCTGTATGACCAGATTTTTGTTTATACTTATTCAGAATATCCATCCAGCAAATTCCGATAAAAAGGGACTTCTGATTACAGAAGATAAACCGGAAGTTCGTCTTTGATATGAACCGGACCATTCACTGTTTCCGGCTGCTCGCCCTTCACAAATGCTTTCTCCAGCTCTTCGGAATTCTGTGGTGTGAGAACGGATGTCTTCACTGTTTTCTTCACCGGAGCTTTTTTTGTTGTTTTCTTAGCTGTAGTTGTCTTTTTCACAGTAGCAGTCTTCTTTGCTGCTGTTCTCTTTGCAGGAGCTTTCTTAGCTGCCGGAGCTGCTTCCGCTTTTACCGGTGCTTTTACTTCCTCTGCTGGTTTTGTTTCTGCCTTTACTTCTGTTTTTTTTGCATCTGCATTTGCTGCACGCAGGATGCTGTCTTTACCTACTGACACGATTCATTACCTCCTCTGCCAACTCTGTATATTCTTTTGCACTTCTGCTGGATTTCCTGTATTCTACAACCGGAACGCTGTTGTCCTGCGACCATTCCACAGAACTGTCCACACGGATCACATGCTCAAATACGTAAATACTCTCCAGCTGATGCAGTGTTTCCATTGTCTGTTTGAAGTAGTTCTTACGGGTATCTACCTTGGTTACTGCAATTCCGGCAACCTCGAGATCTGGCGAAATCTGCTTTACTTCATTCAGAAATTCGAACATATTTGCAAGACCAAACATCCCCCACGGGCTCGCTTCTACCGGGATGATCACCTTATCCGAAGCGCACAGAATGTTCATGACCCAACCGCCCAATGTCGGCGGTGCATCGATCAGGATATAATCATAAACTTCTGAATCTTTAATCTTCTGCAGGCATTTCCGAAGGATAAACTCTCTCTGCCACTTGGTAAAAAGTTCATATTCAATCGAACTCATCAGCGTAGATGACGGAACCAGATCCAGATTCTCATACGGTGTATGCACGATATAATCGGTCAGATCCTCCTGCTTGCCAATTGCATGATAAAGGTTCTTTTCTCCCTGTGCATGCTCCAGTACCCAGTCCTCTGGAAAAAATGCCAGAGACAGATTCAGCTGCATATCGCCATCCACCAGTAGTACTTTCTTTCCGGCACGAGCCATCGCTGCACCTAAGTTCGAACAGGTGGTAGATTTGCCACTTCCGCCTTTATTATTGGTAAAACAGATCGTCACGGTCTTTCCCATTGAAATCCCTCCATACAATGTCCTTTTCTATGTCACATTATACGAGATTTGGTCGAAATTAGCAATGCCTATTTACAGTCTTGTTTTTGTGGAAAGACAACATTCCGAAGCACTTCTGAAGTCTTTTGCTTACAGAATTTTTCCGTCTACAGAAATCGTTGCTACCTGCCATGGAATAAATTTTCCACTGTTCTGCAGAGCTCTTTTTGCTGCCATTTCCAGACCGCCGCAGCATGGAACTTCCATACGTACGATCGTTACCTCTGTAATATTATTACTACGGATGATTTCTTCTAACTTCTCACTGTAATCTACAGAATCCAGTTTCGGACAGCCCACAAGAACGATTTTTTCATTCTTAAAATCCTCATGGAAACTGGCATATGCATAAGCCGTACAATCTGCTGCGATCAGAAGTTTCGCACCATCAAAATATGGTGCACTTGTTGGAACAAGCTTAATCTGTACCGGCCACTGTTGGAGAGGACGCTGATTTCTTATTACTGCCGCCTCATCATAAGCTGCCGCTTCTCTCTCCACAAAAGTAATAGCTCCTGTCGGGCATGCCGGCAGGCAGTCTCCCAGTCCATCGCAGTAATCGTCACGCAGAAGTTTCGCTTTACCATCCACCATACCAATCGCGCTTTCGTGGCAGGCTGCTGCACACGCTCCACATCCGTTACATTTTTCTTCGTCTATCTGAATAATTCTTCTTATCATAAATAACCTCCTGTTTTGTATTTTTCTATTTTTTCATGCCTTGACCTTACATCCGCAGGATACTAAAATAAAGGCAAAAAATATGTGGTTATAACCACAAACAAATTAAAATGGAGATTTTTATGAATTATAAAAAAAGCAACGGATTAAACTATATACTGATTTCTGACACTGCACTCTTCCATGGCTGTTCCCCTGTCGAAACAGAAAAGCTACTGTCCGGTATGCAATTTTTCACAAAAGCATATAAAAAAGGAGTTCCGGTTTATCACGCCGGAACTCCTGTATCTGATATCGGAATTGTTTTGCACGGTGTTGTTCAGATTGAAAATAATGACCTCTGGGGAAACAAAAATATCATCAGCCTTGCCCAGGCCGGAGAAGTTTTTGCAGAAGCATATGCCTGTATTCCCGGAGAACCCATGATGGTTGATGTTATCGCCTTAGAAGACTGCGAGATTCTCTTTCTAAATGTTCCCAGACTATTCCAGCTTGCCTCTTCCGGTAAAGGAGAATACTCTGTGCTGATCCGCAATCTTACCATGATCAGTGCACGCAAAAACCTGCTGCTCTCCCGCCGTATTCTCCACACATCCTCCAAGAAGATCCGTGGCCGCCTGCTCTCTTATCTTTCCCATCAGGCCGAATTACAGGGCAGCCGCTATATCGATATTCCCCTGAACCGTCAGCAGCTTGCTGACTATCTCAGCCTTGACAGGAGCGCCCTGTCCAAAGAACTGGCTAAGATGAAACAGGACGGACTGCTGGATTACCATAAAAACAGTTTTGTCCTGAAAAATGTGTAAGCTCACTCAGAATTCAAAAACCTTTTTAATGCTTTCATAATGAAGAAATTTGTCTTCTGCCGCAAATCCTTTGATCTGCTCCAGAGTTGCAAACATATATCCATCTGTTTCTTCTGTCTGCAGCTTCAGATCTTTGTCATCGATATCCATGACGAAGCGATACACATCCACAAAATAATTATCTCCCTCACCCGGATTCTCACGTTTATAAGTAAACAGATAGCCGCCTTCTGCATTTCTGACATCCAGTCCGGTCTCTTCTTTTACCTCTCGAAGAACCGCCTCATAAGACTCTTCTCCTGCCTGCGCAGCACCACCGGAAACCTCCCAGCAGCCCGGTGCCCATGCCTTGGTCATAACACGTTTGGTAATCAGAAAAGTTCCATCCGGACGTGCAACTACGCCAAGCACTGTCAGATGGTATTCTCCATCTTTCAGACACCAGTCGTTACGTTTCATAGTGCGTCCTGTCGGCTTCTTATCTTTATCATAAATATCCCAAAATTCCATTTTTTTATCTCCCTGTTGCGTTTTCTGCTGTTTATTTTTATAATGATTTATGACTTTATCATAGCATTCCAAAGAAGTTATTGCAAACAGGAGTTTTGTATTTATATAGATAAAACAGAAAGGAAATCACCATGAACTTTAGAGATATGGCAGAACAAAATGAATCCTGGATCATCGAACAGCGACGTTATTTTCACGCACATCCGGAGCTTTCTTTTGAAGAAAGAAATACCACCCATGAAATCGGAAATCGTCTGAAGGAGATGGGACTTATTCCTCACTATTACCCGGATTACAACGGTCTCTGGACAATGATCAAAGGTGGAAAATCTACCCCGGACAGTAAGACCATTGCACTGCGTGCAGATATTGATGCATTACCGGTTGAGGAACATACCGGTCTTTCTTTCTGCAGCCAGAATCCTGGCATCATGCATGCCTGTGGACACGATTGCCATATTGCAATGCTCCTTGGCGGCATCCGACTGCTGATGGCACAGAAAGAACAATTAAAAGGCAATGTAAAGATTATTTTCCAAGCTGCTGAAGAATCCTGCCATGGTGCGCAGTATTATGTAGAGCATGGTTTTCTGGGTGATGTAAATGCCATTTACGGAGTCCACATCTGGGGTGATCTGGACGCTCCTTATATGAATTTTGAATCCGGTCCGCGTATGGCCAGCTGTGATAATTTCCGCATTGAAGTAGAGGGAAAATCTGCCCATGGATCCACACCTCATCAGGGTGTCGATGCCATTCTGGCTGCTGCTCATATCATCACCGAAATTCAGACTGTTGTTTCCCGTATGAATGACCCGCTCAACCCACTGGTCATTACCGTTGGAACCATCAACGGCGGACAACGTTTCAATATCCTGGCAGACAAAGTTGTCATGGAGGGAACTACCCGCACACATTCCCCAAAAATGCGCCAAAAAACAGAACCTTTACTCCGCAGAATCATAGAAAATACAGCGGATTCCATGGGTGCAAAGGCTACCCTTACATTTGAATATTTTCCTGCGCCGATCATCAATGACCACGAAGATCTCGTCCGGATTGCAAGAAATGCAGCTACCAAAATGTACGGTACAGACTCCCTGAAGCCATTCCCTAAAATGATGATCAGCGAGGATTTTGCCTACTATATGGAAAAAGTTCCAGGAGTCTTCGGCCTTGTTGGAAGCCAGAATAGTGATCTCGGTCTCACCGCCAAAAATCACAACGATCACTACACAGTAGACGAATCCGTTCTCAAACGCGGAGCGGCTATGTATGCACAATTCGCGTATGATTTTCTGGAAGAAACGTCCGAATAATTCAAGAATGCCCTCGGCATTCTTGTTGCGATATTAAATAACCATCGGAAGTTCTCCGATGGTTATCTGAAAAAAGATCATTAGCGTTGTATACACTCTGCAATTGTATTTATTACCTCCTGTATATTCAGTGGCTTCGCAAGATGTCCATTCATTCCTGCATCACAGCTTCGCTTCCGGTCTTCGTTAAATGCATTTGCCGTCATGGCTATGATTGGGATCGTCTTTGCATCAATCCGATGCATTGCACGTATTGTCCTTGTCGCAGTTAATCCATCCATCACCGGCATCATGATATCCATCAGTATCACATCAAAGCTGCCCTCCGGCTCCTTCTGAAAAATATCTACCGCTTCTTTTCCGTTCCATGCTTTGGTAATTACAGCATTTTCATTTTCCAGAAGAAATTCTGCGATTTCCATGTTCAGCTCATTATCTTCTACCAGCAGAATCCTTGTACCTGCAATAGACCGCTCCTGTTCTTCCTGTTCCGTCTGCTGCTCCTTTGCCTCTGCTTCTGTATCGATCTTAAGTGGAATGTTAACGGTGAATGTAGTTCCCCTGCCTTCTTCGCTGACCACATCAATTTCACCATTCATTTTCTCAACAAGTTTCTTCACAATGGACAGACCAAGACCGGTTCCTCCAAGATTGGTCCGTGCACCGTTTTCTTCCTGACTGAAAGGTTCAAACATATGCTGCTGGAATTCCTCGCTCATGCCCTTTCCTGTATCCGCGCATGTAAATTCAAACATCGCATATTCCTTACTGCTTGAAACTTCTCTGCAGAACAGCTTCAGATTTCCATTCACGCGATTATATTTTACGGAATTTCCGGCAATATTCAGCAAAATCTGACGCAGATGCAGAGGACTTCCGATCAGGTTCCAGTGTTGCCCTTCTTCCGGTTTATAATCAAAAACAATTCCGCGTTCCACAGCCTGTACTTCAATCAGCGTGGAAACTTCTCTCAAAATATCCCGCAGATCAAAAGGAATCTGCTCCAATTCAATCTCACTGGATTCCATCTTGCTCATATCAAGAACATCATTAACCAGTTCAAAAAGGAACATGGCTGCATCACGTATTTTTTCACGGCATTCTTTCTGCTTTTCCATGTCTTCTGGATAATAATCCCCGATATTAAGCATTCCTATGATTCCATTGATCGGTGTCCGGATATCATGGCTCATTCTTCGCAAAAATTCTGTCTTGGCAGCATTCGCACGTCTCGCTTCTTCCGCCGTCTCCAGTATCTGATTCTGATATTCCAGTTCTCTTCTTTTCTGTTCGTCAATATTCTGAACAACAAAAATCACCGTTTCGATCTCACCATTTGCCATAACTCTCTTGGGCAGAGCAGTCAGCATATGCCATACACCAACCGTATCCTGAAATGTATAATTAAGGAATTCTTTTCCACGAAGTCTCTCCGGCAAAGTGTCCAGATTTGTGGTTTCCCGCATTCCTGCCTGATAATCTTTCCCGATACAGTATTGCGTTATCGCATCTGTAATCTGCCTTGCTCCTTTGAAATGACATGCAATTTGAGAGATCTGCTCTGGTGCACGAATAATTTCAAATGTATCCAGTTTCAGGTCAACCACATAATTGGTCACATAAATCCGACTGATCGCATCAATAATACTATTCTGGTATTCACTATTGGCAAGCTGTTTCTTCACCAGCCTCTGGTGTACAAAAATCAGTACAAACCAAGCTGCAAGATAAAACACGGCGACATACGACATCACCATTCCACGTTCTACAAAGATTTCTCTTTCCGGCAAAAAAACATAGATATAATACGGATCACATTTTGCAGATTTACCATAATATATTTTTCCATTTTCAGCCATGCGCACAAGAGCATCTGACTTCGGATGTGAATCAAAAGCCTTGATATATGGATCTTCGGCAACCATTTCTCCCAGCATGGATGAATCGTTAGAGCTGATGACTCTTTTCCCGTCAGAAAGAACGACAATTCCCTCTCTTTCTATTTTGTATCCATTAAAGATACTTTCAATGCTGAATTCACTCTCTGCACCAGTCTGTATGTATGCTTTCTCATAACGGGCACATTGTTCTTTCATAAACTCAATGATACCCTCAGCATCTGTATTTGCTCTTTTTTCTTCTATATTTGTCTGTATCTCAAAGACCATTGTCAGTATGATAATCCCCGGTATCAGAAACAGAAGCAATAATCTGAGCATTTTGCTTCTTCCTGTTTTATCCTGTTCCATTTCCATACCTTCCCCCATAAATCACATTATGTTCAGTATACCCTACTGGCTCAGACTATGTCAAATTATGTGGATCTGTTTTCCGCTTTTCTTTATTATTCCCTCTTCTTCCAGATTCTTAAGTTCTCTCGTCATCGCACTGCGATCGACACTTAAATACTGTGCCAGTGCAGTATAGGACATAGGTAACTTAAGATCTTTTCTGTGTTTTTCTGTAGAGAGTGCGTTCAGATAAGCCATTAATTTCTTCCGTGTACTGGATCTGGAAAGCATATAGATCCGTTCATTCTGCTGTCTGGACTGAATTGCGGTAAGCTGAAGAAGGTTGCTGACCATCTGACTGTGATGATGGCACGCCTGCTCACAGCGTTTGATAACATGTTCGTAATCTATAAACATAACTCTGGTTTCCTCCGTTGCACAAACATAATAATGCTGCGAATCTGTAGGAAGAAGAAACGGCTCCCCAAAAACTGCATCCTTATTCAATTCATCAATAATGTGTTGATTTCCTTCCGCATCACAGCAGTTAAGAACCGCCCGACCATAAAGAATCAACCCGATTTTTTTCATGGAACTGGAATATTCCATAATCGTTTCTCCATTCCGGAATGTCATCTCTCTTGCGTGAAAACAGACACGCATTCTTTCCTGTTCTTCGGGAAGAATATCTGTAAACAGTGTGATATGCTCCATATCTCTTCTCCTCATTTTCTTCATTGTTTCTCATTATTATAGCACGTATTTTCTCAATAAAATTGATTTTTGTGACTTTTGCAACAGAATTATCGTGATCATTCTGTTATCTTTTTAACAAAGATACGGATACGAAACCATTTTTTCAAGAATGAAATTTATAATGAATTGGAGGATGCGAAATATGAAGATTACAGATACGATCCGCTATGCAGGTGTAAATGATCACCAGGTTGACCTTTTTGAAGGACAGTACAAAGTTCCAAACGGAATGTCTTACAATTCCTATGTAATCCTGGATGATAAAATTGCGGTTATGGACACCGTAGATGCCAACTTTACTCATGAATGGCTGGACAATATCCAGCAGATCCTGGACGGACGGACTCCGGATTACCTGATCGTGCAGCATATGGAACCGGACCATGCAGCAAACGTTGCAAATTTCCTCAAAATTTATCCGAACACTACTGTTGTTTCCAACAAAAAAGCATTCAACATGATCCAGAATTTCTTTGAGCTGGATCTCACTGATCGCAGGATCGAAGTAGAAAACGGCGGCACACTTTCTCTTGGATATCATCAGCTGACTTTTGTTTTTGCCCCGATGGTACACTGGCCGGAAGTTATGGTAACTTATGACAGCACAGAAAAAGTTCTCTTTTCTGCTGACGGTTTCGGCAAATTCGGTGCTCTCGATGCAGAAGAACCGTGGGATGACGAAGCAAGACGCTATTTCATCGGTATCGTAGGAAAATACGGAAACCAGGTACAGGCACTTCTCAAAGTTGCTGCAACCCTTGATATCCAGAAGATCTGTCCGCTTCACGGCCCGGTCCTTACCGAAGACCTTGGCCATTATATCGGACTTTATGACACCTGGTCTTCCTACACGCCGGAAACAGACGGAATCGTGATCGCCTACACTTCTGTTTACGGTCACACCAGAGATGCTGTATATCTCCTTGCAGAAAAGCTCAGATCCAAAGGATGCCCGAGAGTTCTTGTCTATGACCTCGCAAGAGATGATATGTCCCTGGCCATCAGTGATGCTTTCCGTTATTCCAAACTGATTCTTGCTACTACCACTTACAACGCGAGCATTTATCCATTTATGAATGACTTTATCACCAGACTTGTGGAACATAACTTCCAGAACCGCACCGTAGGAATCATCGAAAACGGCTCCTGGGCTCCTCTTGCTGCAAAAGTAATAAAGGAAATGATGGCTCCATGTAAAAAGATCGACTGGTTAAAGAACAACGTTCACATCTGGTCTGCTGTAAAAGAAGAAAACAGAAAAGAAATTGAGGCAATGACTGATGAACTCTGCAAAGAATACATTGCCAAAAGCGATACTCTTGCAAACAAAAATGATATGTCTGCACTTTTCCGTATTGGATACGGTCTCTATGTTGTAACCTCCAACGATGGAAAACGTGACAACGGACTGATCGTAAATACTGTTACTCAGCTGACCGATAATCCGTACCGTGTAGCAGTTAACATCAACAAAGCCAATTACTCTCACCACGTAATCCAGCAGACAGGTGTCCTGAATGTAAACTGTCTGTCCGTGGAAGCACCGTTCTCTGTTTTTGAAAGGTTCGGTTTCCAGTCCGGCAGAACTGTAGATAAATTTGAAGGTCAAAAAGTCAACCGTTCCGGTAACGGACTTGTATTCCTTGACAAATACATCAACGCATTCATGTCTCTCAAAGTAGAACAGTATGTTGACCTCGGAACCCACGGCATGTTCATTTGCAGTGTCACCGAAGCTCGTGTCATGAGTGACCAGGAGACCATGACCTACACCTATTACCAGAACAATGTCAAACCAAAACCACAGACAGAAGGAAAGAAAGGCTTTGTCTGCAAGGTCTGCGGATATATCTACGAAGGTGATGAACTTCCGGAAGATATCATCTGCCCGTTGTGTAAACACGGTGCCGTGGACTTCGAGCCGATCCAGTAAAAACCTCCAATTCAGATCATTGTAATCTGTTAAACATTCAATCCATAAAAAGACCTGCTGTACACTTTCGATCAAAACAGCAGGTCTTTCTGATTTATTTAATTCTCTTCAGCTCATACTCTCTTGTTCCAAGACCGATCTTCTCAGCCTGATCCAGAGTTGCCTTCCATTCAATATTCGGATTGGAATCCTTGAAATGATCATGGTGGCAATGCCATCCCGGTTCTGCCAGATGTTCACCCAGCTGACTGTCTGCAATCGGTGTTGCCTTCAGACAGGCATCTGCACATGCCTGATCCAGTGCAACCGGGTCAAAGCTTGCAAACATTCCAATATCCGGAAGGATCGGTGCATCATTCTCACCGTGACAATCACAGTTTGGACTGATATCCTGAACCAGTGCGATATGGAAATGCGGGCGTCCATGACAGACTGCCTGTGCATATTCTGCCATCTTACGGTCAAGCAGCTCGTTTGCACTGCTGTTTGGATTATAGACAGCATCAAAGCTGCAGGCTCCAATACATCTTCCGCAACCCTTACATTTATCATAATCGATCACAGCTTTTTTGTTTACATATGTAATTGCGTCACTTCCACATTCTTTGGCACAGCGATGACATCCACGACAGACTTCTGCATTGACTGCCGGCTTACCACTTGCATGCTGCTGCATCTTTCCTGCACGGCTTCCACAACCCATACCAATATTTTTAAGGGCACCGCCAAAGCCTGTTGCTTCATGTCCCTTAAAATGACTCAGGCTGATAAAAACATCTGCATCCATGATTGCATGTCCGATCAGTGCGGTCTTGCAATACTCACCATTCACTACCGGTACTTCTACTTCATCCGTACCTCTCACGCCATCACCGATAATGATCTGGCATCCTGTTGTAATCGTATTAAATCCATTTAAGTTTGCACAGTCCAGATGTTCCAGTGCATTCTTTCTGCTTCCCGGATAAAGTGTATTACAGTCTGTCAGAAATGGCATACCACCCTGCTCTTTGCACAGGTCTGCAACAACTTTTGCATAATTCGGGCGAAGAAATGCCATATTTCCAAGCTCACCAAAATGCATCTTAATTGCTACAAATTTTCCATCCATATCAATATCTTTGATACCGGCTGCCACACAGAGCTTTCTTAACTTATCTAACTGACTCGTTCCGACCGGACAGCGAAAATCAGTAAAATAAACGGTTGATTTTTCCATGTCTGAATCCTCCTAATATAAAAATATTTCAAGTATTATCACTCAATAACTATAATAATACTTGAAGTATGGTTGAAGTCAATATTTTTATAAATTTTATCGTCTGTCTTTGTCTACAACAGCTATGAATTCGTCACTTACATACACAATTCTACCATCCGGAAGAGAGACACATAACCAGTCGTTTTCATCTGCACACATCTTGACATGGCATCTAGAATGTGCTTCAATGAACTCAATTACAAAAGGGAAAGAGGTGTCCAAATTATGGGACTCATTGGAATCGGAGGTCTGTTGCTCTTAGGCGGCATTTATCTGGTATTTGCTTTCATATGGTGGCTTCTTCAGATCATTGCCAACTGGAACATTTTCACAAAAGCCGGTGAAGCAGGATGGAAAAGTATCATTCCTGTATACAGCGATTACATTTCTTACAAAATCGCATGGCAGCCATCCTATTTCTGGCTTGTTTTTGTTCTCGGAATCATTACTTCCGTTGCTAACGGAATGGCAGATCCGAATGGAACCAATACCACAATCCTGCTCATTGTCTCACTGATCCGAATCATCCTTGCGATTATCAGTATCCTCTATTGCATAAAGCTTTCAAGAGCATTCGGCCATGGAATTGGTTTTGCGATCGGTCTGATATTCCTGCAACCAATCTTTATGCTAATTCTTGGATTTGGCAATGATCCATACTATGGAGCAGACAGATAACTTAGAAACCATTTATAAGAAAAAAGATTCTCGTTCTGAAAAATTTCAGTCGGGAATCTTTTTTATATTCGGTATTATTTTTCTTTACAACGACAATTCGAATGCTATAATAGGAATGTTTTGAATACAAATATTTTGCAATTCAAATAATTAAATCATCGAAAGGATTTTAGATTTATGAATATATTACGAAAAATTTACTGTCGTGCTTTCCAGAAAGCCTTTAAATTTGCACTTCCATTCCTTCCATATCGCAATCCTGAAGTTATCGGAAGCGTGAAGTCCCTGCCTGAAATTCTTCTCAAAAAGAAATGCGATAACGTTCTTATCATCACAGATAAAGGCATCCGCAATCTGGGACTGACCGACCGCCTGGAAAGAGCCCTGAAAGGAAACAATATTTCTTATTCCATTTATGACAAAACCGTTGCCAATCCAACTACTGTCAATGTAAAAGAAGCTGAAGATCTCTGGTACCAGTCTGAATGCAAAGCAATCATTGGTTTTGGTGGTGGCTCCAGTATGGATTGCGCCAAAGCAGTTGCTGCGCGCATTGCAAAACCGAATCAGTCTCTTGCACAGATGAAAGGCATCCTGAAAGTACACAAAAAGCTTCCACTTCTGATCGCCATTCCTACCACTGCCGGAACCGGAAGTGAAACAACTCTTGCAGCCGTTATTACTGATGCAGAAACAAGATACAAATATGCGATCAATGACTTTCCTCTGATTCCAAGATACGCTGTTCTGGATCCGAAAGTCACTTTAAGCCTTCCGCCATTTATCACTGCTACCACAGGCATGGATGCCTTAACTCATGCTGTCGAAGCTTATATCGGAAACTCTACAACACCTGGTACCCGAAAGAATGCATTGGATGCCGTACAGCTGATCTTCGAAAATCTGGACCGTGCCTATACAAACGGTTCGGATAAGGAAGCTCGCAAAAATATGCTCCGAGCTTCTTATTTTGCAGGCTGTGCTTTTACCAAATCTTATGTTGGATATGTTCATGCAGTTGCACATACCCTTGGTGGCCAGTATAATGTTCCTCATGGACTTGCAAATGCAGTACTTCTTCCATTTGTACTGGAATCATATGGAGATACGATTCATTCCAAACTCGCCCGACTTGCCCTGGCAGCCGGTGTTGCTGACAGCAGTACACCTGAAAAAGAAGCCGCGCATGCTTTTATCCAGGCAGTCAAAGATATGAAAAAACGTTTCAATATCGGGGATACTATACCAGAAATCAAAGAAGAAGACATTCCAAAACTGGCTCATTATGCAGACAAAGAAGGAAATCCTCTCTATCCGGTGCCGGTACTGATGGATGCACACGAACTGGAGAAATTTTATTACATTCTCATGGACAAAAAACAGGAGGACACTTCGAATGAATCAGAATGACATTCATAAACTTATAGAAAAACAGCGAGCATATTTTTACAGTAATGAAACTTTAAATATAGAAAAACGCATTCATGCGTTGAAAAAACTAAAGACATGTATCCAGAAAAATGAAGCAGAAATCGCAACGGCCCTGGAAGCAGATCTTGGCAAAAGTAACTTCGAAAGCTACATGTGTGAAACAGGTCTGGTCTTAAGTGAAATTTCTTATATGCTGAAACATATACGCAGATTCACACGTGAAAAACTGGTGCACACACCACTCTCGCAGTTTCATTCCCGGAGTTTTACCAAACCAGGTCCATATGGTGTCGTTCTGATCATGAGTCCATGGAATTATCCGTTCCTGCTCTCTCTTGATCCACTGATTGACGCAATTGCTGCCGGAAACACCGTGATTCTGAAACCAAGTGCTTATTCACCGAATACCAGTAAGTTGATTGAAAAAATGATCCGGGAATGTTTTTCTCCGGAGATGGTTGCAGTTGTCACCGGTGGACGTGCGGAAAACACCAGCCTGCTGGAAGAACATTTTGATTACATCTTTTTCACCGGCAGTCAGAATGTCGGCAGAGAAGTGATGAAAAAATCCTCCGCACATCTTACTCCTGTAACGCTTGAACTTGGCGGAAAAAGTCCCTGTATTGTTGACGAATCTGCTGATTTGAAACTGGCTGCACGGCGGATTGTTTTTGGTAAATATCTGAACTGCGGACAGACTTGTGTTGCTCCGGATTATATCTGCTGTCACAGTTCTGTTAAGGATGCTTTTCTTGCAGAAGTAAAAAAACAGATTTCACTTCAATTTGGGGAACAGCCGCTTTCCAGTTCAAATTACGGAAAGATCATCAATGAAAAACATTTCCATCGAATTTCAGGTCTGATCGATCATGATAAAGTCATTTTCGGCGGCCATAATGATCGCAATACACTGCGTATTGAACCTACAGTTATGGATCATGTAACCTATGAAGATAAAGTAATGCAAGAAGAAATTTTCGGGCCAGTCATGCCCGTTCTCACCTATAATTCACTGGATGAGTTAATCGGTAAGATCAATTCTATGCCGCATCCGCTTGCTCTGTACTTTTTTACCCGTGATAAAGTGGCTGCTCGTAAGGTCACCTCTCAGTGCCAGTTCGGTGGTGGCTGTATCAACGACACTATTATCCATCTCGCGACCAGTGAAATGCCTTTTGGGGGATTTGGTGAAAGTGGTATGGGTGGTTATCATGGCCGTGAAGGCTTCCGGACTTTCTCCCATTATAAGAGTATCGTGGACAAAAAAACATGGCTGGATCTGCCAATGAGATACCAGCCATATAAGAAAATTAATGATAAGTTGATTCATTTCTTCTTGAAATAAATATGACGGAAGGGATATCTGTATATCCAGAGGTTCCCTTCCTGAATACTTCAAATATCATCTTTACATTTTAGTCTAATTTCTTTATAATGTATAACAATCATAACGGATGGCTTTTCCATTTAACGTGTAGGAAGGTTTTCTTCCGGCAAGGAATTCGCTCTTCAGCGGACGTTTTACGATAATCTTCTCCGGTGTAGCTTTGATTGCTGCATCAAAGAGATCCGTCTCTTCGGAACATGGTGGTTCAAGTTTCTGGATCAGCTGTAGCTTCTTGTTGATGAGGCTGGATTTCTGTCGTGCCGGGAACATGGGATCGAGGTAAATAACATCTACCGGATCCAGAAGTTTGGACATACATTCTACGCTGTCTCCCTCGACCAGTTTCATCCGGGCTGCGATTTCCTTCAATATCGGATGTTTCTTTGCGCGCCGCAGTGCGTCTTTCAAAAGGACAGCAACGACCGGATTCTGCTCGTACAGGGTTACTTCGTATCCCTGCGCTGCAAGCAGGAAGGCATCTTCTCCCATACCTGCCGTGGCATCAATCGCCTTGCGTCCTTCTTTTTCTGATTTGGCAGCCCGCACCAGCATTTCATGCTGCAATCTCCCGTTTGTGACACGGTGAAGCATATTTTCAAAATCGCCCTGATAGGTTAATCCATATCCCGTCAGAGAAATACCTTTCGAATCGAACAAAACTGTCAGGTTTTTTCCTGGTTTATCTGCAATGATGCTCTCCGTTTTCCGTGCAAAAGATTCTGCCTGGTCCCGTTGTCCACCTTTTCCAATACATACTGCAAATTTATCATTCATGCTATTTTTTTCACTTTCCTAGGATATGGATATCTTACACTGAAATTCAGAAAATTACAATTACTGCGATCGTCAAATGACATACAGAAATTTTCTGTTGCCATTACATGTAAAAATGTTATAGAATATTTATAAAAGAATGCTAAATAATTCTCATTATAAATTCAACATATAAAGGATGGAAAAATGGCTCAGATTATCTTAACTTTTGGACTTGGAAAAGAAAAAATCAAGGTAGTCCGCAGTATTGCTCAAAAAAACAGAATTCAGATAAAAGAAATCTCTCGAAAAGATTATAATCAAAAACTTGGTGCCCTCGCCGGGATTCAGGGATTTGCTAAAGAAAAAGTAATCTATAACGGCCCGGATTTTCCTCTGGAAATGATTGTATTCTCTGGAATAGATTCTGCACAGATAGATTCCTTCCTGGCAGACTACAAACAGACTGGTGCTCAGACAGTTCCCTTAAAAGCAATCATTACTCCTCAAAATATTTTCTGGACCGTAGAAGCACTCTTCAAAGAATTATGGAAAGAGCACCTGCATTTTCTTCCTGAATAAGTTTCTCTGACGCGAAAATGTCAATAAATGTTAACAATAATTTGTGACATGCTCCCACCACTTAAATCTCTGATTTTGAAGTGGGGGCTTCTTGCTCAATGGCTCTACAGAGCCGAGTATCTACAAGCTATCCTCGCGTGCCCCAAGATTTTTATTAGTCCGGTTACGGACTTCTTATTGTGCTGTCATGCACATTCTGCAAAGATTCTTTTTCCCTCATTCATGATATTAACTGTTGCATTTGCATCGCGGTCCATTCTGTTACCGCATTCACAGTAATAAATCCTATCAGATAAAGACAATTCTTCTTTTTTCTTTCCGCATACACTGCAAATCTTACTGGATGCAAAATAACGGTCTACTTTGATCAGATATTTTCCTCGTTCCTCCAG
>QWCV01000541.1_pt1 | contig 42854 bp, 45 predicted proteins | sample 1972621 | NCBI WGS metagenome assembly QWCV01 (sample SAMN09866699, study PRJNA288562) | Human gut metagenome isolate pre2_stool, whole genome shotgun sequencing... | isolation source: gut | host: Homo sapiens | place: USA: California | reverse complement strand
GGTGCCATAAATTTATTTTAGAAATTCTTATGTTGCGTATTGAGCCGAGAAAATGTTTCAAATCATATACATATATGCATTTTTCCGTGAGCATTCCTCCGGTTTTTATTTAAAATTTTCTATTTTTCGCTCCAATCAAACGGACACAATTTCCAATATATATAATCCCCTAGGAAGGCTCTCAACCTCCATAACATTTTTAATAGCTGTGAACTGCAACGATTAAAAAGTAATTGAAAATTTTGGCTATTTTTTTTGTTGTATTTTAAAATCTGGTATGCTAAAATAAAGAAAAAAGTAATGGAGTAAATATGAAAATAGAAGAATTGTCAATAAAAGAAAAAATTGGTCAAATGGTAATGATTGGACTTGATACAAATTATATAACAGATAGAATAAAAAATATGATACAAAATTATAAAATTGGTGGAGTAATATTATATAGAAAAAATTTTTCTACATATCAAGATATGCTTAAATTGATTAAGGAATTAAAAGAATTGAACCAAAATAATAAGATACCATTATTTATTGCAATAGATCAAGAAGGTGGAAGAGTAAATCGAATGCCAAAAGAGATAAAAAATTTACCATCTGCAAATTTAGTTGCAACAATTGGCGGACAGGAATTGGTATCAGAATCAGCAAATATAATAGAAGAACTTTTATATAAATCCGGGATAAATTTAAACTTTGCGCCTGTACTAGATATTAAACGATTTAATGATAGAACAGCAATAGGTGATAGGAGTTATGGTACAGATAAAGATATTGTAACTGAAAGTGGAATAAAGGCAATGAAAGAACTTCAAAAGAATAAGATAGTATCTGTAATAAAACACTTCCCTGGACATGGAGCAACTAAACAAGACTCTCATCATTTTTTACCAATAATAAATAAGTCAATGAAGAAGCTGGAAGAAGAAGATATGTATCCATTTGAACAGGCAATTAAAAATGGAGCTGATGCAGTGCTTGTAGGGCATTTGTTAATAACAAATGTTACAGGAATTTTTCCTGCATCATTATCAAGAAAATTTATAACAAAATATTTAAGAGTAAAATATAGATACAAAGGTTTAATAATAACTGATGACTTAAAAATGAGAGCAATAAAATTTATGTATGGACCAAGTTTGGCGGTAAGAAAAGCTTTTGAAGCAGGAAATGATATTGTTGTTTTTAGATTTAATAAAGATGAAGAGCAGAAGGTTTTAGATAAAATTATTAATTTAACAATAACAGGAAAAATAAAAGAATGTAGAATTAATAGAAGTGTGAAAAGGATTATACAAATAAAGCAAAAATATGGTATTTCTGATACAAAAGATTTTAGTGGAGCTGATATAAATGAAATAAATAGAAAAATAGAAGAAATAAGAACAAAATGTGGAATATAAAAATGAACCTTCCTTATTAAAATTTCATATCTAATAAGGAAGGTTCATTGCAATTTTTTAAATCATTTTTTCATTTCTTATTCTTCCCAAAAAGCTTTATAAGTTCTATAAGCAGAATAAACATCAAACTTGCTTGTAACCTCATAAGGAGCATGCATTGAAAGAACTGGAACACCGCAATCGATAACATCAACACCTTTATTTGCTAAAATATAAGCAATAGTGCCTCCGCCACCAACATCAACTTTACCAAGTTCAGAAATTTGATATCTAATATCATTTTTTTCTAATACTTTTCTAACCCATGCAACAAATTCTGCATTAGCATCAGAAGCTCCAGATTTTCCACGAGCACCAGTATATTTATTAAGACCAATACCACGTCCTAAAAATGCAGCATTATTTTTATCAGAAACACTTCCATAAAGTGGATCATAACCTGCATCAACATCTGCAGAAAGCATTCTAGAAAAACAGAATACCTTATCTAATAGATTTGGTCTATTTTCACCAGTTTTATTTAATAATTCAGAAACAAAGTAATCAAACATGTGAGATTCCATACCAGTATTCCCCATACTTCCAATTTCTTCTTTATCAGAAAGAATACAAACAGCAGTTGTTTTAACATTTTCTAAGCTCATCATAGCTGATAGAGAAGTATAAGCACATATTTTATCATCTTGACCATATGCTGCAATCATACTTCCATCAAAACCTAAAGAACGAGCTTTAAATGCTGGAACAACTTCTATTTCAGAACTTAAGAAGTCAGCTTCCGTAATATTATATTTTTGATTTAGAATATTTAAAATATTTAATTTAATTTTTTCGTTACAATTTTCATCATCATAAGGAATGCTTCCAAGTAAAACTGCTAAATTTTCTCCATCAATGCCATTTCTTAATTTTTTCTCCATTTGGTCTTGTGCTAAATGTGGTAATAAATCTGTAATTGTAAATATTGGATCATTTTCGTCTTCACCAATATTTATAGTGACTTTTTCGCCATTTGCTTTAATAATTACACCATGTAAACTTAGTGGAATTGTAGTCCATTGATATTTTTTTATTCCTCCATAATAATGCGTTTTAAAATATGCAAAACCCGAATCTTCATACAAAGGATTTGGTTTTAAATCTAATCTTGGGGAATCTATATGAGCTCCAACTATTTGAAGTCCTTTTTCTAAAGGTTCTGTACCAATAACAGCTAAGTACATACTTTTTTCTCTATTAATAAAATATACTTTGTCTCCTGGATTTAAAGTTTCATATGTTGAGATGTCTCTAAAACCATTTGATTCAGCTATTGATTTTGCCGTAACAACAGCTTCTCTTTCTGTTTTTGACTTGTTCATGAAATTGATGTATCCATTACAATATGAATATATTGTTTCTTTTTCACGTGTGTCCATTTTTATCCATCCAATTTCTTTTTTGTTAAATAATTTTTCTTCCATTTTTATCTTCCTTTCTTCAGTATAAGCTAATTTTTTAGCTCTAAATATTTAATTGTAGTATATCACTTTATGTTTTATTTTTCCATATATAAAATAAAATATTCTATAAATTATTCTATAAATTATTATAAATTTTGAGATCTATCTGAAAGGATAAAATAATAGAAAAAACAAATGGAAAAAATTCACAAAAAAAGTTTTTCGGAAATTATTTACAAAAAATAGTAGTTTTGCTATAATTAAAATGTATATGATAAACAAAGGAGAAGTATAAATGGAACACGAAAATATAGATGAAAATGCTAAATATCTGGCGGCTTGTGAAAATGTAAAAAAAATAGTTAATGTAATTAAATCAATAAAAATAAAATATTATCCTAATTTTGCTAAAATTTCTGATGAAGATAGAAAAATATATGAGCAATTAGAATTTAACTTGGAGAAAATATCAGAAACTAATAACTTAAATAGATTGAAAACGGAATTGATGGAAGAAATTTCAGATAAATATGATAAAAAAGATATAAAAAGTGAAATTAGGAATCCGCAATTTTTAGATAAAGGATTATTAGCGTGTTATGGTGCTATAGATGCACAACAAAAGGCTTTATCTCAAGGAAAAATAAAACAAGCTAGAAAATGTCAAATTATATTAAAACAATATATGGACGAGATTGATTCTATAGAATGTAAAGAATTAATTATAAATTATAAAAGAGAGAAATTTGGAGAATTAATTAGAGATAGAGAGGTTGTACGAAAAAAAAATGAAAGTGCTATGAGATTTATGAAAGGCTGTTATGAGCCTCAATATGTATTGGAAAGACAACATGCTAGGGAACAAATGGAAGAAGCTAGAAATAAATCTATGGGGCTGTTTAATAAGGCTAAAGTAAACAATGAAGAATTAGTAATAGGATAACATAGGAGGAAAATGTGGAAAGAGCATATGAAGAAGCTTTTACAGAAGTTGAAGAAGTTTTAAAATTGATGCCAATAGATCTTGTAAGTAGAATACCAGCACAGCTTAGACAAACAATTTCTGAAAATAAAGCTACAAACTATAAAATAGTTATTAAAGAACCATTAGAAGAGCAAAAATTGAAAAATGAGACAATTGTAATATTAGGTTTGATATATAGAGATTTTTTGGCAAGTCCAGAAGAAAGAGAAAAATTACAAATCAAGGATTCCGAGGAATTAAGAAAAATAGAACAGCAAATGAAAGAACAATATGATGTAGAAAATGTTTTTAATAATAAAAAAAGATATAAAATTTTAGAAGAAAATCAAACTTCAAAAGACTTAACTCTTTATAAAGAGCCCAATTTTTTAGTTAAGTTTTTTAATATGATTAAAGGAATTTTTAATAAAAACAAATTTTAAGAAAATTGTCGAAATTTATTGACTTATACAAATCTTTTTGCTAAAATAACAGCATAAATCATATATTTATATGTTTATAAAACCGTTTATTGAACTAGATAGATTGCTTTCAAACCAGTTATCTAGTTCTCTTTTTTTTATTCTAAATTTGTCGAATAATGTCAAACGATTTATCTTGACAAATGCAAAAAGAGTATATATAATAAATACAAATTTATCAATTTTTTGGTGTATTTTTTCTATTAGTATTATATCTAATGAGGATTTTATTCATAACAAATCAAATTTAGATCTAAAATTTAAATCAAATTTATATTTTTAAGGAGGAATCAAATATATGAACAAAGATGAAATATTAGTGCCAGTGTTGCAGGCTATTAATGATTTGCGTGCAGAAGTAAGAGACAATAAAAGAGAAATAAGAGAAATGAGAGAAGAAAACAATAAACGTTGGGACGAAAATGATAGACGTTGGGACGAAAATGATAAACGCTGGGCAGAGAATGATAAACGCTGGGCAGAAAACGATAGAATGTGGGAAGAAAATAGATTGCAATGGAAAGAAAACTGGAAAATGTGGGAAGAAAACAGATTACAATGGAAAGAAAATTGGAAAATGTGGGAAGAAAATAGATTACAATGGAAAGAAAACTGGAAAATGTGGGAAGAAAATAAGTTACAATGGGAAGAAAACAAGAAATTGTGGGCTGAGTATAGAGAAAACAGAAAATCAGATAAAAAAGAATTATTTGATACATTGCTAAAATATGATATTTCTATATCTACACAATTAGGTGATAAGAATGTTGAGAAAATGAAGAAAATACTTAAAATAAAGTAAAAAATAATTAATAAGTACACCAAATATACAAAATAATATTTGATTCTATTTTGAATTGAATATTATTTTTCTTTACAAATAATGATAATAAATATATAATCAGGTTTGTAAGGAGGAATTGAGATGGCAAATTCGAAATTAATAGTAGTAGAAGGAGCACAAGGTGCAGGAAAAACAACAGTAACAGACTATCTGAGATATTCATTAAGTTATACAAATTTATATAGATTATCAGGAACATCTGATAGTACAAAAACAGGTTTACAAAAAGCAAAAGAAATGTATGAAACATTATTAGACTACATAAAAAAATTAGAAAATTTAAGTATCAATTTAGTATTTGATAGAACTTTTTTTACAGAGGAAAACTATTGTAGATTAGGAAAAAAAGAATATTCATTTACAAACGTCTATAATGAACTATTAGAAAAATTTAGCAACTTGGATTTTGATATATATTATGTGACATTATATTTGGAAAATGAAGAATTATATAAAGAAAGATTATCAAGAGATGGAAAAGCAACATTTGCAACTTCAAAATTTGGAGTAGAAAATAGTATAAATCAACAAAGAGTATATTTAGAAATGGCAGAAGAAATAAAAAATAAATGCCCCAACATAAAAGTAATAAATATAAAATCTGATAGAAATTTGGAAGAAGTAAAACAAGAAATAAGAGAAAAAATTGGATATTAATATAGAAGTTATAAAATAAAGAAAAGATAGCAAAAAAGAGTAAAAAAGTAAAAAAACAGGTAAGAGGTAAATGGTAATTAACTCAAATTGGTAAAAAACGGAAAGAAACACTTATAATCGAACTTGAAAAAATGGATAAATTTGGTATAATAAAAAACGATGGTGCATTATTCTAGTCGTACTAGTAATTGCGAGGGTGGGGCTAAAAATCCACTAAAGGGCATACCGATGAAGCTCCTTGTTTGTGCGCGAAATGCCAGTTTTGTGTGTGAGTAGGGTAGATAGGAACCAGGGTATGGCATAATGGCATATGCAGGATTCCCTTGTTTCGTTGAGACTTAAATTTATAATTTAAGTAAAACCTATGGTGAGTGCCAAGACACGAAATACATAGAGTAGCCTGTCTTGAGTGAATGTATTGGGATTAATTTGTTAACTTAATTATGAAATTGCATTTGCAAAAAAGACTAGCAATAAAACGTAGTATGTTAAGGAAAACTTCTAGAATGTTTGCTTTAAAAAAGAGGCATAGAAATCTGAGGATTAAGGTACGGATTTAAGTGGCGATCTAGTGTCTACTGCAATATGTAGATGTTCTTTTAAATGGAAACAGCTATGTAGTAATATATAGTAAAGGATAGAGAAATTCAACTAGACCTAAACCGTAAAATTTACTCAGGTTTTACCATCTTGATAAAATAAAAGATGAGAGAGACCAAAGGTAACTTTTTAAATAAGGAGAAGAAAGCAATAAATGAGCAAAAATAAAGAAAAAGAACACTCGAAAATCACATGGTTTGTAGAAGTATTTATAATAACATTTGCATTATCTATATGTTTTTCTTATATATCAACATATGGGGTATCTAATTTAAATTTAGTATCATCAATAATTATATTGATAGCTGTAATTGCTGTGGGTATAGTATTTGATATAGTTGGAGTAGCAGTTACAGTTGCAAAAGAACATGAATTTCATGCAAAAGCAACTAAAAAAGTAGATGGAGCTAAGGTATCAATCAAATTGATAAAAAATTCAACTAGAGTGGCTAATATATGTGCAGATGTTATTGGAGATGTTTGTGGAGTATTAAGTGGTGCAATAAGTGCAATGATATCAGCAAAAATAACAGAAAAAACGGGTGCAAATTTACAATTTATTATTAGTGCAATAGTAGCATCAATAACGGTTGGTGGAAAAGCGCTAGGAAAAGAACTTGCAAATAAAGAATCAACACAAATAGTACATTTTGTTGGAATTATATTAAACAAAGTATATAAATAGGTGCGAAGGCATCTATTTTTTTGACAAAATGGTTTAAATGTGTTAGAATTTGCACAGTCGAATATAATTATATTTGACAACATATTAATACCTAAAGAGGGTGAAAAAATGGTGAAAGTAATAGAACTTACAAAAGAAAATGAAGAACAATACTTAGACCAAATTGTTGAATTAGAGCAGATAACATTAGAAACAATGAAAAAAGAAGGAAGAGAGGGGCAGTTATTTGCAACTGGAAAAGAAGATATATCAGAATATGTTCATTCAGATGAAAATAGTGTAATTGTTGCAGTAAATGAAAATGGCAAGGTAGAAGCAACTACATATATTACACAAGGACAAAAGCCATTTACATACAATGATATAACAAAATACTTTAAATATGGAGAACAGTATAGGCAGTATGTAAAATCACAATACAAAAGTGAACAAGCATATAAAAAAGATATGCTTGAAATGTACAATACAAAATTGCAAGCATTTAAATATGCAAAAGATAGATTGTTAGCAGAAAATCCAGAAAAAGTAGGAGTAAAAAAATGGCTTGAAGCAGAATTGAAAGAGAATGACTTTCATGAAAAAAGTGAACTAAGAGAAAAAATCAATCAATATATGTCACAATATATTATGAAAAATTATAATTCAAATATTCAAAAAAAATATGAACAGTTTTATTGGACAAATGCGGAGGAAATTTCAAAGGAGTTTGGAAAACAAATAAGCGAGCTAAATGAAAGAACACAAGAATATGAAAGTTTCATGCAAGCTGAATATGAAGAAATATTAAAAAATAGTAAATTAAAAATATATGAAAAACCTGAATTTGAAACTGAAAAATATTATTTAGCAAATACAAATAATGCAGTAGAATTAGATACATATATAACTTTACCTAGAGACAGGAATTCAGGTTTAGCAAGAATAATTGTATATGAAGGGATAAAAAAGCACATAGAAAAACATTTCCAGAACCCAGAAAATTCAGAGATTTTTTTATGTTCAACTTTACATAGAGATAACTTATCTTCAAAATATGTATCCGAATTTTTTGGATTAAAAGATAGTTTGTATGTGAATCGTAGAAAAGGAAGAGATAGAGAGGTACATATTGCTAAAATACCAAGAGAACAGGCAATGGAATATTTAGTTTCCATGTCAGATAAATTAGCTGTATTATATGGATATAATCCTAATAATAAACATATTTCAAATAATACTAAGAAGAGAGTTTTAGAAGAACAATTGAAATATGAGGAAGATGAGCATAATAGATTAAAAAAGGCAAAGACAGTAGATAAAAAATTCAATGGAATAAATGTAAAATTTATAAATAGTAAATTAAGAAAAATAAAAAGATTGAAAGAACAAATACAAGAAATATCAAAAGATAAAAGTGAAGAAAAAAACTGAAAGGAATGTAATTAATTATGGAGAGTAAATATATATGGCCAATAACACCTAAATATAAAGTAGCAGAACATGATAAATACGGAATTAGAAAAAATCATTATGTATTATTTAAGGAAAGAGCTCATTCTGGATTTGATATTACAGCAGATATTGAAACAGAAGTACATCCTATAATGTCTGGGACAGTATTGCTTGCTGAATTTGATGGAACTACAACAGAAGGTTTTGATGCGTTTAATGATGGGTATGGAAATAAAGTAGAAATTTTAAATGATGATGGAAGAAGAGTTGTTTATGGACATTTAAGAGAGATTTTAGTAAAGCAAGGTGACAAGGTTACAACTGAAACTGTAATAGGAAAAACAGGTTCAAGTGGAGGATCAAGAGTTCCACATCTTCATATAGAAATTAGAAAAGAAAATACAGAAGAAACAGGATTAGCGTATACAATTAATCCATTAGATGTTTTACCTAAAATAGATTTAGATAGTTTAACTAAAGAGTTCACATTAGAACCATATGCATCATTATGGAGAAAATTGACATCTAATGAACCTTGGAATTTTTCGAAAGAGGACATTCCATATTCAGAAAGTAAAGAATATATAAGATAAAGTTCACATAAACGTTGCATAAATTTCGAAAGTATAGTATACTATTATAATATAGAAACTAGTAGATGTTGACACGAGATATCGTGACTAAAAGAAAGAGAGGAAAGGCGTTATGAAAAGAAGTTTCTCAAAGAGGTTTTTGGCATCTATGGCACGGACAATTTTTGCAATAATTGTTATTGCTATTGGCGTAACTTGTGGTCATATTGGAATAAACTGGAGTCAGTGGTTTCCTAATGATGGTATTGCTACTGTAATAGTCTTGTTACTGTATTTTGAAGCCTTTATTGGCGTAGTATACGGAATGTATCTTATTTCTCCAATTTATATTGGAAAAAAAGTACATAAAGTTGTAAATAAAATAATTAACTATATTACAATTAACTTTGACGAGGAATATGAAAGAGAAAGATATAAAGATGAAAAGGAGTTTTGCAAAAAAATAAAAGAACTACAAGAAAAGTATCTTTGGTAAACGTTTAGAGGCGGGATTTTTAAATCACGCCTCTTTCTCTACTTATACAAAAAATATTTATTTTGACAATAAAATCAATCCATTTTTTATTAAATCTTCAACAGATAAAGATTCAACTGTAAGATGTTCAAAAGCTTTTTCAATATCTTTTCTAGAATATCCAAGAACCATAAGCCCAGAGATAGCTTCTTGTACAGTTTCATTAACTTTTGCAGATTTAAGTTTAGATTGTTCAATTTGTTCTTCATTTTGTTCTGCTTTTAATTTATCTTTTAATTCCAAAATAATCCTTTGAGCAGATTTAGTACCAATTCCGGGAATTTGAGTAAGCAATTTTATATTATTAGAAATGACAGCAATTGCAAAATCAGATGGCTCAATACAAGAAAGCATTGCTAAAGCACTTTTGGCACCAACACCACTAACAGATAAAAGAAGTTCAAACATTCTAAGTTCTTCTTGGGTTCTAAAACCAAAAATACTAATATCATCTTCTCTAACTCTATAATAAGTAAAAACTTTGATGTTTTCTCCTATTTCTCCAATTTCATTTATAGCAGTTTCAGACATAAAAATTTTATATCCTAAGCCACCAACATCTATAACAATATAATTTTTAGATTTCATTTCTAGTGAGCCTTTTATATATGCAAACATTTTTATAATCATCCTTTCATAAATCATTATATTTTTATATTTTCATCTTTAATATAATATTTTGTTCCCAACATTTTATCTGGCAAATATTGTTGTTCAACCCAATGTCCAGGAAAATCATGTGGATACAAATACCCTTCATTATATCCAAGTTCTCTCATTTTTTCTATTGGAGCATTACGTATATGCATAGGAATTTCACCAGTATCCTTATTTGCAACATCTTCAAGAGCTCTATTTATACCTAAATATGTTGCGTTTGATTTTTTGCAATTAGCAACATAAACAGCAGCTTCAGCAAGTATGATACGTGCTTCAGGCATCCCTACCATATGAACAGCTTGCATTGCTGACGTTGCAATAACAAGTGCTTGTGGGTCTGCTAATCCTACATCTTCAGAAGCACAAATAACAATTCTTCTTGCTAAAAACACAGGATCTTCACCACCATTTAATGCACGAGCTAAATAAAATAATACTGCATCAGGGTCAGAGCCTCTCATTGATTTTATAAATGCGCTTATATTATCATAATGTGTATCTCCATTTTTATCAAAGATAGCTTTTCTATTTTGAACACTATTTTTTATGACTTCATCAGTTATATGTATATATCCATCGTGATCCATGTTTGTAGTTAATACAGCTATTTCAAGACCATTTAAAGCGGTTCGTACATCGCCATCTGCAATATCAGCAATTTTTCTTAGTGTAGTATCTTCAATTTTTATATTATATTCTCCAAGTCCATCTTTACTTGTTAAAGAACGTTTCAAAATATTATAGATATTTTGTTCTGTTAATGAATTTAATTTAATAACCATTGATCTTGAAATTAAAGCTTTATTAACTTCAAAATATGGATTTTCAGTTGTTGCACCAATTAAAATTATTGTGCCATTTTCTACAAATGGAAGTAATGCATCTTGTTGTAATTTATTAAATCTATGAATTTCATCTATAAATAAAATACTTTTTCCTGCTGGGTTCATCATAAAATTTTTTGTTTCTTCAACTATTTTTTTTATATCAGCAACACCTGCAGTTACAGCATTTATTTTATAAAATTTATATTTAGTTGTTTCACTTATTACTTTAGCAAGTGATGTTTTACCACATCCTGGTGGTCCGAACAAAATTATACTTGATAATCTATCTGCTTTGATTGTTCTATATAATATTTTTCCAGGTCCAATTACATGTTCTTGTCCTTCATATTCTTCTAGTGTTTTGGGCCTCATTCTATATGCTAATGGTTCTGATTGATTCATATGTGTCTCCTTTTTGTTCATATTATAAAATTAATTTTTTTAAAAGTCAAGTTTTTCCAAACACTTTTTTGCGTTTGTATACTATTTATTAATTTGGATAAAATATAAAAAAGTAAAATGGGAGAATAGTAAATGGCAAAAAAAATAATTTTAGGATTAATAGCAGGAATAATTTGTGGACTATTTGGAACAGGTGGAGGAATGATACTTGTACCAGCATTCATATATATGCTAAAAATAGAACCCAAAAAAGCAAGAGCTACATCATTGTTTTGTATGTTAATAATGGTAATTGTTAGTAGTATTTTTTATTATAAAAATAATTACATAGAATGGAAAGTAGGAGTTTTATGTGCTATAGGAGGAATTGTAGGTGGGTATTTAGGTGCAAAAATCTTGAAAAAAGTACCAGATTATGTACTTAAAATAGCCTTTACAATTTTTATAGCATATTATTCTTTTAGAATGTTAATTTTATAATAGGTAATTATAAAGGAGAAAGTTATGCCACAAGTATTAATAGGAGTATTTTCAGGAATATTCAGTGGAATTGGAATGGGTGGGGGAACAATATTAATATTTCTACTTACTACATTTATTAGAATAGAACAACATATAGCGCAAGCAACAAACTTGATATATTTTGTTCCAACTGCAATTTCAGCAATAATTGTTAATTTTAAAAATAAAAATATTGATACTAAATTGGCTATATTTGTATCAATTGGAGGAGCCTTAGGCGCAATAATAGGAGCAAATATTTCTGTTAATATTGAAGTACAAAGACTTAGAAGGTTATTTGGAATATTTTTGGTAACAATTGTTATTCATGAAATATATACATTATTTAAAGAGTATAAATTAAATAAAAAAAGTAATACTAAAATTAGATAAAGATTAGAATTGAAAAAATTAGATATATTAGAAGATATAAGTATTAAAATTTTAGAAGGGAGAAGATAAATGTATATGAAATTTGTAAAAGGTTTAGTTGTTGGTGGACTAATAACTACAAGTGTTATGATGATATGGAATGATAGTAATATGAATACAAAAAGGATAGCTAAGAATGGAAAAAAATTGGCTAAGAAAATAGGAATAATGTAGAAAAATTAAGAGGGAACACAATTAAGCTCCCTCTTAATTGATTATTCCTCTCCAGGTTTTAATGAAAGTTTACTATCTTCATTGCATCTGTCACAGTTATCATGATCACAATCGCATGTATGATCACAATCAAGTGCTATACCTTTTAAGCAATTAAGATCTTTACGAGTTTTGACACATATTTTAATGTGTTTAACATCATCTTTCCAAATTTGAATAGCATATTTTTTATCAGCACAAAGAGGTCCGAAGACGAATTCTCCTTCTTTATCAGTAAAAGTATGAGAAACTGGTTTTATTTCTTTTTTTCCATATTTAAAATCAACTTCTACTAATTTTACAACAGCATCTTGAACTGGTTCTTTAAAATTGTCTCGAACAACTCCGAAAATAACATTTCTACGGTCATTTGCAAGAGTAATATCTAAATCAAATTGTTTTCCATCAGCAATGAAACCATCAACATCAACTATTGGATGCATATCAGGTCTTTTTTCATTCATTTCCATATTTACAACTTCCTTTCTTCTGGCACATGCCAAGATTAATATATAATATGAAAAAAAAATAAAATTGTTAAAATAAATCAATTAGATAAAACCTTGACATACATATAAATTGCATATATAATACAAATATAGTTTTATTAGGAGGACAAGACATAATAATGGAAGAAAATATGTTTTCAATTAATGAAAATAAATATACACAAATGACAGACGAAATGTTAATAGAAAATGTAAATAAAAATGACCAAACCGCATTAAATTGCTTAATTAGTAGATATAATGACATTGTAAATATGAAGGCAAATAAATTTTTTATGATAGGTGCTGAAAAAGACGACATAATACAGGAAGGGATGATAGGTTTATATAAAGCTATAAAATCATTTGATACACAAAAACAAAACTCATTTAAAACTTTTGCTAATATGTGCATAGAAAGACAGTTAATAACAGCAGTAAAAAATTCAAATAGACAAAAACATATTCCGCTAAATTCTTCAATTTCTTTGAATTCAGCAGCATATGATGATAATGAAGATATGGATAAAATGGAAATTTTGGACATAAAAATACTGAATGATCCTTCTGATATTGTTGCAGATAGAGAATACTATAAGAGTATGGAAAATAAAATAAAAGAAAATTTAAGTGATTTTGAATTACAGGTTTTGCATGAATATGAAAAAGGAAAATCATATGCTGATATTGCTAAAAGATTGAATTCGAAGGTTAAGTCTGTTGATACGGCAATTCAAAGAATTAGAAAAAAAGCAAATAAAATTAAAGAAAATATAGGATAATAAAAACAAGCTTTAAAATGCTTGTTTTTTCTGTACGTTACTAAAAAGCTTGCAAAAAAAACAACAATGATTTATAATTAATATAGATAGTTTAAGAAATGTGAGGGTGATATATTATGCATAAATTAAGAAGGTTTTTTTATCAAAATAAATATCAGATATTAGGAGTTTTAGGTGTTATATTTTTTATTTTTATAGTAATACAATTAATAAATTTTTGGACAAGAAAAAGTAATGACAATAAAGTATCAAATATAAATGCAAATACTACAGTAGTTAATGAAAATACTACCGGTGTTATATCAGAAAAATCTGCAGTAACAGGAAAAGAAATATCAAAAAAAGAATTACAGAGTGAAACGTCAATTATTAATAATTTTATAGAGTATTGTAATAAGCAAGATATAGAAAATGCGTATAATCTACTTACAGAAGAGTGCAAAAAACAAGTTTATAATAATAGTATAGATGTATTTAAACAGTCATATTACAAAGATGTTTTTAATGGAGAAAAAAAGAATTGCACAATTGAAAATTGGGTAAATGATACATACAGAGTAAATATAACAGGAGATGTATTGGCAACAGGAAAAGTAGATGAGTATTCAAAACAAGATTATATTACAGTCAAAGAAATTGATGGAGATTATAAATTAAATATTAATAATTATATTGGTTATTTCGAAATTAACAAAAAAACAACAGAGAATGATATTACTATAGAAGTAATAGGAAAAAATACATATAAAGATTATGAAGAATATACAATGAATGTGACAAATAATACTAAAAAGATGATGCAATTAGATAATATAAGTAATACGGAGTCATTGTATATAGAAGATAGTAAAGGTGTAAAATATCCATATTACAACCATGAGTTAACAACACCTATGTTAACTGTAGCTGTTGGTCAAACAAAAGAGGTAACTATAAAATTCTATAGTTCATATGTATCAACAAAGAATATAAAACATATTGTATTTTCAAATATTATGCTAAAAAATGGACAAATGGGAGATGTTGTTAAGTTTGAAGCAAATGTATAGAAATATAGATTATAGAGAAGACTAAATTATGAAAAATTACATAATTTAGTCTTTTTATATTATAAGTGTTGCCATCAAGAAAAAAAATTGTTATAATGAACAGGATATCAAAAGACAGAAACGAAAGGTAGAAAATAATAATGAAAAAAGATGAAGAAATTGAAGAATTACCAAAGGCGTTAAGGGGAGATGCAGAAGAGAAAAAAATTAATAAAAAGAAGAAAAGAAATTGGAAAAAGGTATGGTTAACATTAATAGTATTAGCAATAATAGGTACATCATCTGGCGGATTTTTATTATATGGACCATATTCAGGATTCAGAGATTGGCTAATAACAACAGCAATGACAACAATGACACATCAATATTTTGCAACGTGGTTTTATGATGAAGAAACGATACAAGCAGTGTTAGCTAAAAACAAAGTAGAAGAAACAGATGAAATAACAAATACTAATACTATAATTGTAAATAAAACATCAAGCCAAAAAGAATATGCAAATGAATATGAAAAGGCAGTACTAGAAAAAGACCATAACAATGATGATTATAAAATAATAGAGATTGAAGGAAAAGGGTACAGTGGATATTTAGCGGTAATATATGATCCATCAAGAATAAAAACAGTTTATACAAAAAAGCTAGGAACAAGTGGACAATATTTAACACAAATGGCAAAAGATAATGATGCATTAATTGCAATAAACGGTGGTGGATTTGAAGATCCTAACTTTAATAGCAATGGCGCAAATCCACTAGGAATAACATTTTCGAATGGAAAATTAATAACTTCTAAAGCTTGGGGTGGCTCAGGAGGACTAATAGGATTTACAGAAGATAATAAACTTGTTTTAGGAAAAATGACAGTGAAACAAGCTCAAGATATGAAGATAAGAGATGGAGTAACATTTGGACCATTTTTAATTGTAAATGGAAAACCATCTAAAGTTTTAGGCAATGGAGGATGGGGAACAGCACCTCGTACAGCCATTGGTCAAAGACAAGATGGAATTGTATTGTTTTTAGTAATTGATGGAAGAACAGTAGCAAAACCAGGTGCTGATATGAATGATTTAATAGAAATAATGCAAAACTATGGAGCATATAATGCAACAAATCTAGATGGAGGTACTTCGAGTGCTATGGTAGTTAATGGTAAAATAATTAATGATCCAGTAGATAGTTCAGGAGCTCATAGAACAAGGTTTATATCAACAGGATTTATTTTAACTAAAAAATAAAATTTTTGTATGATTTTGAAAGGAGAAATTATGGGATTTATAGTGGCTGTTGACGGGACAGCAGGAAGTGGAAAAGGAACAATAACAAAAATAATAGCGGAAAAACTAAATTTAGTAAGTATAGATACAGGAGCAATGTATAGATGTGTTGCTCTTGAATGTATAAATCATTGTATAAAATATACTGAAATAGAAAAAATCAAAAATGTCTTAGAAAATATAAATATTGAATTAAAAAAAGATGATGGTAATCAATTAGTATTTTTAAATGGAGAAAATGTAACGAGAGATATAAGAACACCAGAAGTTGATGGGCAGGTAGCAAAATTTGCAGCAATAAAAGAAGTAAGAGATAAAATAACACCTATCCAAAGAAAAATGGGAGAAAATAATGATATAATAATGGAAGGTAGAGATATTGGAACAGTTGTATTTCCAAAGGCAGATGTAAAAGTATTTTTGGATTGTTCTGAGGAAGAAAGGGCAATGAGAAGATATAAACAAAACTTGGAAAAAGGGATAGAATCAACTTATGAAGAGGTTTTGAGTAGTATAAAAGAAAGAAATAAATTAGAGACAGAGAGAAAAATTGCACCATTAATAAAAGCACCAGATGCCGTATATATAGATTCAACAGGAATGACTATTGATGAAGAAGTAGATGCAGTTATAAAAGTTATAAAAGAAAAAAGAGGAATGTGATAATAAATGAAAGAAGAATTTTTAAAAATATTAAGAACAGTTAACAGAGAAGGATTAGAAGATTTTATAAGATTTTTGGAAAGTACAGATTTTTTTACAGCACCTGCAAGTACAAGATTTCATGGTGATTATGCTGGTGGACTTGTAGAACATAGTATGAAAGTATATGAAATTTTAGTTGAGAAAGTAAAAAATTCATCTAAAAAAATAGAAGTATCAGATGATACTTTGAAAATAGTAGCTTTATTACATGATGTATGTAAAGCCAATTTTTATAAAGTTGATTATAGAAATGCCAAAAATGCATTAGGGGTATGGGAAAAGGTTCCATATTATACAGTGGATGATACTATTCCATATGGACATGGAGAAAAATCGGTTATGATGATTACAGAATATATGAAGTTAACAAGTGAAGAAAAATATGCTATTCGTTGGCATATGGGATTCACAGAGCCAAAAGAACAATATGGTACAATAGGGATTGCTTATACAAAATATCCATTAGCTCTTCTTGTATTTGAAGCAGATCTTGAAGCTACATATTTTTTTGATACATAAGAATATATTAAACACCCTTTTTAGAAAGAAGGGTGTTTTTGTATTTCGATATTTTCTTGTGAAAAATAATAAATTAGTTAACGAATTTGCCCAAAATACTTGACAAATGGATAAAAATGGTGTAAAGTATATTAGCATTACACTTAAGAAAGAGGGTAGTAGTATGGAAAAGAAAGTAGAAATAAGTATGTTATGGCAGATATATGGAAAGCTATTAACAGAAAAACAATATGAATATATTGATTACTACTACAATAATGACTTATCTTTATCAGAAATTGCAGAAAATGACAGCATAACAAGACAAGCTGTAAGAGATATCATCAAAAAGGGGGAAAGAAAACTTTTCGAATATGAAGAAAAGCTATTGTTTATGAAAAAGACAATTAATCAAGAACAAAAAATACAACGAGTTTTATGGAATTTAACAAAAATACAAAAAGATTCATCAGATAAACAAATAAGCAGTATTTTAGAAGAAATCAAAAAAGAATTAAATTGTTTAGTATAAACAAAAGATAGGAGGAAAGTATGGCATTTGAAGGATTATCATCAAGATTACAAGAAATAACAAGAAAAATCAGAGGAAAAGCAAGAATAACAGAATCAGACTTAAAAGAAATGCTAAGAGAAGTTAAACTTGCCCTACTAGAGGCTGACGTAAACTATAAAATAGTAAAAGAATTTATTAGTAGTATACAAGAAAAGGCACTAGGTCAAGATGTAATGAAATCATTAACACCAGGACAACAAGTAATTAAAATTGTAAAAGACGAAATGGTAGAATTATTAGGAGGAACAGAAAGTAAAATTAATTTTACTCCAAATCCACCAACAATAATAATGCTAGTAGGTCTTCAAGGATCAGGAAAAACAACAACAGCTGGAAAACTTGCAAATCTATTAAGAAAACAAGGAAAAAAGCCATTGCTAGTAGCATGTGATATTTATAGACCAGCTGCAATTAAACAATTACAAGTTGTTGGTAAACAATTAAATATACCAGTATATGCTAATGAAATATCAAGAGATGTTGTACATATTGCAAAACAAGCGATAAGTGTAGCAATATCAAAATTAAATGATGTAGTAATACTAGATACAGCAGGTAGATTACATATTGATGATGAATTAATGCAAGAACTAAAAAATGTAAAAACAAGTGTAAAACCACATGAAATCTTATTAGTAGTAGACTCTATGACAGGTCAAGATGCAGTAAACATCGCACAGACTTTCAACGAAGCAGTTGGAATAGATGGAGTTGTACTAACAAAATTAGATGGAGACACACGTGGTGGTGCAGCACTTTCAGTAAAAAAAGTAACAGGTAAGCCAATAAAATTTGCAGCAACAGGTGAAAAATTAAGTGATATTGAAGTATTCAATCCAGAAAGAATGACATCAAGAATACTTGGAATGGGTGATGTGCTATCAATAATTGAAAAGGCAGAAGAAACAATAACAGCAGAAGAAGCAGAAAAGCTAGAAAAACAACTTAGAAAAGATGAATTAGACTTAGATGATTATTTAGCACAAATTAGACAAGTAAAGAAAATGGGTTCATTTTCATCAATATTAAAAATGCTACCAGGTGCAAACAAAATAAAAGACTTAAATATTGATGACAAAGAATTTGATAAAGTTGAAGCAATTATTTGCTCAATGACTGTTGCAGAAAAAAGAAACACTAAATTGCTAAATGGAAGTAGAAGACTACGTATTGCAAAAGGTAGTGGAACAACAGTACAAGATGTCAACAAATTCATGAAATCATTTGAAATGACACAAAAAATGATGAAACAATTAAAGTCAAACAAAGGTGGAATGAGAAAAATGATGAAGAACATGAATAAGGATGATTTAAAAAATCTTAAAATATAGTTATTAAATTTTTAAACTTATATAGAATTTTTGGGAGGTGAATTAAATGGTAAAAATAAGATTACAAAGAGAAGGAAAGAAAAAAGCTCCTTTCTATCATATAGTAGTAGCTGATTCAAGATCTCCAAGAGATGGTAAAATAATTGAACAAATTGGAACATATGATCCAATGACAAAACCATCTACAATAGTTTTAGATAAAGAAAAACTAGAACAATGGATTAAAAATGGCGCACAACCAACTGATACTGTAAAAGCACTTATAAAAAATGCTTAAGAAGGGAGATATATCCATGAAAGAAGTTCTAGAAACAATAATTAAAAATTTAGTAGACAACCAAGAGGCTGTTGAAGTTAAAGAAGTTGAAGGTGAAAAAAACATAATCTTCGAAGTTAAGGTAGCTGATGGAGATATGGGAAAAGTAATCGGTAGACAAGGAAAAATTGCACAATCTATAAGAACAGTAATGAAAGCTGTAGCAAACAGAAAAGATAAAAAAGTTACAGTTGAATTTATTGGATAGATTTAATTGCAAAAGTTATACCATGAAAGGAATGGTACAAACATGCAAAAAAGATTAGAAATAGGTCAAATTGTAAATACATTTGGAATAAAAGGTGAAGTTAAAGTTGTACCTTTTACAGATGATATAAATAGATTTGATGATTTAGAAAAAGTATATGTTAAAACCAAAAAAGAATCTAAACTATACAAAGTAGAAAATGCCAGATATCATAAAAATATGGTATTACTAAAATTTGAAGGAATAAACAATCCAGAAGATGCAGAATCACTAAAAAATTCGTTTCTTGAAGTTGATCGAGAAGATGCAATTCCTCTTGAAGAAGGAACATATTTTATAGTAGATTTGATTGGACTAGATGTTTATACTGATGATGGAAAACTACTTGGAAAAGTTGAAGATATTTATAATACAGGTGCAAATGACATATATGTTGTAAAAGATGAATTAGGAAAACAAATTTTATTACCAGGAATTGAGGATGTAATAAAAGAAGTCAAACTTGAAGATAGAATTATAGTTCATCTTATACCTGGTTTAATATAATTTGGAGGAAGTTATGAAATTTGATGTATTAACTCTTTTTCCAGAAATGTTTGAGCCAATCAAGCAAAGCATAATAGGAAAAGCAGAGGAAGAAAAGCTAATAGATATTAATTTAATAAATATTAGAGATTTTTCTAAAAATAAACACAAAAAAGTAGATGACACTCCATATGGTGGTGGAGCTGGCATGGTAATGCAAGCAGATGTAGTATATGATGCATATAACTCAATAAAAGATGAAAATGCAAAAGTAATATATCTAACACCACAAGGAAATGTATTAAATCAAAAAAAAGTAGAAGAATTAAGCAAACAAGAACATCTTATTTTACTTTGTGGACATTATGAAGGAATTGACCAAAGGGTAATAGATAAAATTGTAGATGAGGAAATATCTATAGGAGACTATGTGCTAACAGGAGGAGAGCTTCCAGCAATGGTGCTAATAGATTCTGTAAGTAGATATGTTGATGGTGTTCTAAGTGAAGGTTCAACATCAGAAGAATCATTTTCACAAGGAATTTTAGAATATCCTCAATATACAAGACCAGAAACTTTTGAAGGAGTAAAGGTTCCAGAAATATTGCTATCAGGTCATCATAAAAATATCAACAAATGGAGAAGATGTGAAGCTTTAAAAAATACATATTTAAAAAGACCAGATCTTTTGAAAAATGTAGAATTGTCTGAAGAAGACAAAGCATATTTGGATGTAATAAAAAATTCAAATAATAGTAATGACAAATAAAAATAAAAGATACAATGTGCTGAACTACAATTCAAGGCACCGCTTGTATAAGAAAAGAAGGAGGTAAATACGATGGATATCGTAAAATCAATAGAACATGAACAACTAAAAAATGCTATTCCAGATATTAAAGTTGGAAATACAGTTAAAGTACATGTTAGAATTAAAGAAGGAAACAAAGAAAGAATCCAAGTATTTGAAGGAATTGTAATTAAAAAACAAGGTGGAGGAGTTAATGAAACATTCACAGTAAGAAAAATATCTTATGGTGTAGGTGTTGAAAAAACATTCTTAATCCATTCACCATTGGTTGAAAAAGTAGAAGTAGTAAGAGTTGGTAAAGCAAGAAGAGCTAAACTTTACTATTTAAGAGAAAGAACAGGTAAAGCTTCTAAGACTAAAGAAATGGTTGGAGCTAGAATCGAAAATAAAATGATTACTATTAAAGAAGATTTAGTAGAAGAACCAGCTAAAGTTGAAGAAGTTGCAGAAACTCCTGCTACAGAGACAGTTGCTGAAAATAAAGAAAAAACAGCTGAATAATACAGAAAAAATACATCTCGGAAATGAGGTGTATTTTTGATTTTACATAATTTGCTTTTTGGGTAGATAAATGGTATAATAGTATTAGTTATAGGCTATTGTCTATTTTATATAAATTAATCCTTTTTTTTCAGCAAAAGCTGTTTCTAATATATTAAAATAATTATTTTAGGAGGAAATAAAAATGATAAGAAGCATGATTAAAGAATGGGTAAGGGTAAAAAAGGCACCAAAGTTTTATATGGCAATAGGCATGTGTGTTCCAGAAGTTGGAAAACAGTACAAACTCCGTAGATTTGTACAGACAGATTATGGTAACATAAAGTTTGAATGCTTTATTACAAATAATGTAAAAAGCGTAAAAAAACTTGCTAACAACATTTATGTTGTTGACGTGAAAACGGCAAGATATATCACTTGTATTGTTGGTGAGAAACCAGAGAAAACATTCTTTGCTATGTTATGCGAAAAACCTGAAATAGGTGAAAACATGAGATGCAGTAAGGTTGTAATTGATGAGACAGAAGATGAATATGCGTATAAGGTTTCATATACCCACAATTGGGTAACAACGTTTGTACGAGAGATTGTACCAATTTCTGAAAACTTGTGGCAGGTCAAAACAAACAACAGTGTCTATATTTGTTTCTTAATCAATAGATAGCTTGCTAAGTTATCTATGGTAATAGCTGGGGCGGAAAACTTGTAAAGTTTTCTGCCTCAATATTCCAAAAATTACAACAAAAAATACTCAAAAATCCCTTTACAAAAAAGTATAACTAATATAAAATAAAATAGATAAAGTAGGACAAAATAGAAAGGGTACGGAGGAAAAATGAAAGAGAAGAATGAGTTAAGTTATAGAGACTTAAAAATGGTATGTGACCAAAATATGTTCAATTTTGAAACAACAGAAGAATTAGAACCAATAAATGATGGAATTGGACAAGAAAGAGGAATAAAAGCATTAGAATTTGGAATTAATGTAAATGTAAAAGGATATAATTTGTATATAGAAGGTCCAAGCGGAGTTGGAAAAACAATGTATACAAAAAATTACTTAGATAGTATTTCAGCAAAAAAGAAAGTTCCCAATGACTGGTGTTATATATATAATTTTCAAAATCCAAATGAACCAATAGCAATATCACTGCCATCAGGACAAGGTAAAGAATTTAAAGAAAATATGGACGGATTTATAAAAGAAGTAAAAAAAGATATTAAAAAAACTTTTAATGCAGATGATTTTGAAAAAGAAAAAGCATTAATAAAGAAAGAATTTGAAGAAAAAAGAGAAGCAGTACTTAATAACCTTAATGAAAAATCACAAAAACATGGTTTTCAAGTAAAATCAGCACAAAATGGAATTTATATGATGCCAATAGTTGATGGAAAAGCTATTCAAGAAGAAGAATTTGACAAATTGGATGAGAATATAAAACAAGAATATGAAGAAAAATCTACAATAGTACAACAACAGATAATGGATGCGATAAGTGTAATAAAAAATATAGAAAGACAATCAGATAAAAAGGTATCAGAATGGCAATCAAATGTAGCGTTATTAACTGTTAATGCACATATTAATTACATTAAATCAAAATATAAGAGAAATAAAAAAATTAATCAATTTTTAAATGATGTAAAACAAGATGTATTAAGAAATGTATCATATTTCTTAGAAGAGGATAATCAACAAAATAATATGCAACAAGTACCACAGCCACAAAAAAGGCCAGATCCATGTTTAAATTATAGAGTAAATTTATTTATAGATAATAGTGATATGGAAGGATGTCCAGTAGTAATGGATTCAAATTATTCATATCAAAATTTATTTGGAAAATTAGAATATGAAAATTACTATGGAGCTTTAAAAACTGATTTTACAATGTTACAACCAGGATTAATGCATAAAGCGAATGGAGGATATATCATATTTCAAGCAAAGGATTTATTGGCAAATGGTATATGTTATGAAGAATTAAAAAGAGTATTAAGAGTAAAAGAATTAAGTATAAATAATGCTATGGAACAGCGTTCGCAAATGGCAATGATATCTTTAAAACCAGAGCCAATTCCATTAAATGTTAAAGTAATAATTATAGGAGATGCAAATATTTATCATACTTTATTATCAGTAGATAGTGATTTTAGAAAATTATTCAAAATCAAGGTAGAGTTTGAAGAAACAGCACCTATAAATGAAGAAAATGTTAATAAATTAGCAAGGTTTGTCCATACATTTTGTGAACAAGAAGGATTACCACCATTAAATAAATCAGCAATGGCAAGAATTGTAGAATATGCTTCAAGATTGGCTGGAGATAATGATAAATTATCAACAAGATTTACAGAAATTGCACAAGTAGTTGGAGAAGCTGGGACTTGGGCAAAATTGGGTAGAAGCAAAATAGTTACAGAAGATTTTGTTGATAAAGCATTATCAGAAAGAGTTGATAGAATAAAAAAATATGATGCAAAATATGTAGAAATGATAAAAGAAAATACATTATTAATAAATACAAAAGGCTCTCTTGTGGGTGAAATAAATGGACTTACTGTTATGACTATAGGGGATTATTCGTTTGGAAAACCTGCAAAAATAACAGTAAACACTTATACAGGAAAAGAGGGAATTGTAAATATAGAAAGAGAAGTTGAAATGTCAGGTTCAACACATTCAAAGGGTGTATATATTTTATCAGGATATTTAGGAGAACTATTTGCACAAGATATACCGCTATGCTTAACAGCAAGTATTTGCTTTGAACAATTATACAATGGAGTTGATGGAGATAGTGCTTCAAGTACTGAATTATATGGATTACTATCAAGTTTATCAGAAATACCGATAAAACAATCAATTGCAGTAACAGGTTCTGTTAATCAAAAAGGACAAATTCAACCAATTGGTGGTGTAAATGAGAAGATAGAAGGATTTTTTCAAATATGTAAAATGCGTGGACTTGATGGTTCTCATGGTGTTGTTATACCTATACAAAATGTTAACAATCTACAACTTTCTGACGAAGTTGTTGATGCTGTTAAAAATAAACAATTCCATATTTATGCAATTTCTACAATTGATGAGGGAATTGAAATTTTGACAGGTGTTCCAGCAGGTAAAAAAGATAAAGAGGGCAAATTTCCAGCTGGTACAGTAAATTATTTAGTATATGAAAAATTAAAAAAATATGCAAAGGTTTGTGAAAAATAGAAATGGAAGAACAAATATATAAAATAGAAAATATACAATCATTTGAATTAGCAGATATATTTGACTGCGGTCAATGTTTTAGATGGAATAAACAAGAAGATGGGAGTTATACAGGTGTATTTAAAGGAAATGTAATGAATGTGCAAAAAGAAGAAAACACTGTAACCTTTAAAGGAATATGCAATGGAGACATCAAAGAAATAGTTGAAGATTATTTTGATTTAGATCGTAATTATGAAGAAATAAAAGAACAACTTTCAAAAATTGACGAAAATGTAAAAACAAGTATAGAATATGGGCAAGGAATAAGAATATTAAATCAAGATTTGTGGGAAATGATAATTTCTTATATAATTTCAGCTAATAATAATATTCCAAGAATAAAAGGTATAATAGAAAGATTATCAAAAAATTATGGAAAAGAAATTGAATGGAATGGAGAAAAATATTATACATTTCCAACTGTAGAAGAACTAAAAGATGTTAGTGTAGAAGATTATAGAAAATTAGGTGCAGGTTTTAGAGATATACGCTTATATGAAACTGTTCATATGGTTTTAGATAAAAAAGTGGATTTAGAACAAATGCAAAATAATCCTAATACTTTAGAAGTAAGAGAACAACTTTTAACATTATCAGGTGTTGGGCCTAAAGTGGCTGATTGTATATTATTATTTTCTACATTGAAAAGATTTGAGGTTTTTCCAATTGATGTGTGGGTTAGACGTGTTATGAATGAGTTATATATAAAAAACGAAGATGAAACAAAGGTGAATAAAAAAGAAATTGAAACTCTTGCACATGAAAAGTTTGGAAATTTAGCTGGAATTGCACAACAATATTTATTTTATTGGAAAAGAGAAGCGTAAATAATTGACATAAAATATGAAGTATGATATAATAAAAGCGTAAATTTTTTATACACATTAAAAGAATTAATTTCTTTTAAAATTAATTAAAACGGAGGAAGAAAAAATGAATGTTAAAGATGCAATAAAAAAGGTAGAACGGCAGCAGGAAAAAGCGCGCGAAACAGCAGAGAAATACCTGAAAAAAGGTCAGGAGATGGCGTATTTAGCTGTTGAATGTGAAGCTGACCAAAAGTCCAAACACGAAATGTGGAGGGCAGAAGCCAAAAGAGATTGTAGTTATCAGAAATATGCAATGGCACTTGACTATGCAGAAGAACTGGAAGAGGTAATCGAAGTCTTAAGAAATAAGGATAATGATGAAAATATTCGTTTTGTCAATGAAGAACAATTTGAAAATGAGTATTCTTTGTACGGAGACAGTGAGGAAGAATGGGACAACACAATTGCCTCTATGGTTAAGTGTGACTTAGGCAATGGTATCAGCGTCATAGCAATATGCTTGAAAAAGCTGTTCAGTTAACATTTATTTTAAAACAGACGGTGTCCAAATAGGACACCGTTTAATCTATTAATAAAAATTGAGCCGAAACAAGAAAGAGATTTTTAATAAAAAGAGAGACCTAAAAGTCATTGACTTTTAGGCTTTTTGCGAGTATAATGAATGTGTTAAATTAAAAAACGAGAAAGGGGAATAAAAATGACATATAATTTTAAGGAAGTAGAAAAAAAGTGGCAAAACAAATGGGAAAAAGAAGGAACATTTAATGCAAAAAATGATTATTCAAATAAAAAGAAATGGTATGGACTGATAGAATTCCCATATCCATCAGGACAAGGATTACATGTAGGACATCCACGTAGTTATACAGCATTAGACGTAATAGCAAGAAAAAGAAGATTACAAGGTTATAATGTTTTATTCCCAATAGGATTTGATGCATTTGGATTACCAGCAGAAAACTATGCAATAAAGACGAATGTACATCCAAAGATAACAACAGCAAAAAATATAGAGCATTTTACGGAACAATTAAAAGCATTAGGATTTTCATTTGACTGGTCAAGAGTAATAGATACAACAGATCCAAAATATTACAAATGGACTCAATGGATTTTCATTCAATTATATAAACATGGATTAGCATATAAAGCAACAATGCCAATAAACTTCTGTACAGGATGTAAAGTAGGATTAGCAAATGAAGAAGTTGTAAATGGTGTATGTGAAAGATGTGGAAGTCCAGTAGTACAAAAAGAAAAATCACAATGGATGTTAAAAATTACAGAATATGCACAAAGACTAATAGATGACTTAGATGATGTTGATTATCTAGAAAAAATAAAAACACAACAACGTAATTGGATTGGACGTAGCGAAGGTGCAGAAGTTAAATTCAAGATTGCAAATACTGACGAAACATTGACAGTATATACTACAAGACCAGATACATTATTTGGAGCAACATATATGGTAGTGGCTCCAGAACACAAATTAATAGAAGAATATTCAAATAAAATAACAAATTTGGAAGAAGTAAAAGAATATCAAAGAAAAGCTGCACTAAAATCAGATTTTGAACGTGGTGAAATGAATAAAGATAAAACTGGTGTAGAACTAAAAGGGATAAAAGCAATAAATCCGTTAACAAATACAGAAATTCCAATATGGGTAGCAGACTATGTTTTATCATCATATGGAACAGGTGCAATTATGGCAGTTCCAGCACATGACACAAGAGATTTTGAATTTGCAAGTAAATTCAATTTACCAATAATTCAAGTAGTGGCATCAGAAAGCGGAGAAACAAAAGAAAAATTAGAAGAAGCATTTACTGATACACAAACAGGAGTATTAGTAAATTCGGGATTTTTAACAGGATTATCTGTTACAGATGCTAAAAAGAAAGTAATAGAATATCTTGAAGAAAATAAAATAGGAAGCAAAAAAGTGAACTTTAAATTACGTGATTGGGTATTTTCACGTCAAAGATATTGGGGAGAACCAATACCAATGGTATATTGCAAAGATTGTGGATGGGTACCATTAGACGAAAAAGATTTACCACTAAGACTTCCAGAAGTAAAAGACTTTTTACCAGGAGAGAATGGAGAATCACCATTAGCAAAACATGAAGAATGGATAAATACAACATGTCCACACTGTGGAAAGCCAGCAAAAAGAGAAACAGATACAATGCCTCAATGGGCAGGTTCATCTTGGTATTTCTTAAGATATATGGATCCACATAATGATAAAGCATTAGCTTCAAAAGAAGCATTAGAATATTGGGCTCCAGTTGATTGGTATAATGGTGGAATGGAACATACAACACTTCACTTACTATATTCTAGATTTTGGCATAAATTTTTATATGATATTGGAGTTGTTCCTACAAAAGAGCCATATGCAAAACGTACATCACATGGAATGATATTAGGAACAAATGGAGAAAAAATGTCAAAATCAAAAGGAAATGTAATAAATCCAGATGATATTGTAAAAGAGTTTGGTGCAGATACATTTAGAGTATATGAAATGTTTATGGGACCATTTGATCAAACTGCAAGTTGGTCAATGGACAGTATTAGAGGATGTTTCAAATTCTTAGATAGAGTTTGGAATTTACAAGATATGTTGGTAGATGGTGATACATATTCAAAAGAAACTGAAAAAATGATGAATAAAGCAATTAAAAAAGTTTCTAAAGATATTGAAGAAATGAAATTTAATACATGTATATCAACATTTATGACAATGTTAAATGAATTTACAAAATTAAAACGTATTAATAAAGAAGAATATAAAACATTTTTAACATTATTAAATCCATTTGCACCACATATGACAGAAGAGCTAAACAAATTAGCAGGATTTGAAAATGAAATTTCATCATATGAATGGCCAACATATGATGAAACCAAAACAATAGATGATGAAATTGAAATTCCAATTCAAGTAAATGGAAAATTAAAGGCTACAGTTATGATTGCTTTAGATGAAGAAGAAGTAGCTGTTAAAGAAAAAGTACATGAAGCTATTTCTGATAAACTTGATGGAAAAAACATTGTAAAGGAAATATATATAAAAAATAAAATATACAATGTAGTTGTAAAATAGAAATGTTTTGTATTAGAAATTTGGATTCTAGAAAGAGAATGTTGGAGTAATTATTAAATAATTACTCCAATATTTTTGAAGAGTGAAATCAACATACTTAAATGGAAATATTTGTTGACAAATGAATTTTTAAAATATAAAATAAATATGAGGTGTTTTTTATGAAAATGTGGAAATATTTAATGATAATAATTGTTATAGGAATATGTGTATTTATAGGAATAGAAGTATATAGAAAAGAAAATAATAAAGATATATCAACTCATGAAATAGCAGAAAATATACAAAAAAATCAAGATATTGAAAATGACAGTATTAATAATGCACATTTAACGCAAAAACCTGTAGTTACAGGAGAAAACATTGAACCAGAAGATGTTAAAAAGGAAGAAGAAAAAACAAAACCAGAAACATTAAAAAGTGGAGAAGACTTAATGCGAAATGCTGAAAAAACAGTAATAGCAAGGGGATGGGCAGGAGCATCAAATAATGTAATTGGACTAAAAGATGGTATTATATATTATTATAACAAAGGAACAGAAGAATTTTATACAATAGCTGAGGGCATTGACGATATTTATTATGCAACAGATGAATCTGAGGAAATAACAGCCAAAAAAAATAGTAATTTTAAAGAACTAAAGGAAAAACCTATGTTTTTGATATATGAGTAAAAGAGGTGTATTTAAAATGAAAATTGATTTAGAGAAAGCACAAGAAGAATTTATAAAATATACTGAATGCTATGATTTATCAGATGAAAATTTATATGGAAAACAAAAACATTCATTAAGAGTAATGCAGATTTCAACTAAAATAGCTAAGGAATTAAAGTTAAGTCAAGAAGAAATTGATGTAGCAACTTTGATAGGCTTATTACATGATATAGCTAGATTTGAACAATATACCAAATATAAAACATTTAGGGATATAGACAGTATAGACCATGGAGATTATGGGAATGTAATTTTAGAAAAAGATATAAGAAAATATATTGAAACATCAAAATATGATGAAATAATAAAAAAAGCAGTAAAAAATCATAACAAATATAAAATAGAAGAAGGACTTTCAAAAAAAGAAAAATTATTTGCAAAAATAATTAGAGATGCTGATAAAATTGATATATTATACGAATCAGTAGAAATGTTTTGGAAAGAAAGGGAGAACATAGTAGAGAACTCAACAATTACTGAAGATGTAATACAACAATTTAATGAATGTACACAGATAAAAAGAAGAAAAGAAAGAAGACCAGAAAATTCAATAAATGAAATAGTTTCAGTAATAGCATTTATATTTGATATTAATTTTAAAGAAAGTTTTAGAATGATAAAAGAAGAAAATTATATAAATAGAATTTTGAATAGATATGATATTAAAGATGAGTATACGAAAAATGCAATAGAAAAAATAAAAACTAAGGCAAATGAGTATATTGAAGGAAAAAGTATATAATGAAATATATAATATTAAACGTTATAAGGGTGTCCCCGCTGGTAAAAAAATTTACCATTAATGGGTGTCCCCAGTGGTAAAAGGAGGTGACTAAATGTCCAAAAAATTATTAATAACAGAAAAGCCATCAGTTGCTATGGAGTTTGCAAAGGTATTAAAAATTACAGCGAATAGAAAAAATGGATATATAGAATCTGATGAGTGGATAATAACTTGGTGTGTGGGACATTTAGTTACAATGAGTTACCCAGAAGTTTACGATGAAAAACTAAAATTTTGGAGGCTTGATACATTACCTTTTATACCACAAGAATGGAAATATGAGATTATACCAGCTGTGCAAAATCAATTTAAAATTGTTCAAAGTTTGCTTCAAAGGGAAGATGTTGAAGAAATATATAATGCGGGTGACTCTGGAAGAGAGGGAGAATACATACAAAGATTGGTTTTCATGATGGCTAAGCCAAATCCAAATGCTAAAATCAAAAGAGTTTGGATTGATTCTCAAACAGAAGAGGAAATACAAAGAGGTATTAGAGAGGCTAAGGACGCGAGTGAATATGATAGCTTGTCAGATTCAGCATATTTAAGGGCTAAAGAAGATTACCTTATAGGCATTAATTTCTCAAGATTGCTTACAATTATTTATGGTAGAAGAGTTGCTAATCAGATTCAAGAAGATAGAGCTTCAATATCAGTTGGTAGAGTAATGACATGTGTTTTAGGGATGGTCGTGTCAAGAGAAAGAGAAATTAGAAACTTTGTAAAGACAAAGTATTATAAAATAATTGGTGAGTTTGGAAATCAAGATGGTTCTTTTAAGGCGGAATGGAAGGTTAATGAGAAATCTGAATTTTTTGAGAGTACTAAATTATATAATGAGAGTGGTTTTAAAAAGGAAGAGGATGCAAAAAATTTTATTGCAAGTTTAGCAGGTAAAAAGGCTACTATTACTGAATTAAAGAAATCAAAGCAGAAAGAAAATGCACCACTATTATTTAATTTGGCAGAAGTTCAAAATGAATGTACTAAAAGATTTAAAATAAAACCTGATGAAACATTAGAGATAATTCAAAACCTATATGAAAAGAAATTAGTTACATATCCTAGAACAGATGCTAGGGTTCTTTCTAGTGCAGTTGCAAAAGAGATATCTAAAAATTTGAATGGATTAGTTAAAGGCTATAAAAATGAGGAAGTTCAAAGTCTTTTAAATAAAATGATTAGTGAAAAATATTCTACAAATTTATTAAAAACAAAGTATGTGAATGATAGTAAAATAACAGACCATTATGCGATCGTTCCAACAGGACAAGGTTTTGAAAATTTTGATAAATTACCTGATTTACAAAAGCAAGTTTATAATGTTATAGTAAAAAGATTTATCGCAATATTTTATCCTCCCGCCCAATATAACAAAGTGTCTTTAACTGTTAGTGTAGAAAAAGAAATATTTAATGCAAGTGGAAAAGTATGTACAGATTTAGGTTATTTAGAAGTTTTAAAACCTAAAAATATAAATGCAAAATCCACAGATAAGGCACAAACTGTGGAAAAAGATGAGAAAAATTCTGAAAAACAAAGTGATAATGGAGATGCTGAAAATAATTTAGAAGTTTTTAAAAATTTGAAAAAAGGACAAGAAGTTGAAGTAAAAAATTATGAAATAAAAGATGCAGAAACTTCACCGCCTTCAAGATATAATTCTGGTTCAATTATTTTGGCTATGGAAAATGCGGGAAAACTTATAGAAGATGAGGAACTAAGAGAACAAATTAAAGGGGCTGGAATTGGGACATCAGCAACTCGTGGAGAGATTATTAAAAAATTAGAAAAAATAAAATACATAGATATAAATTCTAAAACTCAGATTGTTACTCCAACAAAAAAGGGAGAAGCAATTTATGATGTTGTTTTTTATTCTATGCCTGATATGCTTAATCCAAAACTTACAGCGAGTTGGGAAAAAGGTTTAGATATGGTTGCTAAAAAAGAAATTCAACCAGATGAATTTATGGTTAAGTTGAAAAATTATATCAATTCTAAGTTTAATAAGTTGGTTATTAGATAAAAATAGTTTAAAAGAGTTACTTCGCATTTGCAATGTAACTCTTTTAAGCTTTATGCTAGCATCTTTTTAAATCAAAAACATACTCTAATATTCGTCTTTGATTTTTTAATGATACTCTTGTTAAATTCAAGAAATTAATTGGAATATTGTAATTTTGAAATTTTTTACTTTTTTCTATTTTATCTGTGACCATTTTATCAATTGCCTTTTTATTTTTGATATAATATTCTTTTTTATCATATTTCCAAGTGATAGCCAGATTTACTTCAACATAAATATAGTCAAAAGTGTTTGTGTTTGTATTTTCAGGCACACGTATATATTGTGGCTGGCCAATCTTAGTAACAAAATAATCGAGCTCCGTTAAAGGCTCCCTTTTTTGAAAACTTGAATTGTGATAATATTGTTTTAAATCTTCGATTGTGTCACCGTTCTTCAATTTACAATAGGCCATAGTTAAGAATACTCTATTTACAAACTCTGTACTATTAAATTTGTTGATTTCTATGTCACTAAAGTAAAGAGTACCGTAAATAGTAACACATAAGTTAATCACATCTGATTTCAATATCTCAGTTTGATTTAATGTTTCTATAACTTCCTCATTATTAAAGAATATGTATTTTTTTGATTTCCTCCGAATGACCATATTTTTTAAATCCTGAATTGGATAAGATTTTTGAGATATTAAATTTTGATAATGAAAAATGTATTTTTCAAAATCCTTAGGTGTTTCGCCTTCAACTAAACGTAATATTGCTCTTGAGATTACATCTTCTTTTATTGAAATTAATTTTAAATTATCATCAAATAACAATATATATGGTTTATTGTAGGTAAAAATTCTTGAATTCCTGTCAAAAGAAAGGTTTTTAAAGTTTTTCTTTTTGGCTTCTTTGACCGACATAGATGTATAATAGTCATTTTCGTTAAAGAAAAAAACTTTTTCATCCAAAAGTAACATTATTTCATCATTTGCAATATGTAGCATTACATTACCTCCTAAATTTTTTGGAGGTATGAAACCTCCAAGTGTTAATTCTTTTCAGTTTCAAAAAATATTTACAATTGTCATTATAGCAAAATTTTACTAAATAGTCAAGTTATGTAAATTGTTGATATACATGAATAATTTTAGAATTTTAGAATAAAATAAATAAGGTATTGACTATGATACTAAAAAGTATTATAATTAATATACAGAAAGATGATTTTAATAATTTTTCATTTGTGTAGATTCACAAAAAATCCCTAGTCTCGAACACTAGGGATTTTTATTTAGTTATCAAATTCTTTTAAAATTAAAAGAACAATAACTAAAGCAATGATTTTAATAAATTTTTTCATTTGTACAAATTCACCACCTCTCTACCTTTAAGTGAAAGGCTTTTTTATTATAAGACATGTTACTTTAGTTGTCTAGAGGTTAATAAAATAAAAAAACACCAACGCCCTAAAGACATTGATATTACTGAGTTTGGTGCACCATCTCGGAATCGAACCGAGGACCGCCAGATTAAGAGTCTGTTGCTCTACCAGCTGAGCTAATGGTGCATATAAAATTAACTTATTACAAATATTATACTAACTCAATTGGCTTATTTAAGTAGATAATATAACAAAAACAATTATAATACTAAAAAAAAGAAATGTCAAGATTTACTTGTAAAAAAAGTAAAAATGTGTTATAGTATATGAGCATAAAAAGAGAAAATAAAGGTAAAGAGAATAGAAAAGTGCGAGAAAGGAAGGGATAAACAATGTTGACAGCAAATGGAGTAACTGTTAGATTTGGAAAAAGAATCCTATTTGAAGACGTAAATATAAAATTTGGAAAAGGAAACTGTTATGGAATAATAGGGGCAAATGGAGCAGGAAAATCAACATTTTTAAAAGTTTTATCAGGAGAATTAGAACCAAGCAAAGGAGATGTATCATTAGAAAAAGGAGAGAGACTATCAATATTAAAACAAGACCACTTTGCATTTGAAGAATATACTGTAATGGACACAGTAATAATGGGAAACAAAGAATTATATGACATCATGAAAGAAAAAGAAGCAATATATATGAAACCTGATTTTTCAGAAGAAGATGGAATGAAAGCAGCAAAACTTGAAGAAAGATTTGCTGAACTAGATGGTTGGAATGCAGAATCAGATGCAGCAATATTATTAAACGATTTAGGAATAATACCAGAAAATCACTACAAATTAATGAGTGAGCTAGAAGCAAGAGAAAAAGTAAAAGTATTATTGGCACAAGCATTATTTGGAAATCCGGATGTATTATTACTAGACGAACCAACAAATGACTTAGACTTAAAGAGCATAAACTGGTTACAAGAATTTTTAATAAATTTTGAAAATACAGTAATTGTAGTATCACATGATAGATATTTCTTAAACAAAGTATGTACACATATTGCAGATGTTGACTTTGGAAAAATAAAAGTATATCCAGGAAACTATGACTTCTGGTATGAATCAAGTCAATTAGCATTAAAACAAATGCGAGAACAAAACAAAAAGAAAGAAGAAAAAATTAAAGAATTACAAGACTTCATTGCAAGATTCAGTGCTAATGCTTCAAAATCAAAACAAGCGACATCAAGAAAAAAGACTTTGGAAAAAATTGAATTAGATGAAATAAAGCCATCAAATAGAAAATATCCATATGTTGATTTCAAACCAGATAGAGAACCAGGAAAAGAAATATTACAAGTTAAAAATATTTCAAAAACAATAAATGGAGAAAAAATATTAGATAATATATCATTTACGGTAAAAACTGGTGATAAAATTGCATTTTTGGCAGATAATGAAAATGCAAAAACAGTATTATTCCAAATAATTTCTGGAGAAATGGAACCAGATGAAGGAGAATTAGTATGGGGAACAACAATTACTCAAAGCTATTTTCCTAAAGACAATAACTACTTATTTGATACAGATGAAAGTTTAACAGAATGGCTTAGAAAATATTCAAAAGATCCTGATGAAACATATGTTAGAGGATTTTTAGGGAGAATGCTATTCTCTGGAGATGAGGCTTTAAAATCAGCAAATGTAATTTCGGGTGGAGAAAAAGTAAGATGCGTATTAGCAAAAATGATGCTTTCAGGTGCAAATTTCTTAATATTTGATGAACCAACAAACCACCTAGATATGGAAAGTATTACATCAGTAAATGAAGGAATGAGCAAGTTTAAAGGAAATATATTATTTACATCACATGATCATCAACTTACTCAAACTGTAGCGAATAGAATTATAGATATTAAATTAGATAAAGTTATAGACAGAGAAGTAACATATAATGAATATCTTGGAATTGAATAGCATGTTATACAAACAATTCTAAAATTCCAATTACACCAAATTAAAATCTAGATGTTCTATTTTTTCAAAATCAATGGATGTAATATGAGATTAAGAATCCGTTTCGGGGGTTATTCCAGTAGAAATGGATTTTTTTGGATTATATAAATCCTATAAAACCAAAATTTGAGTCTTATTAGCTAGTTCTCAAAGAAAAATAAATATAATGAATAAAACGACATCATTTTTTTCTTAAATAAGAATAGAAAAGGAAAAATAGAACAGACAGAATGGTTAATTTTGTGAAAATTAGGTGAAAAAACTTTACAAAGCAAAAAGAAAATGGTAATATTACCACAGAACAAAAAATGAGGAGGAGAAATTCGTGATTCAAGTTGAAAATATTACAAAAAAATACGGGAGTTTTACAGCCGTAGAGAATATTAATTTTGAAATTGAAGAAGGAGAAATTGTCGGATTCTTAGGTCCAAATGGTGCTGGAAAAAGTACAACAATGAATATGATAACAGGATTTATCGAACCAACATCAGGAAAAATAATAGTAGATGGATATGACATTTCTAAAAAACCAAGAAAAGCTAAGAGACAAATTGGATATATGCCAGAAGGAGTGCCATTATACAGCGATTTGACAGTAAAAGAATTTGTAACATATATGGCAGAACTAAAAGGTGTACCAAGAAAGGAAAAGAAAGAAAAAGTACAAAAAGCAATTAATGAAACAGGATTAACAGATGTACAAAATAAGTTAACAAGAAATCTATCAAGAGGATATAAGCAAAGAGTAAGTATGGCTGGAGCTTTAGTAAGTAATCCAAAAGTAATAATACTTGATGAACCAACAGTAGGTTTAGATCCTAAACAAGTTACGGAAATAAGAGCATTAATAAAAGAACTTGGAAAAGAGCATACTGTAATATTAAGTTCTCACATATTATCAGAAGTAAGCCAAATATGTAATAGAGTAATAATAATAAACAATGGAAAAATTATTGCCGTTGATACTCCAGAAAATCTTGAGAAGAAAGTTATTAAAGATAATTCTGTATATGTAACTGTAGAAGATAATGATAATAAAATAGAAACAGTAAAAGAAAAATTACCAGAAGTAAAAGAAATAAAATTAGTTACAGAAAATGAAGATAAAACTAAAAAATATATTATTTCAGCTGAGAAAGATGTTGATTTAAGAAAGAGTATATTTAACACATTTGCAAAAGAAGGAATTACTATATTTGAAATGAAACAAGCTGACGCAACTCTAGAAGATGCATTTATGCAATTAATAAGCTCTGAAAAAGACAAAAAAGAAACTGAAATAAAAAAAGAGAATACAAAAGAAAATAAAGAAAAAAAAGAGAAAAAAAATAAAGACAATAAACAAAAAGAAGGGGGACAAGAATAATGTGGGCTGTATTTAAGAAAGAACTAAAAAGTTACTTTTTATCACCAATAGGATATGTAGTGATAGGAATACTTTTGCTAGTATGTAGTGTATTCTTTTATTTAACAACAATACAATATTCAAGTATTGATTTAGGAGGATTATACTTCTATGTTGCACTTTATGGATTAATAATAACAGTGCCAATATTAACAATGAGAATGTTTTCAGAAGAAAGAAAAACAGGAACAGAACAATTAATTTTAACATCACCAGTTGGAATTTCAGGAGTAGTATTTGGAAAATTTTTAGCAGCAATGTCTGTAATTGTAATAGCTTTATTAGTATCATTTATGTATTTTGGAATAATGTGCTATTTTGGAAGTCCCAATATATTGGTATTATTGGTAACAATGCTAGGATTTATATTAGTTAGTGGAGCCGCAATTTCTATAGGAATGTTTGCTTCAAGTATAACTGAAAATCAAGTAATAGCAGGAATTATTACAATAGCATTTTTGATAATAACATTGTTTACACCAAATTTAGACCTTGGCTTACCAGACATATCAATAATGAGTTATTATCAAAATTTCCCAAGTGGAGTAATTGCATTAAAAGATGTTGTAGGACCATTAACACTTGCAATGATGTTTATAGCATTTACAATTATGGTAATGCAAAGAAGAAAATTAGTTAAATAGATAGGAGAGGGAAAAAGTGAAAAAAGAGAAAAAGGTCAAAGAAAAAAAAGAAAAGAAAATCAAAATGAAAAAAGAAAAAAGTCCAAAAAAATTCTTTGAAATAATAAAAAATAAATGGCTAATAAAAGGCACAACAACTCTTCTTTTAGTAGCTATAATAATAGCATGTTATACATTAATAAATTATGGAGTATCTAAATTAAAAATAGAGGATATTGATTGTACTGAAAAGAAACTATATTCTTTATCAGATGAAACAAAGACAAAAATGAAAGATCTAGAAAAAGACGTAACAATTCAATTAATAAATATGAGCAGTTCTAATTATCTAATAGAATATGCCAATAAATATCCAACAGTAAGCAAAAAAATAAATATAGAAGAAATAGATGATTTGTCATCAAGAGTGGACTTACAAACTAAGTATAATATAAGTGAATCTGATGGATTAATTGTTGTGAAGTCCGGAGAAAAAGAAAAAACTCTTAAATTAAGTGATTTATACACATATGATTATTCATCAGGTGAACAAATTGATAAAACAGAAGAAGCATTAACAAATGCTATTATAGAAGTAACAATAGACCAAAAGCCACATATATATGTACTTTCTGGAAAGGCGTATTATAATACTGAGCAAGCATTATCATCAATAGTTACAAAATTAAAAGAAGAATCAAATGATGTAGATTATTTAGACATATTGACAAAAGGAGAGGTTCCTTCAGATTGTAATTGTCTAGTAATTACAACATTAGGACAAGATTTGTCAGAGTTAGAAAGAGATAAAATATTGGATTATATAAATAATGGTGGAAAAATATTAGTTCTAACATCTCAAAATATGTTAGAAGTTGATACACCAAATTTTGATAAAATACTAGAACAATATGGAATAACACTTGGATATGGAAGTGTATTTGAGCAAGATAGTGGCAAAATGTTATCAGGCGCTCCAAATATGATAATATCAGATGTTAGTGCAAGCTTTATGAGCAAATTAGATATGCAAATAAAAATGTGTCTTATAAATGCAGGAAAAATACAATTTGCAGATGATGATAAATTAAAAGAATTAGGAGTAACATATGAAACTATTGCATCAACAAGTGATAAATCATTTGTAAGAAGCGATTTTAATATAAGTTCAACTTCAAGAACGGCTTCAGATGGTGAGGAAGGATCTGCTATTGTTGGAGCAAATATAACTAAGAGTATTTCAGATGATAAAAAATCACAATTGATAATATATTCAAATGAAATATTTGCTTCAGATGCACAAATACCAATAAGTGCACAATATTACACATATGCTATCCAATTATACAATAATGAAGATGTTATATTAAATTCAATTTCTCATTTAACAGAAAGAGAAGATACTATTTCTATAAGAAAAACAAGTGAAAATGAAAAATATTCAGTTACAGACCAACAAGATGTTATTATAAGAACAATAATATTTGTTGTTCCAATCATAATTATATTTATAGGAATAGCTGTATGGATTTATAGAAGAAGAAAAATGTAGATAAATTAAATATTCTATAGTCTAAAAATATCATTTTAAAGTTTAACTTCGGACGCTTTGCTATTTTAAATTTGTTTTTCAACAAATTTAAAACACCTCGCTAAACTTTAAAATGATATTTTAACTATAGAGTAAATATTAAAGGCAATAGAGTTTGAGATTATTAAAAGATAATTTCAAATCTGTTGCTTTTTTTGAATATTTAAAAATTTTATTAATATACTGATACAAGAGGTGCATATGGAAGAAGTATTTTCAATTGTATTAGTAATAATAGGTGCATTAGTTGGTGCTGGTTTTACATCAGGACAGGAAATTTATTCTTTTTTTTATTCATATGGAAGTATAGGAATAATTGGAATTATTATAACTTGTTGTTTAATTAGTTTAATGGTACATAAAAGTTTAAAGATTATATATTCGAATAAAATAAATAGTTATGATGAGTTTTTAAATATCTTTATAAAAAATGAAAAGATCACTAAGGCAATAAGTGTAGTAATAAATATATTGCTATTAGTGACTTTTTATATAATGGTTGCTGGCTTTGGAGCATATTTCGAACAAGAAATTGGATTAAAGAGAATTATTGGTAGTAGTATATTAGTAATAATGGTTACTATAGTATTTTTTACAAGTGTTAAAGGAGTTATGAAAGTTAGTGAATATATTGTCCCGTTATTAATAATTTTTATCATAATAATAGGTGGAACAAATTTATTAACAATAAATTCAAATGCAGAAGTATTGTGTATAAAAAAAGGCTGGTTATTAAGTTGTGTGATATATTGTAGTTATAATATTATATTACTTATTCCTGTTTTAATATCAATAAGAAAACAAATAACTAAAAAAGAAAACATCAAGTATATTTCAATTTTGTGCGGAATATTTATGATAATTATGTCTTTAATGTTATATGTGTTACTTATGAGAGCAAATGTTGAATTAGCTTCTTTAGAAATGCCTATAGTGTATGTAATAAGAACTTTTTTTAAGAGTTTTAAAACGATTTATGCTTTTATAATTTTAATGTCAATTTTTACTACAGCAATTTCTATTGGAATAGGTTTATTGCAAAATATAAGTAATGATAGAAGAAGATATACACAATCTGTGATATTTATGTGTATAACTAGTTTAATTGTTTCAAATTTTGGATTTTCAAAACTTGTTAATTTGATGTATCCTTTTTTCGGATATATAGGAATTATACAATTAATATATATTATAAATAAAAAATAAAAAAATATTGCAAAAAATAGGTGATATGATATAATAAATGCGAAAGTCAAAAGATGAGGAGAAATATAATGAAAGATTTTTGGGCGAAAGAGCTACAGAATCGAAAAAAAAATAGAATTTTAAAAAGAATAATATTAGCTATATTAGTATTGCTAATAATTGCAATAGGGATATTTATATATGAATATTATAGAAATTTAGATTTTAGGCAATGGTGCGACGAAAATGTTTTGAAAAAAGAAATAATGCAAGAGGATACCAAAAGTATAGAACTAGATGGAGATGAAAATACAAAAGTATATTCATATGAAAAATATATATGTGTATTTAGAAAAAAAACATTAGAGTTTTACAATAAAATGGGAACACAATCAGAAAAAATGGAATTAGACATAAATGAAGCAGTATTTACAACAGCTGGAAGATATATGGCAATATGTGAAAATAATGGACAGAAGTTTTATTTAATATGTGGCAAAGAAAAACTATTTGAAAGCGAAATAGAAGGAAATATAACACAAATAAAAGTAAGTAGGAATGGATATGTGGCATTAGTTATATCAAATACAAGTTATAAGTCTATTGTCGATGTATTTGATAAGGACGGGAATGAAATATTTAAAACAAACTTAGTTTCGTCTAGAGTTGCTGATATATGTATGTCACAAGATAGTAAATTGTTGGCAATAGCTGAAGTTGATTTATCAGGCATTTTGATACAATCAAAAATTCAAGTAGTTTCAATTGAATTAGCACAAAATAGACCAAATGAGGCAATATTATATAAATATGAAGCACCGACAGATAAGTTAATAATGAATATAGAATACCAAGAACAAAATAAACTGGTATGTATGTATAATGATGGTATAGAATGCTTACAGGAAAATAAAAGTACGGAACTTGCAAAGTTTGAAAATAGACAATTAGCATTTACAACAATTGAATTAAATAACAGTATTGTTTTCGTCGAAGAAGTTTCAACAGGAGAATATACAGCTGATACTAAGGTGAAAATAATAAATTCTGAAACATCAAAAGAAACTGAATATGTCACTAAAAATGTGGCAAAATCAATATTAACATCAAATAATAAGATAGCTATAAATTTTGGAACTGAATTACATATTATTGATAAAAATGGTTTTCTAGTAAAAAAATATATATCAGATTCAGAAATAAACAATATTGTAATGACTGATGCACTAGTAGGAATTGTGTATAAAGATAAAATACAAATTATAAATATATAATAAAATGAGAGGATTGGATAAATATGGGAATAGTTTTAGATATAATAATTATTGTAATAATTGCTTTAAACATTTTTTTATGTTACAAAAAAGGATTAGTAAAATTAGCAGTGGGCTTAATAGCAGTTCTAGCAGCTGTGATATTATCAATAGTTTTATACAAACCAATTTCAAATGCTATAATAAAAAATACAGATATTGATGAAAAAATAGAAAATGTAATAATAGAAAATTTCTCAACAGAAACCAATGGAAATGCAGAGGTTAGATATGTGGGAATTATAGATTATTTAGAAAAATATGTTGATGATGCTGTAACTAAAACTCAAAATGAAATAGTTTATGAAACCGCTGGAACAATGGCAGTAAGATTCATAAATATCGCAGTAATCCTAATGATATTTTTAGTAACAAGAGTGGCACTAGTAGTACTCACATTTGTTTCTGATATGATAACTTCATTACCTATTTTAAAACAATTTAATGAAGTTGGTGGAATATTATATGGTGTAATAAAATCTTTATTAATAGTATATGTAATACTAGCAATTGCATTCTTTATAGTATATGTAACAGGAAATACAACTGTTGCAGATGCAATATCAGGTTCATTTGTTACAAAATTCTTTTATGAACATAATCTAATATTAAAACTTATATTTAAATAAGATTTAAAACCGGCATTAATATGCCGGTTTTATTGCAAATATATTAATTAATTTGTTACAGTTTACAGCTATTAAAAATATTATATATGTTGGGAGCCTTCCCAGGTGATTATGTATATTTGATATTGTGTCCGTTTGATTGGAGTGAAAAATAGAAAATATTAAATAAAAAAACGAGGAATGCTCACGGAAAAATGCATATATGTATATGATTTGAAACATTTTCTCGGCTCAATACGCAACATAAGAATTTCTAAAATAAATTTATGGCACC
>QWCV01000942.1_pt1 | contig 42890 bp, 21 predicted proteins | sample 1972621 | NCBI WGS metagenome assembly QWCV01 (sample SAMN09866699, study PRJNA288562) | Human gut metagenome isolate pre2_stool, whole genome shotgun sequencing... | isolation source: gut | host: Homo sapiens | place: USA: California | reverse complement strand
CGCAACCCGACATTATCGAGCATTTTGGCAACGCAGATGCCGTGCCGCAGCCGCCGGAGCGGTGCTTAAGCCGTCAGGCGGGAATTGTGCGGTGTTGCCATAAGGCTGCGGAACGGTCAATCCCGTTCCCTACAGCATTTTTTCAGCATGTGGCTAATGATACAGTGCCCTATCGTGCTTTTCATCCGCGGATGGATTTCAAAGTTTTATTTTACACCTTCACAAGTATCTCCCCCGCACCGGAATCCGATTGCCCTTCTCCCCTATCCCCCAACCGCGCATACCGTTCATCTTCATCCGCTCCCCCACCCCAAAACAAAAAGCATGTGCCCCCTTATCTCTATCATAAGGTGGGCACATGCCATTACATTATCATGATTTTATCACGCCAAAGTCATCAGGCAATGCAGCCATCGGCAAAGCTGTTGCGCTTGGCTTTCTCTTTCTGCTGGTTGCGCTTGGCGATGATTTCTTTGCTCAGGCCAATACGGTTGGTCTTGAAGTGGAAGAACGGGCGTTCCGGTACGGTGAAAATCTCCACCGGACGCATGTAACGTTCCGGCAGGCAGGCATTGATCTTATCGCGCACATCGTCCAAGGTGTAGCCATCTTTGAGCTGGACGTACAGGTACGGCAGGAAGCAGCCCTCGTGCTCATCATCCGGCACGATAACAAAGAACTCGTCCTTGATGCCCTTGATGTCGGCATCAGCCACGATGTTCTCCAGCGGCTGCACCATCAGGTCGCCGCCGCCAAAGCGCGGGGATGCGCCTCGGGTCATCGTGTAGAGCACACCGTCCTCGGACATATAGCCGATATCGCCGGTGTGCAGCCAGGTCTTGCCGTCTGCGTGGACCTGCAGTGCCTTGGCGGTTGCTTCGGGGCGGTCATAGCCCAGCATCACGCCGGGGCCCGTCATGCAGATCTCACCGGGGGTATTGTAGGTCAGCTCTTCCTGGGTGCCGGGCTTGAAGATGCTGATGACGCTGTGGATCATCGGCACACCAACGTTGCCGTCACGCACCGGGAACGGAGCCATGGGCAGAGTGGCGTTGGAGCCGGCCTCGCTGCTGCCGTAGCCGGCAGTAAAGCGCAGGTTGCAGTTATGCTGCTTGAGGAACTCCTCAACATTGCGCAGCTGCTTGTTGTTGAATGCCTCGCAGCCGGCGCCGATGGCCAGCATGTGGGACATATCATAGTCAGCCGGAAGACGCTTGCTGCGGCGGATAACCTCCACAAACATGGGGATCAGGGGCCAGTTGTTGGGGCGGTAGCGCATCATTTCCAGGTCAACATCGTACACATCCACAAACGGATCCAGAATGAGCAGCATACCGCCGGCCAGGGGCAGCAGCATCATGGAAACCACAACAGCGATCAGAGCCGGGGGCAGGATGGTCAGCAGCCAGGTGGGGCGGAATTTATCCGAAGCGCCATAAAAGTTCATCTGGGCCAGCACGCCGATGATGCTGTGTGCAGAATGGATGACCTGCTTGGAAGGGCCGGTGGAACCGCTGGTGTAGGCGCGCAGCAGCGGGCGGTCAATGTTGACAGGAGCGGGCACAAAGCCGCGAAAACGCTGGCCCATGTTACAGAAATCAGCCCACATCATGGTATCAGAGCCACGGGCGGGAACATCCGGATACAGGGCATCCAGGGAATGCTGCAGGTAAACCGGCATAGCGGCGCGGTCGCCGCTTTCCAGAGCGGGAACGATAACATAGGTATTCACGTTGGTCTGCTCACGGTAGGCTTCGATTTCGGCCTTGGAGAAGAAGTCGTGAACAAAAATCACCTTGGCATTGGCTTTCTGAACAGCTTCAATGTTTTCTTCCAGGGTGTTGTCACGGCACAGCAGCGAAGCGCCGATGCGCTCGGCTGCCAGCAGCAGATAAATGAATTCCGGCACAGAACGCAGGAACACGGGGATCTGGTCCCCCTGCTTGATGCCAAGCACCTGCAGAGCGCGGGCGGTGGCGTCCACCTTACGGAACACAGTACCCCAGGTGATATCCACGCCATAGTAGTGCATGGCAACCACGTTAGGGTCTGCAGCGCGCACGGAGAGGTACTGCTCCACGGTGCAGGCCGGAACCTGGATACCGCGCAGAACATCTGGATAGAACTTCATCCAGGGGCGGTCAATGCTGGGCTTGCCAGTCAACATCGCGTTTTCATTCATTGCAATTTCCTCCAAATGTCTTTCCCTTATAGTTGCAGGGAATTAAATTATCCAAATCAAATCACGCCAAACCTTTATGGCGCTTTCCCCTGCTGTGCACATCGTTGCACAGCGTCGCCGAACCATAATGCTACAATTATCTTCGGTGCTGAACATAGTATACCATTCCTGTTTACGGAAAGCACGAGAATCCCATGGCACAAATTTCCAGAAATTGATTCCGCATGATTCACTTTTTTCACATGGATTTTCACGCTTTGGCATGGAGTTTTTTTGCAATTTCATTTTCCTCGGTGCAACAAAAGCCCCAGCTACCGCAGCAGCCAGGGCTTTATGTTTATGCGTATGTATGTTGTATTTTTAGATTTTATTCATCCAGCTCTCTTGCAGTTCTTCCATTTCATCACTTTTAGCGCGGGTAATCAGATGGATTCCCTGCAGGACATGATGGATGTGCTCCGCAATGGCGTTGCGCTCTTTTGTCACGTTCTGGTCATCCAAATTCCAGACCTGATCAAAATATTCACTCAGGCGGTCTTCCATCACACTGTTGTTGACCATTGCAATCCGGTTGACGGGGCAGTTGTTATCCAGCCGAAGATACGATGCAGCGCCAGAAAGAAACATATTGGGGTCCGCCACATACTGGAAATCGTTCACAATGCGGCCGCTGATCAAGCGGAATTCAAGTTTTTCACGCTGCTTGCAAAGCTGCAGCACATAGCTGATGCACCGGCTGCGCTGATCCGGGGTAAGGCTGACCTTGTAACTGAAAAAGTCCAGCTCGCCGGAAACCGCCATGGAGGAAAATGCAGCTTCATAAATCAGGATGCGGATGTTTGTTTCCTCCACCACACCTTTGGCAAGGTTGTGTACGCTACGCAGCTCCGCAGGGGTAGCACCCAAAAAATCTTTCAGTTCGGCCTCGTGGGCGGTCAGGATCTCTTCAAACAAGTCATCCGGCAGCAGAAGCTCATTCAGGTGGCCGAACATCCACCGCAGATTGGAGGCCAGCAGCGTGTGCATATAGTCGTACTGGCTGATCAGCTGGCGCATGCTGGTATCGCGGAAAAGCTGGTCATCCCGCACGCAGAGCTTGGAGAAGTTATCATACAGGCTTTCGCAGTTCTGCGGGTCCTCGGTGGCGGTAACGGCGGCGCAGCGGCTGTGGCTGACCAGCAGGCCGGTAATGGCAAAATCGCCCTTGACCACAAACACCGCGCGCCCGGCAGCCGCGGTGCTGCCAAACAGCTTGAAATGAATATGGCTGAAGTTGGTCAGCACGTTGATAATGAGCGCGGCATCATAGATGGGGTCCCATTTTTCGCGGCTGATATCGATCATCAGCTTGAAATAGACGTTATCATAGCTGCGCTGGTCCACCAGCTGGCCGTTTTGCAGGTTGGCAACTTTCAGGCGGTATTCGCGCGCCATTTCCATCAGGTCCATCACAGCCACAATGTCCAGCTGGCTGACGCGGCGCAGCACGGGGTGCGCCATTTTGGTCAGGTATTGCAGCATGTTCAGCTCGGCCCAAAAGTCCGTATAGGGGCCAATGCGCGCCTCGCCGCTGTCCAGCTCCTCTTGCAAATAATCATATTCAGCAATCAGGTTATCATAAATGGCGGCTTTCAGGTCACTGGGGATGCTAACGCTGTATTCCCGCAGCAGCAGGTCACGGCCATCATCGGTGGCTTCATCCACCACGCAGGCACTGATGCCCTCCATCACACGCTTTTCAGTCTTTTTGGCAGGCAGCATGCGGCCGCTGACCCATTTGCTGATATAGGAAACATCGTATTGCAGGCGCTTGGCCAGGGTATAGTTCTTGACCTCCGCAACTTCCAGCAAATGCTCCAGCAGAATGCTGAATCTATTTTTATCTTCCATTGCACCAAATCCTCTTCACCCATTTAGTTTACACTTTTCTTTTATTCTATTATACAAGTTCCATATTTCGATTGCAAATTCAAATGATAACAGGTAAGGAGAAAACGAAGAAAATATATTAAAATCTTTCACAATTCGCGGCCGCATTCTTTGGCATCCATGCCAGCTTGTTGTTTTTTTGTTGTTTGAACTGACAAAGTTTGTTTGTTCTGCTTGTGATATCCTCCAAAAATTATACTTCGCGCGCCATATTTGCCAAATTTAGCCGCAGCTTTTTAGTAGGTTTTGCCCTTGCACCGGCCTGATGTGCTCGCCATGTTTTTGTGTGTTGCCTTTATTATGCGGGTAAGGTAAATTGCGATTTTTTAATCGTGTACTATTGGGTGGGGTCCCCCGCCCTACTGATTGTTTAAGGGTGTGCTGCCCATTATAATTTGTTCTGTAGGGAACGGTCTTGACCGTTCCGAGGCCTTGTCCGATTGGTCGTGATGGGATTTGTGGCAGGGCAAGGTGCCTGCGGGCGCAGTGACTGTTCCAAGGCGTTGGATTCGATTGCTTTAGGTTTGCGGCAAGGCCCCCCTCAGGCCGCTTCGCGTCCAGCTCCCCTCCAGGGGAGCCACCACAATCATAAGGTAAGATACTGGCTCCCCTTAGAGGGGAGCTCCGGCGAAAGCCGGTGAGGGGTGGTTCCTCGCGCAGAGCCTGATAAATGAGATTTGTGACTGGGCTCATCCGGCGGCCAATGGGCTGGCCGCCCTACCGTACAGTTACCAACAAAAGGCCTGTAATTTATACGCTCCTCCGGGGCGTCGGGGACGCCGCCCCCTACGGCATAGCAAGGTATATTGCAATTTTTAAATTGTGTATTGTTCCCAGTATTTCGGCGGGGTGGGGTCCCCCGCCCTACTGGCCCGGCAAATATTTCACCGAACCTATGCCCACAAATACAAAAATGCCGCAGCAGACTGTTACATCTGCTGCGGCATTTCTATTTAGGGGTTAATGGGCTGGGTTACAGCTCATTGTTCCGGCTGTGGGATTACTGCCGAATGCCGGTGTTCTTATCGAAATGATAAGTGCGGCCGTCGATGACTGCATCGCCCTTAGCCATGGTGCCATAGATCGGGTCGAAATAGTAACGCTTGTCAGCGCTCCAGCCCTTGATCATGTGGCCCTGTGCATCGTAACGGACCCACTTGCCGGTACCATCGGGCCTATCAGCCCACTGGCCAGCTTCGGATTCCTGATAGACATCCTTGCTGGTGGCTTTCTTGCCCTGATCAACAGAGTCCAGCCAGTACCAAGCATCGGAAGCCGGGTCATAGATTTCCTTGCCGCGGCCATCCAGGCCCTGGCGAACGCCCTTTTCGTACCAGAAGTCAGCGCCTTTGATGGTCAGCCACTGGCCGTCCAGAGCGATACCGGTGTACTCGTCAAATGCGCAAGGTACACCGTCAATATCGCCTGCGCCCTTAGCCATAGCGCCGGTGATCAGGTCAAAGTAGTAGGTGCCCTTATCGGTCGTCTGCCAGCCCTTGACCATGTGGCCGTTCTCATCGTAACGGACCCACTTGCCGGTGCCATCGGGCTTATCAGCCCACTGGCCGGCGGCGGATTCCTGGTAAACGTCCTTGCTGACGGTCATTGCGCCGCCCTGGACAGCATCCAGCCAGTACCAGGCGTCGGAATCGGGATCATAGATCTCTTTGCCGCGGCCGGTGGTACCCTGCTTCACGCCGTTTTCGTACCAGTACTTCTTGCCGTTTTCTTCAACCCAGCCGTTCTTCTCGCCGAACTTGGCGGTGTAGTCCTTGCCGTTGAAGGTGACAGCAGCGGTGGTAACGCCGCTGGTCTGCTTTACAGTTGCATCCACGAACTGTGCGCTTGCGCAGTTCTTATCGGTGCAGGTAAAGACAGCCATTGCGGTAATGGTGGTCTTTTCAGCGGCACCATGAACGGTGCGCGTTTCGGGTTCAGTAGACGGTGCCTCTCCAAAGGTTGCTTCAATCTTCACATGGTTTGCAGGCATAGTGAAGGTATACTCGCCGCCACCGTCATTCACAGCTTTCGTAATATTGTCGCTGGTATTGCCAACATAATACATCGCCTCGGTCAATACGTAGTCGGTACCATTCGGCTTGATGGCAGCTGTAACTTTTGTACCTTCCGCAAAGCGGGTCTCACCATCATCAGTAAATGTGACAGTGCCCTCGCCCTCCACCTTAACTTCAATGCCATACTTAACAACCGTAAACTGTGCGGCAACGGTCACATCAGCAGCAGGCATTTCAAAGGTGTAGGTTTTGCCTTCCTCGACGGTAGTATACGGAACATCGGTATTCTCGCTGTCCTTAATCACCAAACCATTTTTTGCCAGCTGTGCAAGCGTATACATGTCATCAGCCGGGGTAACGGTCAGAGTAACAGTATCGCCAGCTTCCACGTCAGTGATCTTGTCAGCCTCCACCTTGCCGTGATCGCTGTTGTTGATCGTAACGCTGTAGGTTTTAGCCTTAACAGGCTCAAACTCAGCGCTAACGGTAACATCAGCGGCAGGCATCTCGAAGGTGTAGGTGTTTTCCTTACCGTCTACTGCCTTAAAGTCGTTAATTTCTTTCTTCGTTCCGCCATCCGTATAAGTAGCTTTCAGGCTGCCGTCCGTGTACTTAAAGTTGGTATTCGGGGTAACGGTAACAGTAACAACATCCTTCGCAGCTGCGGTTTTCTGCTCTACGCCCACAGTGCCGTTTTCAACAGTATCCGCCACAGTAACGTTATACTTCTTAACCTCTTCAAACGCTGCGCTGACAGTTGCATCGCCAGCGGGCATTGCAAAGGTGTAAGTGTTGGCCTTTTCTGTGTCAGGAGTTGCTTTCAGGGTCTGATTGTCGCCGTAAGTAACCACCACACCGTCAGCCGTCAGGGTATAGCCATCCTTCGGGGTAGCCACAACGGTAATGGTAGTGCCCGCAGTGACCTTATTCAGGTCAGCTTCGGGGCTGGTGATCTTCAACGTATCCTTGTTAGCATCGGCCACCTTGACCGCATAGGTCTTAGCAGCTTTGGTAACGCTGATGTCCACATCGCCGTCCGGCATGGTGAAGGTGTAAACCGTCTTAGCCTTTTCGGTGGTAGCCTGGGCTGCGGCTTCGTCCTGCGCTGCTTCCTGAACTTCAGTCAGGGCAACATCGGTATCGCCGTTCTTTGCGGTAACGGTAACGATATCGGTGCCTTCCTTTTCTACGGTCAGGGTAACGGTATCGTCCTTGATGTAGGTGTTGTTGGTGGTGCCCAGGGTCAGGGTAACGCCTTGAACTGCATCGGGCAGGGTAACAGTGTGGGGGGTGCTTTCGGTTGCGGTATGGCAATCAGAGCACAGGTACACATTGTTGCCAACGGACTTGGTTTCCAGCTCGTCCAGCTTCCAGGTATGGCCCTTGGGCAGTGCGCCGTCAGCGTACACCTTTTCACCCTTGGTCAGGCCGTACTTGTTGGTGCGGTCCTGGGTGTAAGCGGGGGTATCGCACCATGCTTCAACGGAAACATTGGTGGTTGCGCCGCTGCTCAGGTCGCTGACCATGTCGGACATCGGCATGGTTTCAACCAGGTTAGCGCACCACATGAACTCTTCGTTCTTGTTCTTCTCGTCAGAGCTGCCCATGTTCTGGTTGTAACTCGGGTTGTAGTTCCAGGACTCGGTCTTGTAGCTCTTACGGTTTGCATAAGAAGTGCCGGAGGCATCGGTCTTGACTTCTGCCTTGCCGTCCACCAGTTCCTTATAGGTGTTGGACAGGTTGGTGCCGACAGAAACGACCAGCTGATCCTTGGTGGTGTTGATGCCGGTGATCACAGTCTGGCCCTGCTGGGTGGTGGTAGCAAAGCTGTAGCTGTCACGCAGGGTCAGGCCAGCCAGAGGATGGTTCTTGAAGGTGCCCAGATACTTCACACTGCTGGTATCATTGGCGCTATCCATGATAACCATGCTCATGCCGGGAAAGTGGGTATCGGGAACCATGTTGCCGTCCTTATCCTTGGTCAGCTTAATGCCGCCATAGACGGTGTTGTATTCCTTCACTTCTTCCACTGCGCCGGTGGTCGGGTCCATACGGTAGATGGCGTTGTTGACGTTGAAGTACAGCTTGCCATCATACAGTGCGGTAGAGTGTACCAGTGCGGGGTAGATCCGCTTTGCAGCAGCGTCTGCCAGGCACTCGGTGTTCAGGTTGTTTTCAACCTTGGTATGCTTATCTTTTGCACTGGTATCGATCTTATAGATGGTGCCAGCTTCGGCCAGAACCTTGGCATTGCTGTCGTCATCATTGAAGTTGCTGCTGGTTTCCTTCAGATCGTTGTAGTACATCAAGATGATATCAAACGGGTCATCCGTCTTGGTAAAGCTGCTCATGCTGAAGCCGCCGGGCCTGCTGCTGCTGGAATCCTCTTTGCGGATATAGTAGTTCGCATTACGCGGACGTGCTTCCAGAGTATCGGGGCCCTGGTTCTGCATCTTCTTCATGAACTGCTGCATCTGGGAGTTGTTACCAGAGCTGCCGGAACCGGAGCTGCCGTTGTTGCCGTTCTCAGCCTGCTGGCGGCGCATGTTGTTGTACAGGTTCTGGTTGGTCGTGGTATCAACGTAATAGAAGTAATTATTGTCGAAGTAGATGGGGCTGCAGATAGAGGTGAACCAGGTATCCTCGTAGCAGGTATCGGTGTAACGGGTCTCGTTCTTGTTCTCCGCCTTGGTGTAAGAGTAATGCGGCTTGCCGTTGTTCAACACAACATTGCCGGCATCATCCACATCGGGATTCTTGTTCTTGGTGTAGGTGTAGCCATCGTACAGCGAGTCAATGTAATCATAGTACTTGCTGTAACGGCCTTCCAGACCGGAGGGAGAAACCAGGAAGTTGACATGGCGCATGTCGCCTGCGTTCTCAACGCGGGTCTGGGCCATGCACTCGGTGTTCACGTCGTCATAGCAGACGTCAACATAGTACCAGTTCTTGTTGGCTTCGCCGGTGGTCATCGTAGCAGAATTGCTGTTGCCCTGCAGCTTGTTGACCTTGACTGCGTTGAAGTAGTGGACGTTGTTGAACATGCCGCCGCCGAACGCATTACCGGCAACACTGGTATCAGAAGTATCGCAGTAATACAGGATCTGGGCAAAGTCAACAACAGCGTTATCGCCTACTTCATCGGGGGTCTTCCAGCTGCCGTCATCATTCTTATAGATGCTCTTGTTGTCAGGCAAATTCTGGACCATGTAGTTAAATGCAGATGCATAGCCCAGGCAGATGCAGCCATACTCAACGCCCTTAGCGCCGATCTCGCCGCCCAGCAGGGCACCGAAAGCAGTCATCTGGATGGGGTCGTTGTTGCCGCCGCCGGTGATATCGCCCATGGAGCCCATATCGAATTCTGCAACCTGGGAGATCCAGTCGTGCAGGATCAGCAGCTTGGTGACATAGTCAGCACTGTCCCCCAGCTTGGCAACCTGTGCCAGGCCTGCATCACGGATGGCTTTCAGAGCTTCGCCATAGGTCATAACGTAAGACATAAAGCCCTGCGGAAGGAACTGCAGCATAAATGCCATGGTGGTCGGCGGGACATCCTCGTTCGGGTCCATGCTGCACAGCACTTTGATTGCGCCCATGGTGCCGGTGATGCTGCCATCCTCGCCCTGCTTCTGAACGCCCTTGGAGGTCCAGAACGGGGCAACCACGCCGAAGTACTCTGCTTCGTCCTGGTTGAACTGCGACAGCTGGAAGTAGTAGTAGTTCATCTGCGCAGTCGAGACATCGTAAGTATTGGTGACCTGGTTGCCCTGGTCGTCCACATACACGGCAGTCTTCTGGCTGTCGTACAGCAGCAGGCTGTTCTTGCCCTTGTTGTCGCCGCTCTGATAGGTGAAGTTCACCTTGCTTGCGTCAACCGGGTTGTTCTGCATATCGTACCAGTTGCCGCCATCCATTGCGGACACCAGGGTAACGCCGGTGCCGCCGGAGGTGGTATCCAGGGTCGGGGTGCCGCCCACATTGATGTAGACGGAATTGTTATTCTGGTCTACCACAACGCTGACCGGCATGGTCATTACCGGCTGGGTTTTGATTTCTTCGCCGCAGACAGCGCACTTGAAAGTGACGCTGGTGCATTCCCAGTCAATGGTAACGGGAGCGCCGGCAGAAATTTTGCCGGTTTCGCTGTCATAGAACAGCTGGGCGTTGCTGTAGTCAGCTTCCAGCTTGCCCTCGACCTTCTTCATTTCCCAGTTGAAGGTAGCAACAAAGTTGCCATCTGCATCCTTGGGCACGACATGGCTCTGGCAGGGCAGGGCGGCAATGTCGTCGGTGCGGGTGGTGGGTTCCTTGTATTCCTTCTTAACCGGGCTCTTGTCAGCGGGCACGCTGGCAGAGTAAACGGTCTTGCCGGCAACGCCGGGCTTTGCCTCGGTGGTATCCTTGGTTACGGTGCCTTCTACCTTCTGGTAGGCATCATCCTTTTCACAGGTATACACAGCGGTGTAAGCCCAGCCGTCATCGGTCTTGGTCCAGTAACCATCGGGGGTTTCCTTCCAGGTATGGGTGTGGCCATCCTCCGGGTTGGTGTCATTCCAGTACCATTTCGGCTCGCCATAGGTATGGCCGTCTGCAGCGGCGCTGGCCGCAAAGCTATCGGAGTTTTCAGCAACGTAAGCCTGTGCGTAGCTGTCAGCCTGCTGCGCAATCACTTCATCATCGCTGTTGGTCATGGACTCCATCGCAGAGGTCATGCCGGAGCTGCCGGTAAAGGTAACGGCGGTCACAACGCCTGCGGCGTTCGTCTCATAGCCCAGGTCGGTAACGGCGCTGGACAGATGATACGTTTTGATGGTGGCAGCCATCACCGATGCCATCTCGTCCTTGTTCAGGCCATAGGCTTCGGTGTTGATCTTGCCGGTTGCGGCGTTGGCGTACATGGCATCGGCCAATGCATTTTCCAGCGCTGCAAGGCTCATGCCCGCCTTGCTCTGTGCAGTCGCTTCCAGCTTGGCATCGTCCTGCTCCAGTTCATGCACTTCGCCCTGGGCAGCCAGCGTTTGGGCTGTCTGCTTGATCAGGTCTGCGGTGCTGGTGAACTTGGGCAGGGACTGCACAGCGCTGGCCGCGCTTGCTGCGCTAGCTGCAACAGACTGCGCTACCGAAGAATCAATCTTGGTAGTTTCGGCAGCTGCGGGAAGCGCCACGCTTTGGGCAACCATGGCTGCTGCCAACACGGATGCACCAAAACGCTGAAGGTTTTTCTTCATAGTTTTATCCTCCCTTAAGTGGTTACTACTTTCCCCTTTTGTGTGAAAAGTGGTACGGCAGATGTGCGGCACTTTGCAGGTGTTGATTGCAAAACGCCTGGTTGTGCTCCCTCGGTCTGGCGATCCCTTGCCGGGCTGCGGCCTGCTTTTGGGGCTTTTGGCCCCGGCACAGCGGCTGACAAAACGTTGTACCGGCTGCATGTCTTGATCCCGCAAATGATAACCTTTCCGACACATCTAGGTATATACATTATATCACAGTTGCCAGAATTTGCATAGTTAATTAGCGCGATTTCTATGTGAATTTTGTCCTTGAATCAACTGAAACCTGTTTTTCGCATATTATTTGCGCTGCGGTGCGGTGACCCCTTGGCGGTATTTATTAACATTTTTGAATGGTTTATTCCTGTTTTTATCAAATGATTGAACATTTACCCCGGTAATGTTCTTTGCAATCTCTTAATATAATCATCCTGTATTATAACCGCGCATTTTTTGTCGATGTCTTATCGAGCATTTTGGCAACGCAGATGCCGTGCCGCAGCTGCCGGAGCGGTGCTTAAGCCGCAAGGCGGGAATTGTGCGGTGTTGCCTTAGAGATAGATCACCCCTTGCCCCTTAACCGCGACCTGAAATACACCTTCCCAATGTAGGGCGGTGTGAGTGCCCCCTCCTGCTCCACTTTTTCAACGTTCCGAATGGTGTCCTCTCCCCTATCTACAATTCCTGATGTTTTCATGATGCCTTCCTTGGTCTTCCACACCCGGCCTTTGCCCCCTCCCCGTCCCATAAGTCGTACACAACAAAAAGGCCCCTGCCTTAACAGCAGGGGCCTTGAAAGCTATATCACAAGCCGAAAATTACTTCTCGATCTTGGAAACAACGCCGGAACCAACAGTGTGGCCGCCTTCGCGGATAGCGAAACGCATGCCTTCTTCCATGGCAACCGGGGTGATCAGCTCAACGTGCATATCAACGTTGTCGCCGGGCATGCACATCTCAGTGCCTTCGGGCAGGGTGATGATGCCGGTAACGTCGGTGGTACGGAAGTAGAACTGAGGACGATAGTTGTTGAAGAACGGGGTATGACGGCCGCCTTCTTCCTTCTTCAGGACGTAAACATGGCCATCGAAAGTGGTGTGGGGATGAACAGAGCCGGGAACAGCCAGAACCTGGCCACGCTCGATCTGGTCACGGTCAACACCACGCAGCAGAGCGCCGATGTTGTCGCCAGCCTGAGCGAACTCGAGGCTCTTGCGGAACATTTCCAGACCAGTGATGGTGGTGGTCATCTTCTCTTCCTTCAGACCAACGATTTCCATCTGATCGCCGACATGAGCAGTACCACGCTCAACACGACCGGTAGCAACGGTGCCACGGCCGGAGATGGTCATAACGTCCTCAACGGGCATCAGGAACGGCTTATCAGCAGCACGGTCCGGAGTCGGGATGTAGTTGTCAACAGCGTCCATCAGCTCCCAAATGCACTTGTATTCCGGAGCATCGGGATCCTTGGAAGTGCTCTCCAGAGCCTTCAGAGCGGAACCACGGATGATCGGGGTGTTGTCGCCGTCGAAATCCTGGCTGTCCAGCAGCTCGCGGACTTCCATTTCGACCAGGTCGAGCAGCTCTTCGTCGTCAACCATATCGCACTTGTTCAGGAACACAACGATCTTGGGCACGCCAACCTGACGAGCCAGCAGGATGTGCTCACGGGTCTGCGGCATCGGGCCATCGGTTGCAGCAACAACCAGGATAGCGCCGTCCATCTGAGCAGCACCGGTGATCATGTTCTTGATGTAGTCAGCATGGCCCGGGCAGTCAACGTGGGCATAGTGACGCTTCGCGGTGTGGTACTCAACGTGAGCGGTATTGATCGTGATACCACGAGCCTTCTCTTCAGGAGCCTTATCGATGCTGGAGTAATCCATGAAATCGGCGTCGCCCTTCAGAGCCAGAACCTTGGTGATAGCGGCAGTCAGAGTGGTCTTGCCGTGGTCAACGTGACCGATGGTACCGATGTTGACATGCTCCAAAGAGCGGTCAAATTTTTCCTTTTCAGCCATTGGAAGTATCCTCCTTTAATTCAAACAGATAAAATAGCCTGTTGTAAGGCTATCATACTAGATTTTTCAAGAAAAATCAAGTATTTTGCGCGAATTTGTGCAGAATCAGCCCTTATTGCGCTCGGTCATGATCTTATCTGCAACACTCTTGGGAACCTGCTGGTAATCAGCCGGCTCCATGGAGTACTGGCCACGGCCCTGGGTCTTGGAACGCAGGTCAGTAGCGTAACCGAACATCTCGGACAGAGGAACCATTGCGGTGACACGGGCAGTGCCATCGGTGGATTCCTGGTTCTGGATCGCGCCGCGGCGGCTGTTCAAGTCGCCAATGACGTTGCCCATATACTCGTCAGGAACAACAACGTCAACCTTCATGATGGGCTCCATAATGACGGGATCAGCCTTCTTCATAGCATCCTTGAATGCCATGGAGCCGGCGATGGAGAACGCCATTTCAGAGGAGTCAACTTCATGATAGGAGCCATCCCACAGAGTGACCTTGACATCCACGACGGGATAGCCAGCCAGAATGCCGGACTTCATCGCGCCCTGGATACCGTTGTCAACAGCGGGGATGTATTCCTTCGGGATAGCGCCGCCAACAATACCGTTGACGAACTCATAACCCTTACCCGGGTTGGGCTCAATCTTGATCTTAACGTGACCATACTGGCCCTTACCACCGGACTGACGTGCGTACTTGGTTTCCTGGTTAGCATCCTTGCGGATGGTTTCACGGTAGGCAACCTGAGGTGCGCCAACGTTAGCTTCGACCTTAAACTCGCGGAGCAGACGGTCCACGATAATTTCCAAGTGGAGCTCGCCCATGCCGGCGATGATGGTCTGACCGGTTTCTTCATCGGTCCAGGTACGGAAAGTCGGGTCCTCTTCAGCCAGCTTAGACAGGGCAATACCCATCTTCTCGCTGCCAGCCTTGGTCTTGGGCTCGATGGCAACGCGGATAACCGGCTCGGGGAAGTTCATGGACTCGAGGATGATGGGATGCTTCTCATCGCACAGGGTATCACCAGTGGTGGTGTTCTTCAGACCAACAGCAGCGGCGATATCGCCAGCATAGCAGATGTCGATATCCTTACGATTGTTTGCATGCATCTGCAGGATACGGCCGATACGCTCGTCCTGATCCTTAACAGAGTTGTAAACAGTGGTGCCAGCCTCAACGGTACCAGAGTACACGCGGAAGAAGCACAGCTTACCGACATACGGGTCAGTCATAATCTTGAATGCCAGTGCAGAGAACGGCTGATCATCGGAAGAAGCGCGATCTTCTTCCTCGCCAGTCTCCGGGTTGGTGCCCTTGATGGCCTCAACGTCGGTCGGAGCGGGCATATAATCAACGATTGCATCCAACAGTTTCTGAACGCCACGGTTCTTGTAAGAAGAGCCGCAGACAACAGGAACGATCTCGTTGGAAATGGTAGCCTTACGCAGAGCAGCCTTGATTTCTCCCTTGGTCAGCTCTTCGCCTTCCAGGTACTTCATCATCAGCTCTTCGTCGGTCTCAGCAACAGCTTCGATCAGCTTGTCATGATATTCCTGAGCCTGTTCTTTCAGGTCTTCAGGAATTTCCTCAACGCGCACATCATTGCCCATATCATCATAGTAGATATCGGCTTTCATGTCGATCAGATCGATGATGCCGCGGAAAGTGTCTTCCTGGCCGACAGGCAGCTGGATAGGCACACCGTTGGCATGCAGACGATCATGCATCATCTGTACGCAGCGGAAGAAGTCAGCACCCATGGTATCCATCTTGTTGACGTAAACCATGCGGGGAACCTTGTACTCGTCAGCCTGGCGCCAAACGGTTTCAGACTGAGGCTCAACGCCACCCTTTGCGGCCAGAACGGTAACAGAACCGTCCAGAACACGCAGAGAACGCTGAACTTCAACAGTAAAGTCAACGTGGCCCGGGGTGTCGATGATGTTGATACGATGACGGTTCTTTTTGAACAGAGCCGGATCGTGCTGGGTCTCGGTGTGGCTCCAGTAGCAGGTGGTTGCAGCGGAAGTGATGGTGATACCACGTTCCTGTTCCTGCTCCATCCAGTCCATCGTGGCAGCGCCGTCATGAACTTCGCCGATCTTATGGTTAATACCGGTGTAGTACAGAATGCGCTCGGTGGTGGTGGTCTTGCCTGCGTCGATGTGGGCCATGATACCGATATTTCGGGTCATTTGCAGGGATACGTCTCTCGGCGTTGCCATGGCTTAAACCTCCTCAGTAAGCAGATCAATAACGGTAATGCGCGAAAGCCTTGTTGGCTTCTGCCATCTTGTGGGTATCTTCGCGCTTCTTGACGGCGCCGCCAACGTTATTGGTAGCGTCGATGATCTCGGCGGCCAGGCGAGCGGACATGGTCTTTTCACCACGGCTGCGGCTGTACAGAGTCAGCCAGCGCAGGCCGAGGGTCTCGCGGCGGGCGGGGCTGACCTCCAGGGGAACCTGGTAGGTGGAGCCGCCGACACGGCGGGCCTTAACTTCGAGGCTGGGCATGATGTTTTCCATGGCCTTCTCGAACATTTCGAGAGGATCGTTGCCGGTCTTCTCTTTGACAGTCTCAAAAGCTTCGTAAACGATCTTCTGAGCGACGCCCTTCTTGCCATCCAGCATGATGCTGTTGACCAGACGGGTGACGAGCTTGGAATTGTAAATAGGATCAGCCAGAACTTCGCGCTTTGCGATTTTACCTCTTCTGGGCATCTTTCTTCCCTCCTTCACATTAATGATATCATCGGTACTCGAAAGTTAAAGAAAACTCCCGTTATGCCACAAAAGGGTCAGCTGACCATTTTATGGCGAAAAGATGTTTCCTTACTTCTTGGCACCGGCCTTGGGACGCTTTGCGCCGTATTTGCTGCGAGCCTGGTTACGGTTTGCAACACCCTGAGTATCCAGAGTACCACGGATGATGTGGTAACGGACACCGGGCAGGTCCTTAACACGACCGCCACGGATCAGGACAACGCTGTGCTCCTGCAGGTTATGGCCGATACCAGGAATGTAGGAGGTGACCTCGATACCATTCGTCAGGCGGACACGGGCAACTTTACGCAGAGCAGAGTTGGGCTTTTTGGGGGTCATGGTACGAACAGCGGTGCAAACACCACGCTTCTGGGGGCTGTTCATGGTGGTGTACTGCTTCTTCTGGGAGTTGTAGCTCTTCTGAAGGGCAGGAGCAGTGCTCTTGGTTACCAGGACCTCACGGCCTTTGCGTACGAGCTGGTTAAAAGTAGGCATTTCTTTTCTCCTTTCTTGATTATTCCGCGCAGTTTTTTGCGGGGGTTGTGCTTCCATTTTGGCCGCACTTGACCCCTTAACTCACGCATTTATTATAATAGCGGATAAACCACGCTCTGTCAAGAGTATTCACAAAAAATATTTCAAATAATCGTGCAAGATGCTGATTTTCTGCACTGGGGGTTCTAATTTTGCGTTTAAGGTGTATCTGAAAGCAAAGAATCAGATACACCCTAGGACTTTCCCCTGCTTATTTTGCAGCTTCCAGCTGTGCCACGCAGGCTTCGGCTTCGTCCAGAATGCGGCCGAACTTATCCAGGGCAGCATCCACCGGGGCGGGGGTGGTCAGGTCCACACCGGCATGGCGCAGCTCATCCAGCGGGTAAGCGCTGCCGCCCATGTGCAGGAACTCCAGGTACTTCTTAACAGCCGGTTCGCCGTTCTTCAGGATGCCCTCGGACAATGCCACGGCAGTGGAATAGCCGGTTGCATACTTATAAACATAGAACGGGCGGTAGAAGTGCGGGATGCGTGCCCACTCGTACTGTACTTCGTCATCCACAACCAGCTCCGGTCCAAAGTAGTCCACAATGAGCTTCTTGTACAGATTGTTCAGGGCGGCGGGGTTCAGGGCTTCGCCGCGCTCGGCCATGGCGTGGGCATCGCGCTCAAACTCGGCAAACATCGTCTGGCGGTAGACGGTTCCCTTGAAATTTTCGAGGTACTGATTCAGCAGGGCCAGGCGGGTTGCGGGATCCTGGTTCTTTTCTGCCAGCAGGTGCTCAATGAGCAGGTTCTCGTTGACGGTGGAAGCGACCTCTGCGACAAACAGGGTATAGTCGGCATACTGGGCAGGCTGGGTATGGCGGCTGAACCAGCTGTGCATGCTGTGGCCCATCTCATGCGCAATGGTGGAAACGCTGTCCAGCGTACCGGTAAAGTTGCACATGATATAGGGGTTGGAATCATAGCTGCCGCCGGAGTAAGCGCCGCCGCTCTTGCCCTTGTTGGGGAACACATCAATCCAGCGCTCGGCAAAGCCCTTGCGAACGATGGTGCCGTACTCTTCGCCCAGCGGTGCAACGGCATCCAGAACCATCTGCTTGGCCTGGTCATAGGCGTAATGGGCGCTGACACCCTTGGTCAGCGGGGCGTACACATCATAGTAGTGCAGCTCGTCCACACCCAGGATACGCTTGCGCAGAGCAACATAGCGATACATATCCGGCAGGTGCTTGCGCACAGTAGCCACCAGGTTATCATAGACCTGGCCGGGCACGTTCTCCCCTGCCATGGACATGGCGCGGGAAGATTCATAATGACGGACGGAGGCTTCGGCGGCAGCGGTCTTGACAGCGCCGGAGTAAGAGGCAGCCAGCGTGTTGATGTGCTGGCGGAAGCTCTTGTAGTAGCTTTCAAAGGCATTCTTGCGCAGCACGCGGTCATTGGAGGTTTGCAGCAGGATGTAGTTGGAAGCGGTCAGCTCCACATCGTTGCCCTCGCCATCCTTGACGGAATCGAACACCATGTCGGCGTCTGCCAGGTTATCGGCAACATTTTTCGGGGTTCCGAATGCCTCACCGAAAGCAGCCAGCAGCTTTTCTTCCGGGGCGGTCAGGGTGTGAGGCTTTGCACGCAGCAGGTCTTCCAGAGCAAAACGATAGGGGGCAACCTGCTCGTCAGTCATGATGGCATCCAGGGTTTCCTGCGGCAGTGCCAGGATTTCCGGCTGAGCATAGGCGATGGTACCGACAGCCTTTACATATTTGGCAGTAGCGCGGGCATCCATGCTCTGGGCGTCATCAGCACGGGTATCCTCGCTCAGACGCAGGCTGGTGTAGACAGCCAGGTTTTCCAGTTCACGGAACACGCCGATTTCTGCATCATAAAATTCACGAATGCTGGCAGCGTTGTTCAGCTTGCCCTCCCAGGCAGCCAAAGCTTCAATTTTGGGGTCAATGGCGGCAAAAGCCTTTTCCCATTCCGCATCGCTGGCGTACATTTTGGTCAGGTCCCACTGGTACTGCGGGTCCATCTCTTTGCGTTCTTTCAATGCTTCCGACATGGCGGATTCTCCTTTTCTATATGGCGTCTTTCTGAGCCAGTCAGGGAAGCGTTCTCCCCTGCCCTCCATGCAGGCACCATTCATCCTGCACAGACAAACCCAGTATAAAAGTATTATACACCAAATGTTAGAAAAAACAAATCCGTTTTTATTTAAGGCAATACCGCATAATTCTAAGTGCCGATACGGCGAGCGAGGTGCGGCAGCTGCCGGAGCGGTGCTTAAGCCGCAAGGCGGGAATTGTGCGGTATTACCTTAACAAAAAGCCTGCGCAGAAACAGTGTTTATGCACGGTTCCTGCACAGGCTCATTTCTCTAACTTTCTTTATTTGTCATTTGCCCGGCTTTCCATCAGGCTTCTTACTTCTCCTGCCAACGCTTCACTTTCATTTGTCGTAAAGATACAATCAGACTGGTCTTTCCCGATTCTGAAAAACACCTGATAGTCTTTATTCCCCTGAAACGTCAGCACATCCAGCATCATGGGTTCGCTTTCCCCTGCCTGATAAGTAACCCAAAAGCGCAGCCGCAATGGATTGGGGGTGATTTTTCCCGCCTGTTCATTGGTCACGCCATTGCGGCAGACAAGATATGCGGTTGTATTCCCCTGGTCGGAAGGCAGGTCCACCCGCTGCATATAAACACCATTTCCCATTGTTTCGCAGTGCTGCATCCATGCGGCAACTGTGGGGTATTGCTGCCATACATCTTGTGGTACGTTCCACATCGCTGTACTTTGGTAGTTTGCAGATGCCACAAAAGCAATGCACCATAAAAGTACCGCCAGCAGCGTTGCTGCCGCTAAATACAGGACCCGCCTTGCTGCTGCTTTTGCAGCCGTTGCAGCGCCGCTTTTTCCCGCCGCTATAAAAAAGAGTCCGCTTATTGAAATGAACAGAAGTATCAACAATCCAATTGCCGCGCCAAGCCCAACAAATTGCAGAGCAAGCCATAGCAAAATTGCCATTACCGCAATCAGTACCCACGTTTGTTTTGCTGTCAGGCTTCCGGCCGTTTCTGCCTTTTCCTGTACATCTGGTTCTCTTGTTTCTGTCTTTTCTTCCAAAGCAGCCTCTTCCGGCAGGATACCCAACAGTTCTCGGAGCATAAACAGGTTGGCTGTGCCGGGCAGAGCTTTCCCTGTTTCCCACCTTGCCACAGCCTGCCGTGTTACCCCCAGCTGCTCTGCCAGCATTTCCTGGGTCATGCCCTTTTCTCTGCGGGCAGATGCAATTTGCTGTCCCAATGTCATAGCACGCTCTCCTTTCTTTTGCGTCAGCATAGCATAGTTTCCCCGCCATTTTCAAGCAACTTTGTATCACTTTTCTGCCACTTTTCCGCAATAAGCAGTTTCATTCCCCGCAAAGCAGCATAAAAAATCCCCCACAGTACCCTTTCCGTTCGCAGTTGCCCGTGCGGAGAATGCTGTGGGGGATGTTATGTTTTATTGTCAGGCTAAGCTTATCAGATAAGAAAAGTCTTACTTTTCAGCGTGGTCGTAAGCGCTGCCTTCGGCATCGCGGATTTCCTCGGCACGAGCCAGCTCTTCTTCAACCTCCGGCAAACCGGTTCCGGCGGGGATCAGCTTACCGATGATGACGTTCTCCTTCAGACCGGCCAGCGGGTCAACCTTGCCCTTGATGGCGGCTTCGGTCAGAACGCGGGTGGTTTCCTGGAAGGATGCAGCGGACAGGAAGCTGTCGGTTGCCAGGCTGGACTTGGTGATACCAAGCAGGATCTGACTGGCCTGGACCAGCTTCAGGTCGGTTTCGCCTGCATCAATGCGTTCCTGAATCTTCTCGTTCTCGATCATCACATCGCGGCGGTTGACAACGCTGCCCATGATGAACTCGCTGGAACCTGCATCGTCAATGCGAACCTTACGCATCATCTGGCGGACGATAACTTCGATATGCTTATCGTTGATTTCAACGCCCTGCAGACGGTAAACCTTCTGGACTTCGCTGATCAGGTAGTTCTGGGTAGCAATGCGGCCCTTGACAGCCAGGATATCCTGCGGATAAGCATGGCCTTCGGTCAACAGTGCGCCCTTGACGAGCACATCGCCCTCCATCACCTTCAGGCGGTGGCCGAACGGGATCAGGTAGCTCTTGGTAACCGGTGCGCCGTTATCGTCAACACCGGTCACTTCAACGTGGCGGCTCTTCTTGGTATCGTCAATATGGACGGTACCGGCGATCTCGGACATGATAGCCATTGCCTTCGGGCGGCGGCTCTCGAACAGTTCTTCAACACGCGGAAGACCCTGAGTAATATCTTCAGCAGATGCGATACCGCCAGTATGGAAGGTACGCATGGTCAGCTGAGTACCGGGTTCGCCGATGGACTGTGCCGCAATGATACCGACGGATTCACCGACCTTAACGCACTGGCCGTTGGACATGTTGGAGCCGTAGCAGCGGGCACAGACGCCAACGTGAGCACGGCAGGTCATCACGCTGCGGATCTCCAGCTCGGTAATACCGGCAGCTTTGATCTTTTCAGCGTCGAACATATCCATCATCTTGTCCTTGGACACAATGAGTTCGCCGGTCTTGGGATCCATCACGTCATGCAGAGCATAACGGCCAATCAGACGCTCGGAGAAGCTTTCGATGGTAGCGTTGCCTTCGCTGATCTCGCTGACGAGGATACCCTCGGTAGCGTGGCAGTCTTCCTCGCGGATGATGACTTCCTGAGAAACGTCAACCAGACGGCGGGTCAGGTAGCCAGAGTCAGCAGTACGCAGTGCGGTATCGGTCAAGCCTTTACGAGCGCCTCGAGAAGAGATGAAGTACTCCAAGATGTTCAGGCCTTCGCGGTAGTTTGCACGGATAGGCATTTCCAGGGTTTTACCTGCGGTGTTAGCCAGCAGGCCGCGCATGCCGGCCAGCTGCTTGATCTGGTCCATAGAACCACGAGCACCAGAGTCGGACATCATATAGATGGGGTTGCGCTGGTGGTGGGTCTTCAGGTTGGTAGACAGAGCGTTGGAAACTTCCTCGGTAGCTGCCTGCCAGATCTCAACGGTGTTCTTATAGCGCTCTTCATCAGAGATAAGGCCACGGTTGAAGTTCTTCATGACCTTTTCAACCTTCTTGTCAGCCGCAGCCAGGATCTCCGGCTTCTCTTCGGGGATGATAGCGTCAGGCACAGCAACGGTGATGGCGGAAAGGGTGGAATACTTATAGCCCTGTGCCTTGATGTGGTCCAGCATGATAGCGCAGCGCTTGGTGCCATGCTTTGTCAGGCAGCGGCTGATGATGTCGGGCAGCTTCTTCTTGGTGACCTGGAAATCGACTTCGTAATCGAACTTATGTTCGGGGTCGGTGCGATCCACATAGCCCAGATCCTGCGGGATGGGGGTGTTGAAGATGATCTTGCCGACAGTGGTGGTGACAAGGGCGGTTTCGGGGCCGTTGCCAAAGTCCATGGTGCGGCGCACCTTAACGGGAGCCTGCAGGGTGACGATATGCTCGGCGTAAGCCATCAGGGCTTCGTCCTCATCGCGGAACACCTTGTCGTGGCCGGGGTCTTCAGGGTTGACCATGGTCAGGTAGTAAGAGCCCAGGATCATATCCTGCGTGGGCACGGTGACGGGTTCGCCGTCAGACGGCTTCAGCAGGTTGCCGGAAGCCAGCATCAGCATCTTGGCTTCGCGCTGTGCTTCGGTGGACAGCGGCAGATGGACAGCCATCTGGTCGCCGTCGAAGTCAGCGTTGAAGGGGGTGCAGACCAGCGGGTGCAGCTTGATGGCGTGGCCTTCGACCAGAACGGGCTCAAATGCCTGAATGCCCAGGCGGTGCAGGGTAGGTGCACGGTTCAGCAGAACGGGATGGCCCTTGATGACGGTTTCAAGAGAGTCCCACACCTCGGTGGAAGCACGCTCGACCTTTTTGCGGGCAGCCTTGATGTTGGAGGCAATGCCCTTCTGGACCAGGTCCTTCATAACGAAGGGCTTGAACAGCTCCAGAGCCATCTCTTTGGGCAGACCGCACTGGTACATCTTCAGCTCAGGGCCAACAACGATAACGGAACGGCCAGAGTAGTCAACACGTTTGCCCAGCAGGTTCTGGCGGAAGCGGCCCTGCTTACCCTTCAGCATATCGGAAAGGCTCTTGAGGGCGCGGTTGTTGGGGCCAGTGACCGGGCGGCCGCGGCGGCCGTTATCGATCAGGGCGTCAACTGCTTCCTGCAGCATGCGCTTTTCGTTGCGCACGATGATGTCGGGAGCGCCCAGCTCCAGCAGGCGCTTCAGACGGTTGTTGCGGTTGATCACGCGACGGTACAGATCGTTCAGGTCGGAAGTCGCAAAGCGGCCGCCATCCAGCTGGACCATGGGGCGGATATCCGGCGGAATGACCGGAACAACGTTCAGGATCATCCACTCCGGGCGCTGGCCGGACAGGCGGAATGCATCAACGCACTCCAGGCGTTTCAACAGGCGGACGCGCTTCTGGCCGGTAGCCTTTTCCAGTTCCTCATGCAGCTCTGCGGACAGAGCTTCCAGGTCGATCTCAGCCAGCAGCTTCTGGACGGCTTCGGCGCCCATGCCGGCTTCAAAGGTATCCTCGTACTTTTCCCGCATCTCCTTGTACTCGCGTTCGGTCAGGAGCTGCTTTTTCTCCAGCGGAGTAAAGCCGGGATCGGTAACGATATAATTTGCAAAGTAGAGCACCTTGTCCAGCTGGCGGGGGCCGATGTCCAGCATCAGGCCAATGCGGCTGGGAATGCCCTTGAAATACCAGATGTGCGAAACGGGTGCAGCCAGCTCAATGTGGCCCATGCGCTCGCGGCGGACCTTAGCGCGGGTAACTTCGACACCGCACTTATCGCAGATCTTGCCCTTATAGCGGATGCGCTTATACTTGCCGCAGTGGCATTCCCAGTCCTTGGTAGGTCCAAAAATGCGCTCGCAGAACAGGCCGTCGCGCTCCGGCTTCAGGGTGCGGTAGTTGATGGTTTCAGGTTTCTTGACCTCGCCATAGCTCCAGGCACGGATCTGGTCGGGAGAAGCAAGGCCGATCTTGATAGAATCGAACTCTTTATTTTCCATTCAGCGAACCCTCTCATTTAATCGTGACGTAAACAGCATTCCGATCATTCACCGTCGAACAGGTCGTCGCCATTGTCGGCTTCGATCTGTGCCAGAGAAGCTTCATCCGGCTCCTCATCGCCCAGGTCATCGTCAAAGCCTTCATCGGCATCCTTGACACTGTAATCATCCTGCAGCTCGCTTTCCAGCAGAACGTTATCACCGATATCGCTGTTGTCAAAGTTGGCATCGTCATCGTCATATTCCTGACGCATATCAACAGCGTTGCCTTCCTTATCCTGAACAACAATATCCAGGCCAAGGCTCTGCAGTTCTTTCAGCATAACGCGGAAGCTTTCGGGGATGCCCGGATTCGGCACATCTTCGCCCTTGACGATTGCTTCGTAGGTCTTGACACGGCCCACAACGTCGTCAGACTTGACAGTCAGGATCTCCTGCAGGGTGTAAGCCGCGCCATAAGCTTCCAGAGCCCAAACTTCCATTTCGCCGAAACGCTGGCCGCCGAACTGGGCCTTGCCGCCCAAAGGCTGCTGGGTAACCAGAGAGTACGGGCCGGTGGAACGGGCATGGATCTTATCATCAACCAGGTGATGCAGCTTGAGGTAGTACATATAACCGACAGTAACCTTGGAGGGGAACTTTTCGCCGGTACGGCCATCGTAAACGGTGGTCTTGCCGTCATCGGTCAGGTCGATCTTGCTGAAATCGATGATGTGGCCCTTATCGCCCATCAGGCGGGGCAGCTTGGTGGGATATTCCGGTGCATGGTCGCCATGCCACTTATCGCGGGCTTCGGCCAGGCAGTCACGGATATCGGATTCGTGCGCGCCATCGAACACGGGGGTCTGCACATGCCAGCCAAGGGCCTTGGCAACATAGCCAAGGTTGACTTCCAGCACCTGACCGATGTTCATACGGGAAGGAACGCCCAGGGGGTTCAGCACGATATCCAGCGGGGTTCCGTCAGGCAGGAACGGCATGTCCTCCTGCGGCAGAATGCGGGAAACAACACCCTTGTTGCCGTGACGGCCTGCCATCTTATCGCCAACGCTGATCTTACGCTTCTGGGCGATATAGACGCGCACGCAGGTGCGCACGCCGGGCTGCAGCTCGTCAGAGTTTTCGGGGGTAAAGACCTTAACATCCACAACAATGCCGTAAGCACCGTGGGGAACGCGCAGGGAGGTATCACGTACTTCCCGTGCCTTTTCGCCAAAGATAGCGCGCAGCAGGCGCTCTTCGGCGGTCAGTTCGGTTTCACCCTTCGGGGTAACCTTACCAACCAGAATATCGCCGGTCTTGACTTCGGCGCCGATGCGGATAATGCCGCGGTCGTCCAGATCCTTCAGGGAATCATCGCCGACGTTGGGGATATCACGGGTCACCTCTTCAGGTCCCAGCTTGGTATCGCGGGCTTCGCTCTCGTACTCCTCAATGTGGATAGAGGTGTAGATATCCTCGCGGACCAGCTTTTCGTTCAGCAGAACAGCGTCCTCATAGTTGTAGCCTTCCCAGGTCATGAAGCCGATCAGAGCGTTCTTGCCCAGAGAGATCTCGCCGTCCTTGGTGGCGGGGCCGTCAGCCAGAACGTCGCCCTTCTTGACAACATCGCCCACATAGACGGCGGGGCGCTGGTTGACGCAGGTTCCCTGGTTGGAGCGCATAAACTTAATCAGTTCATAGGTATCGGCGGAGCCATCTTCCAGACGGACAACGATCTTATCTGCGTCAACGCTTTCAACGGTGCCATCATGGGCAGCCAGCACGCAGACACCGGAGTCGGTAGCAGCCTTGTATTCCATGCCGGTAGCAACCAGAGATCGCTGGGTAACCATCAGAGGCACAGCCTGACGCTGCATGTTGGAGCCCATCAGAGCACGGTTACAGTCATCGTTTTCCAGGAAGGGAATGCAAGCGGTAGCCACAGAAACCATCATTCGCGGAGAAACATCCATGAAATCGACCTGTTCACGGGCAAATTCCTGAATGTCGTTGCGATGACGGCCGGAAACGCGGGAACGGACAAAGCGGTTGTTCTCGTCCAGCGGTTCGTTGGCCTGTGCCACGATGTATTCATCTTCAACGTCGGCGGGCATATAAACAACTTCATCGGTAACAACGCCGGTTTTTTTATCCACGCGGCGGTAAGGTGCCTCAATGAAGCCGTACTTGTTGATCTTGGCGAAAGATGCCAGATAGGAGATCAGACCGATGTTGGAACCTTCGGGCGTCTCAATCGGGCACAGACGGCCATAGTGGGTATAATGAACGTCGCGGACTTCGAAGCCTGCGCGGTCACGGGACAGACCGCCGGGGCCCAAAGCGGACAGACGGCGCTTATGGGTCAGCTCAGACAGCGGGTTGTTCTGGTCCATGAACTGAGACAGTGGGCTGGAACCGATGAACTCACGGATGGCAGCCACGACCGGGCGGATGTTGACCAGGCTCTGCGGGGTGATCTCGCCGGATTCCTGGTTCTGCAGGGTCATGCGCTCGCGCACAACGCGCTCCATACGGGCAAAGCCGATGCGGAACTGGTTCTGCAGCAATTCGCCAACGCTGCGCACGCGGCGGTTGCCCAAGTGGTCGATTTCATCGGTCACGCCGATGCCATGGTCAAGGCCCAGCAGGTAGTTGACGGAAGCAAAGATATCATCAACGGTAACGGTGCGGCTGATGAGCTTATCATGATTCTTGGTCAGCAGTTCTTTCTGCTCTTCCGGATCGGAGGTAGCATCCAGAATCTTACGGATTTCGGCAAAGGAAGCGCGCTCGTTGATGCCGCATTCCTTCACGTCAAAGCTGAAGAAACTCTGGGCATCGACACAGCCGTTGGAGAACACGATCACATTGACCGGATCCTGGCCCTTGCGCTCCACGATAACAGTAACGCGGGAAACACCGGCGTTATCAATTTCAACAGCCTTTTCGTGGTTGATGCGCTCGCCCTTGGCGGCCAGCAGTTCGCCGGTCAGCGGGGCAATGATGTCCTCGGCAGTCTTATAGCCCGCAATACGGCGGGACAGGCACAGCTTGTTGTTCATCTTGAAGCGGCCAAAACGAGCCAGGTCGTAACGGCGCGGATCAAAGAACAGCAGGTTGATGTGGCTGCGGGAGCTTTCCACCGTCGGCGGCTCGCCGGGGCGCAGCTTGCGGTAGCACTCCAGCAGGGCTTCCTCTGTGGAATGGGTGATATCCTTTTCCAGGGTGGCGTTGATTTTGGGTTCAGAATCGCCGAAGTACTGGCGGATCTGCTCATCGGTGCCAAGACCCAGTGCGCGCAGGAAGGTAGTAACCGGCAGCTTGCGGTTTTTATCAATGCGCACATAATATACATCGGAAGAATCGGTTTCGTATTCCAGCCATGCGCCGCGGTTGGGGTTCATGGTTGCGGTGAAAAGGTCCTTGCCGGTACGGTCCTTGCTGGAAGCATAGAACACGCCGGGCGAACGAACCAGCTGGCTGACGATAACACGTTCTGCACCGTTGGAGATGAAAGTGCCGGAATCCGTCATGAGCGGGAAATCGCCCATGAAAATTTCCTGTTCCTTCACTTCGCCGGTGCTTTTGTTCAACAGGCGCGCAGTGACATAAAGCGGCGCAGCATACGTTGCGTCACGCTCTTTACATTCTTTAATGGTATATTTGGGGTGCTTGTCCAGACGGTAATCGACAAATTCCAGCGAGAGATTCCCGGTGTAATCCTCGATCGCGTCAATGTCGTGGAACACTTCGCGCAGGCCCTCGTCCAGGAACCAGTTATAAGAGTTTTTCTGGATCTCGATGAGGTTGGGCATGCCAATCACTTCGTTGATGCGGGAAAAGCTCATTCTGGAGGTTCGACCGTTTTGTACGGGCTTGACCTTTACCATAAAATGCGACCACTCCTATTCCGTTCAGATTTGTTTTTGGCAAAAGCGCTCCGCCGAAGCAATGATTTTCTTGGAACATTCGTCGTTTTTAACAAAGTTTGAAAAAACGCGAAAAAATCAAAATTCCTTTAGGGCGCTCTATTCCATTTTGTGATACTATGCCAGTATACCAGCCAAAAAGCTGATTGTCAAGGGCTCTTTTGGCATTTTGCGTGTTTTTTTATCAAGCAATTGAACGCCCGGCTTCGTGTCGCATTTCTTTTGGCAAAGTGCTATTTTTGCATTTCTTCTGCCACTTGACAAATCCTTGAAATGCCGCTAATTGGCACAATGCCCAATTACCTTGTGTGTTTTTTGTATGGGTTGCAGCCTGCGTTTTTTCTGCATTTTCCCGGTTTTTACGCTTTGCAAACAAAAAGTGCCCTTCCCGCCGTTATCCGTGTGCAGGGTGGGCACTCATCTGTTTTTGGTGTTATGCGTTTGATGCCGGGCCCGCCACACGGGTATTTACACCAGCTCCACCCGGTATTTTTGCAGCCAGTAATTCAGCTGCACAAACCAGGCAATGGTCTGCGGGGTGGTCATCAGCTGGCCATACCAGGGGGTCGCAGTCTCGGCAGCGGTCAACAGCTGTTCCAGCGCTGCCCTCTTGGCAATACGCAGCAGCGGGGCATCCGGGTCCTGCATCGCACTGCGCAGCATGGCGCTGACAGCGTTCAAATACGCCGGGTTCCATGTTTTAGGGTAGGGGCTCTTTTTTCGCCACAACACTTCCGTGGGCAGCACGCCCTGCATCGCCTGGCGCAGCAGGCCTTTTTCGTGGCCCTCGTAATCCTTATATTCCCACGGCACGCTGTACAGGTATTCCGCAATGCGGTAATCGCAGAACGGCACGCGCACTTCCAGCCCGCTGTACATACTCATTCGGTCCTTGCGGTCCAAAAGGGTCTGCATAAACCAGTTAAAGTTCAGGGCAAACATCTGGCGCATCCGTTGTTCCAGGGGATCCAGACCGGGGCGGATGGAAGTTTGCTCCAGCGTGGCGCGGTAGCCTTCATCAATATACGCCGCCGGGTCAATGCCGCCGAACACCTCCGGCTTAAAAAAGCTGACCCTGTATGCCGTGCTCTGCGCCCAAGGAAAGCCATACCGCTCCCGCACGGTCTTATCCCTGTACCAGGGGTAACCGCCAAATATCTCGTCCGCGCACTCGCCGGAAAGTGCCACGGTGGCTGTTTTACGGATCTCACGGCAGAACAGCAGCAGCGAGGAGTCCACATCCGCCATACCGGGCAGGTCGCGGGCGTCCACCGCTTCCAGCAGGGCGGCGGCCAGTGCTTCGCTGTCCAGCGTTACCCAGGTATGCTGCGCGTTCAAGAACTGGTTCATGGTGCGGATATACGGCGCATCCGGGCTGGGCTGGAAATGGGTGGCGTGGAAGTACTTTTTGTTATCCTGATAACCGACCGAGAAAGTCTGCAGCGTTTTGCCCCGCGCCGTAAAGTGGGAATCCGCGATTGCCGAAATCAGGCTGGAATCCAGCCCGCCGGAAAGGAAGGTTGCCACCGGCACATCCGATACCAGCTGCCGCGTGACGGCATCCATCACCAGGTCCCGCACTTTGGCTGCGGTGTGGGTAAAATCATCGGGGTGTTCGTGGTCGGTCAGCTGCCAGTAGCGGCGCACGGTGAGGCGCGGCGCACCAACCTGTGGCACAGTGTATTCTGCGCAGCAGCCGGGCTTCAATTCCTGCACATTGCGGAACACCCCGCACCCCGGCGTGCGGCCGGGGCCGAGCAGCAGCACATCGGCCAGCCCATGGGCATCCACCTGCGGCGGGATTTCCGGGTGGCAGAGCAGCGTTTTCAGCTCGGAAGCAAAGATCAGGCTGTCCCCGCGCAGGGCATAGAACAGCGGCTTGACCCCGACGCGGTCCCGCGCCAGAAAGAGCTTTTGCGCCCGCTGCTGCCACACAGCAAATGCAAAAATACCGTTCAGCTTTTCCAGACAGTCCGGCCCCCACTGGGCAAAAGCATGTAACAAAACCTCAGTATCGGAATGGCTTACAAAGCGATGGCCCAGAGCCGCAAGCTGGGCGTGCAGCTCCGGCGTGTTGTACAGCTCGCCGTTGTACACCAGAATGTATTTCTCCCCGCCCTGCTCCAGCACCATGGGCTGGCAGCCGTTTTCCAGATCCACCACAGCCAGCCGTGCATGGATCAGCGCCGCATGGCCGTGCAGGTATATTCCCCGCTGGTCCGGCCCGCGGCGTGCAAGGCTTTTCTGCATTCGGCAGTAAGCTGGGTAGTTGGCTGCAATCTTATTTGGGTCCGCGCTGATCTGTCCGGCAATTCCACACATCGTTATCCCCTCCCCTATATCATCAGGGTAATCGTATGCTGTGGCTTTGTCATTTATGCCTGCTGCACACAAAAATACACCCGCACCGCCGGGCAAACAGCAGTACGGGTGCAGATGATTTTAATTTGCTATTTCTAGAATCACGGCATCAATCCAGGAAGTCGCGCAGCTTTTTGCTGCGGCTGGGGTGGCGCAGCTTGCGCAGGGCTTTTGCTTCGATCTGGCGGATACGTTCACGGGTAACGTTGAACTCCTTGCCCACCTCTTCCAGCGTGCGGGGGCGGCCATCTTCCAGGCCAAAGCGCAGGCGCAGGACCTTTTCTTCACGCGGGGTCAGGGTTTTCAGCACATCGGCCAGCTGCTCTTTCAACAGGGTCTGGCTGGCGGCTTCGGCGGGAACGGGGGCTTCCTCGTCGGGGATAAAGTCGCCCAAGTGGCTATCTTCCTCCTCACCGATGGGGGTTTCGAGGCTGACGGGTTCCTGTGCCACGCGCATAATCTCGCGCACTTTGTCCACCGGCATATCCAGGCGCTCGGCAATTTCTTCGGCGCTGGGCTCATGGCCGTTTTCGTGCAGCAGTTGGCTGGAAACCTTTTTGACCTTGTTGATGGTTTCCACCATATGCACAGGGATACGGATGGTGCGGGCCTGATCCGCAATGGCGCGGGTGATGGCCTGGCGGATCCACCACGTTGCATAGGTGGAGAACTTGAAGCCCTTGGTATGGTCAAACTTTTCAACCGCTTTGATCAGACCCAGGTTACCTTCCTGGATCAGGTCCAGGAACTGCATGCCGCGGCCCACATAGCGCTTTGCAATGGAAACTACCAGACGCAGGTTGGCTTCGCTCAGGCGCTGCTTGGCGCGTTCGCCGTCCTTGCCGCCTTTCTGGATATCCAGGGCCAGCTGCACTTCCTCATCGGGGGTCAGCAGGGGCACGCGGCCGATCTCTTTCAGGTAAACCTTAACGGGGTCATCGATGGTAATGCCGTCCGAGGTAACGGTATCCTCAAAGTCATCCATCCCCTCCTCGCCCATATCGGCCACAGCGGACATATCAGTGGCGTCATCATCCACCACTTCAATACCGTTGCTTTCCAGCTCTTCATACAGCTTTTCCATCTGCTCCGCGTCAATAACACGGCTGCTTTCTTCCATAGCGTCACTGATTTCAGTGCTGGTCAATTTGCCTGCACGGCGGCCCTGTTCAATCAGGTTGCGAATCGAATCTTTCTTTTCTGCCATAAGTAGTTTCTCCTTTGGTTTTTATTCTGCCCATCTTACTGGAACGGGATAAAACAACATGGTTTTGGCCGGGTGGAAATTATTCTTCCGGCGGGCGTTCGCCCACTTTTTTGCGGGCAAGGGCGGCAAATTTCTGCCGGAATTCATCGTCTGTGGTGCCTGCCACCTGGGCGCTTTCGGGGTTTGCGGTCTGCAAACGATCCAGCAGCATATCAATATCCCGGCGGGTCAGGCGGGTATCGGCGTTTTGGGCCTGGGCCAGCATCACCTGGCTGTAGGCTTTTTCCTCCAACAAGGGGGAAAGGGTCGTGGCGTTGGCGGGCTGGCCGCGGGCGGCGCAGTCGTAAATCGCCTTGATTGCCTGCTGCATTTCCGGCAGCACCACCATGCCAAGGTTCAGCCGCTCCCGGATGTAGGGGATGGCGCCGGCATCCTGCAGCATAGCCGCCACAAGCTGGCGGGCGGCGCTTGCGGCCCCCAGGGCAGCTTCGCCCCCGCGGTCATAGGGCACGCGGATATCCGCCGCAATCCCCTGGCGGGAAAGTTCGTTCTGCTCTTTGCGGCGCGCCCTGCGCCCGGCCCCGCGCACGGCGCTTTCCAGCTGGACCAACACAGCCTTTTTATCAATGCCGGTCTGCTCCGCAATGCGCCCGGCATACACATCCCGCGCCGTGGGGCTGACCGCGCTGCCTGCCAGAATGCCGATGGCTTCATCCACATATTGCAGGCGCTGGGCATCGTTGCGCAGGTCATATTTTTTCACTGCCTTAGCCAGCTTGAACTCCAGCGGGGTTGCGGTGCCTTCCAGCACGGCTTCAAACCGGTCGCGGCCATAGGTGCGGATAAATTCATCCGGGTCCTTGGCACCGGGAATGTTCAGCACCCGCACCTGCAAATTGGTACCGGAAAACAGCGCCAAACTGCGCTCCGTTGCCTTCTGGCCTGCTTCGTCCGAGTCATAGCTCAGCACCACTTCGTCGGCGTATTCCGTCAGCAGCTTGACCTGCTCCGGCGTCAAAGCCGTGCCGCAGGCACAGACAGCGGTATCAAACCCGGCTTCGTGCATCGAGATGACGTCCATATACCCTTCGCAGAGGATATACCGCTTGGACGTTGATTTTTTTGCCACATTCAGCGCAAACAGCGTGCGGGATTTGTGGTAGACCATCGTTTCGGGCGAGTTGATGTATTTCGGCTTGGAATCATCCATCACGCGCCCGCCGAACGCAATGATATTGCCCCGCACATCAATGATGGGCACCATCACGCGGTGGCGGAAGATATCATATAGATTGCCCTTGGCGCTACGCTTGACAAGGCCGGAGGATTCCAATTCCGGCTCGGTAAAGCCGCGGTGGCGCAGGTAGTGCAGAAGGCCGACAAAATCTTCCGGTGCATAGCCCAGGCCAAACCGGCGGATGGCCGCATCCGAAAGGCCGCGTTTTTCGCGCCAGTAGCGGCGGGCCATGGCGGCTTCCGGCGTTGGGGCGTTGAGCTGGTCATAAAAATAGCGCGCGGCATTGCGGTTGATCTCCAACAGGCGGGAGCGGGAACGGCTTTCCTGGTCGTCCTCCTCCGGCATGGGCATCCCGGCGCGGCCCGCCAGCTGTTTAACAGCTTCCACATAGCCCAGGTTGGAAATTTTGCGCACAAAGTTAATCACATCCCCCGCCGCACCGCAGCCAAAGCAGTAAAAACTTTGGGTATCCGGGTAGACGGTAAACGAAGGGGTTTTCTCGTTATGGAAAGGGCACAGCCCGGTATAGGTCCGCCCGCGACGACGCAGCTGCACATATTGGCCGATTACTTCGGTAATATCATTGCGTGCAACCACTTCCTGTATGTATTCCTGTGGGATCAATGGGGCTCCGGGCCTCCTTTCGCGTATATATCGTAATAATTTATGGGTTAGCGGGCGCACAATGTGCGCCCCTTCGGGGCGGGCGGCAGTGCTCTAACATACTGCCAATTTTATAGCACCTGCCACTTTTGCGGCACAAACAGCTCCTCAAACAGGCGGGTAGCAAATTCATCGCTCATGCCGGAAATATAATCCGCCACGGCACGGTCCATTCCCTGGTGATATGCCACCTGCATATAAAAATTAGGCATCAGCGTGGGGTCCGCGCAAAGGCGCTCATACAGCGCTTCGATCATCTTGTCCACTTTTTTCTCTTCGCGCTTGGCATCCTTGTCCACATACACCGTGCTGTACATAAAGTCTTTCAGCACACCGTATGCCTCCTCCACTTCGGGGGAAAACTGCATTTTCCCATTTTTGCAGTTTGCGCTGTTTGCCACAAGGTCGGTGATCATTGTGGTGATGCGCCGGGATTTGGTATCTCCCAGCACCTGCACGGCATCCCGCGGCAGGGCGGTGGGGTTCAGCACACCGGCGGCCACGGCATCCTCAATATCATGGTTCAAAAAGGCAATGTGGTCCGCATAGCGCACGGTACACCCTTCCATTGTGCGGGCCCAGGCGCCTTTGGTGTGGGTAATAATCCCGTTGCGCACCTCCCAGCAAAGGTTCAGGCCCTTGCCGTCCTTTTCCAGGTAGTCCACCACCCGCAGGCTTTGGCGGTAGTGGGTAAACCCGCCGGGGCACAGCCGGTTCAGTGCGCGCTCCCCCGCGTGGCCGTATGGGGTGTGGCCAAGATCATGCCCCAGGGCAATGGCTTCGGTCAGGTCCTCATTCAGCCGCAGGGCGCGGGCAATGGTTCGGGCAATCTGGCTGACTTCCAGCGTGTGGGTCAGCCGGGTGCGGTAGTGGTCGCCCTCCGGCGAAAGAAACACCTGTGTTTTCTGCTTCAACCGCCGGAAACTTTTACAGTGCAAAATTCTGTCCCTGTCACGCTGGTAGCAGGTCCGCAGGTCATCTTCCGGTTCCGGGGTGCGGCGGCCAAAGCTCTGCTCACTTAAAGCGGCATAGGGGCTTAAGGTCAGGCGTTCAATTGTCTGGGTCTCTTCCCGCACAGTCACGGCGCAGCCTCCTTTCCCCTATCCGGTTCCCCGTTGGGCATATCATGCCCAAAAACGGCTCTCTATATTATAAATACGATAAAAAGCCGCCAAACACTTGTATGAAATGTAAAAATTTCATGGGAAATTCTGCTTTCTTGCCAGAAATGACTGCGCAGCATCAAAAAGCTGCGTAAAGTGGTTTGCTGATCGTCACTTCGGCACTGCCGCGGGTCAGCTCGCTCAGGTCATGGCACAGGGCTTCTTCGGTTCCGGCGGGCATGCGCCAGCGCAGGGTCACAGCGTCGGCATACTCCGGTTCCTGCAGTTTGGCCCCGGCGGCTGCGATCATCCGCTGGGCCTGTTCAAACTTGGGGTATGGCACGGTCACGGCGCAATCCGTCACCAGCCGCATGCTGACAATCTCCGCCTGCTGCAAGGCTCCGGATGCCGCCGCGGTGTAGGCCCGCACCAGCCCGCCGGTACCCAGCAGAACTCCGCCAAAGTACCGCGTAACCACCACGATCACATCCGAAAGCCCCGCATGGCCGATGGCTTCCAGCACGGGGGTACCGGCGGTTTTGGCGGGTTCGCCGTCATCACTGTAGCGGGTGCGGCCGCCCTCGCGCAGAACATAGGCATACACATTATGCCGCGCGGTGCGGTTGGCCGCTTTGATGCGGTTCAGGTGGGCAAGGGCAGCTTCCTCGGTATCGGCAAACGCAGCGGAAGCAATAAAGCGGGAGCGCTTTTCTTCATATTCAAAGGTGGAAATACCGCGGATCGTCTGATAGTCCGGCATAGGGGTTCTCCTTTGAGATGCAAGATGATGTATCTGAAAAAAATACCGCAGATGTTGCCATCTGCGGTATACAAAACCTTAATGCAATTACTTGCCAGCCTTGTTGGCGTAGCGGCGCTTAAAGCGCTCAACACGTCCGCCGGTGTCAACCAGCTTCTGCTTGCCGGTGTAGAAGGGATGGCACTTGCTGCAAACTTCAACGCGGATCTCCGGCTTGGTATCGCGGGTATGGATCACGTTGCCGCATGCGCAGGTAATGGTGCAATCCACATAGTTGGGATGAATACCCTGCTTCATTTTCATTTCACCTCTTTCTCGATCATGACTAAAGGGAGCCATACTTGATATATGTGCTCATCACAATCTTCGAATTTCGGCTACCAGCAGACGCCATCCTGTGCGTGTGGAGCAGCCCTCTGAACGATTGCTAGAGTATTTTACCAGAGTTTTTGTGCTTTGTCAAGTAGTGCGGGCAATCTTTTGCGGCGGCAAATTGCCAGCAAAAGTGCAATCATTTATATGCCCATCCGGGACGTCGAGGACGCCGTCTCCTACTGTGGGGCAAAGTACATCACACGTTTTTTGTATCTGCTCCGGTAAGTTTCCGGCGGAGTCGGGTACCCCCGCCCTACCGGGTGTTTGTAGGTTGGCCGCACACAATAAAATGCTCTGTAGGGAACGGTCTTGACCGTTCCGGGGCCTTGTAGCAGATGCCGCAACAATTTTCCGCAAAGCCTTTGGCTCCCCTTCGAGGCGAGCTGTCGCCGAAGGTGGCTGAGGGGTGATTCCCCAAGCGGAGCCTGAAAATGCGCGTTATTTCCTCACTGCGGCGGCTAGGGGGCTGCATACAAAAAAGGCCGTCTGCGTATTACAGCAGGCGGCCCAAAAGCGCTAAACTTATGGTATTACATTATGCCAGCAGCGGCTTAACGGCGGCGGCCAGTTCTTCTTTCTTGGCTTCGGCTTCGGCCAGGTCTTTGCCCTTGGTGGTAAAATAGGTCTTGATCTTCGGCTCGGTGCCGGAGGGGCGCACCACAACGGTGCAACCGGATGCCAGGGTGTAGATCAGCACGTTGGCGGCGGGCAGACCGGTCTCTTCGGGCTTTTTATAGTCCACAACCTTTACAACGGCGTCACCGCCAAAGTCCTTGGGCGGGTTCTCGCGCAGGCCGGACATAATGCCCGCCATCTTGTCCATGCCGGACAGGCCCGGGAACTCAAAGCTGTCAACCTTGTTCAGGTAGCGGCCATACTCGGCGTAAATGCGCTCAAGTTCTTCCTTGATGGAACTGCCCTTTGCGCGGTAGTAAGCAGCCATTTCGCAAATCAGCATAGAGCCGATGATGGCATCCTTATCGCGGACGTAAGGACCAGCCAGGTAGCCATAGCTTTCCTCAAAGCCAAAGATGAAGCGGTCAACCTGACCAGCAGCTTCCAGCTTGGCGATCTGATCGCCGATCCACTTAAAGCCGGTCAGCACATTGCGGCACTCAACACCGTAATGCTCGGCCACCTTGTCCGCCAGCGGGGTGGACACGATGGACTTGCACATGACGGGGTCTTTGGGCATGGTCCCCTGCTCAATGCGGCCCGCGCAGATGTAATCCAGCAGCAGAACGCCGACTTCGTTGCCGGAAAGCAGCTCATAGCTGCCATCCTTGCACTTAACGGCAATGCCAACGCGGTCAGCATCGGGGTCAGTGGCCAGCATCAGGTCTGCACCAGACTTTTCGGCCAGTTCCAGGCCAAGGCGCAGAGCCTCGAAAATTTCGGGGTTGGGGTACGGGCAGGTGGGGAAATTGCCGTCCGGCTTTTCCTGTTCCGGCACAACGGTGATATCGGTAATGCCGATGTCATGCAGAACATGGGTGACCGGAACCAGGCCGGAGCCGTTCAGCGGGCTGTAAACCAGCTTCAGGCCGGCGGTCTTGCAGATACCGGGACGGATGGAGCGGGCTTCGATTGCTTCGTACAGGGCGTTGATGCAGTCATCGCCAACGTATTCGATGATGCCCTTTTCCAGCCCCTCGGCAAACGGCATGGTTTTGGCGCCGGTCAGGATGTCGGTCTTCTGGATTTCGGCGTACACGATGTCAGCGGCCTCATCGGTCATCTGGCAGCCATCGGGGCCGTAGGCCTTATAGCCGTTGTACTTGGCCGGGTTGTGGGATGCCGTTACCATGATACCGGCGTTGCAGTTATAATACCGGGTAGCAAAGCTCAGTGCGGGAACCGGCATCAGGGCGCTGTAAATGCGCACCTTTACGCCGTTGGCGGCCAGAACTTCGGCAGCAGCCTTGGCAAACACATCGCTCTTGATGCGGCTGTCATAGCTGATAGCAACGGTCTGGGTGCCGCCCTGGGTCTTGACCCAGTTGGCAAGGCCCTGGGTAGCCTGGCGCACAACATACACGTTCATGCGGTTGGTACCGGCGCCGATCACACCGCGCAGACCGGCAGTGCCGAACTTAAGGGCAACGGCAAAACGATCCTGAATGGCAGCGTCATCGTTCTGAATCGATTCCAGCTCCGGTTTCAGGTCGGGGTCATCCAGGTTGGCAGCAAGCCAACGGCTGTACATTTCTTTATACATTTTGGACACCATCACTTTCTTACCCTGTAAAAGTTTTGGGTAAATTTACTTGTTCAAATTAAATATATCAATTTTAGTTTGCGTTGTCAATCAAAAAAAGCTGGAATTCCGGCTTTTTGCCGGGGCTTTGCCTGTTTTTTACCCTACAGCGTCAAGGCAGATTTTGGGCACAAAAAATATGCTTGCCGCCGCGGGCGGAACAGGATATACTGAAAATAATCAAAGTACGCAATTTGTTGAAAAAAAGGAGTTGGCTGCGCCATGTATGCACACGTTGTCAGCCTGGGGGTAACGGGGCTGGATGGCTACCCCGTTACCGTGGAAACCCACATCAGCGGCGGTCTGCCCAAATTTGCCATGGTGGGCCTGCCGGATTCCGCCGTGAAGGAAAGCAGTGAGCGGGTGCGCAGCGCCATCAAAAACCTGAACTGCCCCTGGCCCGCCAGCCATGTTACCGTCAACCTGGCCCCCGCCGATGTGCGCAAGACCGGCAGTTTGTATGACCTGCCGGTGTTCATCGGCATTTTGGCGGCGCAGCAGTACATCCCACAGCCAGAGCCGCACCAGGCATTTTTGGGTGAGCTTGGGCTGGATGGCACACTGCGCCCCATTGCCGGTGCCCTGCCCATGGCCCTTGCCGCCCAAAAGGCGGGCGTGACCGAGCTGTTTGTTCCTGCCGAAAACGCCGCCGAAGCCGCCGTGGCCGAGCAGCTGACAGTTTACCCCGCCCGCAGCGCTGCGGATGTGATCCGCCACCTGGCGGGGCAGGCAAAGCTCAGCCCCGCCAGCCGCACAGGATACGATGCCGCCGGGCAGTGGCTTGGCCCCGATTTTGCGGATGTGCGCGGCCAGGCGGAGGCCCGCCGCGCGCTGGAAGTTGCCGCTGCGGGTGGGCACAACCTGTTGATGGTGGGCCCGCCGGGCACCGGCAAAAGCATGCTGGCCAAGCGCCTGCCGGGCATCCTGCCGCCGCTCAGTTATGAGGAAGCGCTGGAAACCACCGCGATTTATTCCGTTGCCGGGCTGGTGCAGGCCGGGACCGGATTATTGCAGCAGCGACCGTTCCGCAGCCCCCACCACAGTGTCAGCGCCGCAGCCATTGCGGGCGGCGGCACAGTGCCCCGCCCCGGCGAGGTCAGCCTGGCCCACAACGGCGTACTGTTTTTGGACGAGCTGCCGGAGTTCAGCCGCGAAGCGCTGGAGGTGCTGCGCCAGCCAATCGAGGACGGGTGCATCTCCGTGAGCCGGGTACACGGCACCGCCACCTACCCCTGCCGTTTTATGCTGGTTGCCGCCATGAACCCCTGCAAGTGCGGGTATTATGGTTCCGGCGTGCGGGAATGCAGCTGCACGCCCAGTGCGATCGAGCGCTACCGGCAGCGGATTTCCGGCCCGCTGTTGGACCGCATTGACCTGCATGTAGAGGCCCGCCCCGTGGAGTACGACGCCCTTGCCGCCAAAACCGGCGGCGAGCCGAGCGCTGACATCCGCACGCGGGTGGCCGCGGTACGCGCCATGCAGGCCCAGCGCTACCAAGGCCTTGGCTTTACCTGCAACGCCCAGCTGCCCAGCGGCATGCTGCGCCGCTACTGCCCGCTTGCCCCCGCCGCCGAAAAGCTGCTACGCGGTGCGTTTGAACGCATGGGCTACAGCGCCCGCGCCTATGACCGCATCCTGCGCGTTGCCCGCACCATTGCCGACATGAACGGTGTGGAACAGATCGGCGCCGCAGAGCTGATGGAAGCGCTGCAATACCGGAGAATGGACAGGGCGGTAGGCAAATAAGTGCTTGACCTTATTTGCCCAATGAATAAATAATAAAGAATAATTAAAAATGTTGGTGGATCGCAGTGCTACGCACTGCTCAGAATTATTAGTGCTCTATGGATTACAGAACTCTAATATTTTTTGAGCGTTGCGTCAGCAACGCGGTCCACCTGCATTATTCTTTATTCTTTTTTCATTATTCTTTCTATTTCACCCGTTCCTTTTCGGAACGGGCGAAATAGAACATCCACTGCTGCAAAATTCCGGCGTTGCCATAGGCTGGGAATGGGTTCTGCCCGGCGTAATGCTGGTCGATCACACGCTGGATCCACACATCCACGGGGGCACACTCCATGCGGCCATAGGCAAACAGGGCTACGCAGTTGGCCACCTTGATGCCCACGCCGTGCTGCTGCATCAAAGCTTCCAGCAGCCGGGCATCGGGCAGGGTTTCCAGCGCGGCAAGGTCCAGCGCTCCCGCTGCAACTGCCTGGGCGGCAGCCAGAACATACGGGGCGCGGTAGCCCAGCGCGCAGTCCCGCAATGCCTGCTCCCCTGCCGCGGCGAGCGCCTGCGCCGTTGGGAACGCATACAGCACATTCCCGCCCGGCTGCAGCAGCGGCGCACCGTACCGGGTACACAGCGTTTCCACACAAGCCTGAATGGCCGGGATATTTTTGCGCTGGCTGATGATAAAGGTAACCAGCATCTCCCAGGCGTCCTGGCGCAGAATGCGGATGCCCGCCCCGGCCCGGGCCGCTGCGCAAAGGTAGGCATCCTGTTTGGGCACCGCGGCGCGGATGGCCGCATAATTGCGGTTCAAATCAAAATAGCGGTGCCAGAAGCCCTGCCATTCTTCCGGGGTACAGCTAGCTGTATACGTATCACCGCTGCCGGGCTGCAGGTACAAAAGCTTATCCCCGGCCAAAAACCGCCAGCCCTGCGGCGTTTGCGCAATGCGGAACGCCTGGCCGCTGGCGGCTATTTTTTGCAGATCGAAATCACCCGGTATCGTTACGGTCATGGCTCGCGCAGCACCTCCAGCATGCGGCGGGCGCTGCCTTCCCACGAGTATTTTTGCAGTACGGCGGCGGCATCCCGGCCGGGGGTTACATGGTCCACACTGCCGTGGTTGGTGGAAAGGTCAATGTAATCAGCGTGGGAGCCGTAAATTTCCCGCATGCAGGGGGTATTGCTCACCATCACGCGTGGAGCACCGCAGGCAATGGCTTCCAGCGGGGGGATGCCGAACCCCTCATACAGCGTGGGGAACAAAAACGCCTTGCAGTTTTCCATCAGGCTTTTGGCTTCGCCGTCCGTCACATAGCCAAGGTACATCACGTTGTTCAGGTGGTCCAACCCCAGGGCAGCGGCCTCTTTGGCAAGGCTGCCGCCGCCCGCAATTGCAAACATAACCTGGGGTTTGCTCTGCGCAGCGCGCAGCACCCAGGGAAAGTTCTTATTTTTAAGCAGGTTGGACATTGAGAAATAATACTCGCCCTTTTTCAGCTGCGGCCACTTGCTGTACTCACCAAACAGCATGGGGTCAGGGCGCACGCGCTGCATATGCTGCCAGGCGTTATACACCACGGTGATCTTTTCGGGGTTCACATGGTAATATTTCACGATCTCGCTTTTGGAAAATTCCGAGACCGTCACGATTTTTCTGGCCTTTTTGGCGATGGCCGCATACTGCATGCAGTGCCAGACAGCGCTGGTGCGGCCGCGCAGGTCGGTATAAAAATCCGGGCGTGCTTTATAGCACACATCATGCACCACGGCAATGCCCTCGTTCCCACGGTGGAACATGGGAATAACGTTGCACATGCCCAGCCAGCAGCGCCCGCTTTGTGCCAGATATCGGCCATACACCCGCTGCCAGCCCAAAATGCCGCTGGACCGCGGCAGGGTGACCACCTTGATATTGCGGTATTCGGGAACAATACAATCCGGCGGAACCGCCACTTCCAGCTCGCCGGGTCCCAGCATGGGGTCCATGGCAGCGAGTATTTCCCGCGCATAGCGCTGGATGCCGGAAAGCTGCTGCACAAAAAACGAACCGTCTACTGTATACTTAGGCATTTTCATTCTCCTTATAAACGGCACCGCGTTACTGCGTCAGGATGCCGTATTGGTATTTGCACTGCAAAATGCGCTGCACGCTTTCGTCCAGTCTCTGCTGGGGGATGGTACCATCCTGCACAGCTTCCAGCACGGCGGTATAGGCATTGGCAAGGCCGTTGGGCATCAGCAGCAGGTCTGCACCGGCCTGCAGCGCCTTGACCGCCGCCTGGCCGGGGGTATACACATCGGTGATGGCCTGCATCGCCAGCGAATCCGTCACGATCAAGCCCTGATAGCCCAACTCCCCGCGCAAAAGATCGGTCAGCATAACGCTGGAAAGGGAGGCCGGGGTATCGTCCCCTGTTACCTGCGGCACGGTAATGTGGGCCGCCATAATCAGCGGAGCATTGTTCACATTTTGGGCAAAGGGCACCAGCTCACAGCTGCGCAGGTCATCCAGCGTTTTGTTCAGCGTTACGGTGCCAACGTGGGTATCCTCGCTGGTATCGCCATGGCCGGGGAAATGCTTGAGGGTGCAGGCAATGCCCGCATCGGCAAACCCGGCGCACGCCCCGCCCACAAGGTCGGCAGCGGTCTGCGGTTCACTGCTGAACGCGCGGGTACCGATGACCGGGTTATCGGGGTTGGTGTTCACATCGGCCACAGGGGCAAAATCCAGGTTAAAGCCGTATTCTTTTAAGTAGCCGCCAATGGTGCGGCCCATGGCGCGGGCATCTTCCGGGTTACCGGATGTTCCCACCGCCGCAGCGCTTTCGTATTGGGGCAGGTCAAACGCGGCATTGTTGGCAAGGCGCGCCACCAGGCCGCCCTCCTCATCAATGGCAGTAAAAAGCGGCGTATCGCTCGCCTGCTGCAAATCGTCCAGGAATTGGGTGATCTGCTGCGGGCTTTCCAGATTTTTGCCAAAGATCACCACGCCGCCCACCGGGTACTCCGCCAAAGTCTGGCGCATGGCATCCGTCAGATCGGTCACGCCGTCCGCCTTGGCATCGTTGATCTGGTCCTGCGTTTGGCTCAAGTCCAGGGAATCGGGTCGAACAAGAAAGAGCTGCCCCACCTTTTGTTCCAGCGTCATCTCCTCCAGCAGCTGCTGCACGGGGTCCGGCTCCGGGGTGGGCTGTTCCGTGGGTGCTGCCTGCGTGGTTTGGGCTTGCTGTGTTGGTGCTTCGGTCGGCTGGGCCGCCTTATTTGGGAGTACATCTTTTGGGGCAGCAGAACAGGCGCACAAGACTGCCGCCAAAACGGTTGACACAAATGCCGCGAATCTTTTTTTCATGCTTACCGCCCCCTGCTGTTTGTCTAAGGCAACACCGCACAATTCCCGCCTTGCGGCTTAAGCACCGCTCCGGCAGCTGCGGCACGGCATCTGCGTTGCCAAAATGCTCGATAATGTCGGG
>QWCV01000530.1_pt1 | contig 43531 bp, 38 predicted proteins | sample 1972621 | NCBI WGS metagenome assembly QWCV01 (sample SAMN09866699, study PRJNA288562) | Human gut metagenome isolate pre2_stool, whole genome shotgun sequencing... | isolation source: gut | host: Homo sapiens | place: USA: California | reverse complement strand
TCAGCCCGTGATGGGTCCATCGGGGGTTCTTTGTAAAGTTACGAAATATCTATGACATTGGCAAATAATTAGTTAGTCATTAACTGAATTTCCCTAAATTAAGATTTAGTAATTACCGATTTATCACTTCTTTAACTATCTGGAGCATCTTCTTGTTATTGAGCTGTGTGCGGAAATGGACGTTGTAACCCTGTGCGGAGAGGTTATTGAAAAAGATCTCAGCACATTTGATTTTTGCTGCTTCTACTCCACGAAGAGTTGATTTATTCTCAACGTCCTTGGTTTCAACTACGATGTTAAGTTCTTTATCTCCGTTGGCTTTCTTGACAACATACATGAAGTCAGGGCTATATGTTCCACCGGCAATCGTTGGTATAGCAATACTACTCCGAGGTATTTTGCCATAGACAATAACTTCGGCTATTCCGGAAAGACCTCCGTCAATATCGGATTCGATGTCTTCAAGTTCAAGAGGAGAATCGTATGCTTTTGCATCGTACAGATATTTGTCTGCGGCATCTCCTTCCTTCATCTTGACGCCTATTCGACCCTGTGCAATTTCTTCTCTGACGCTCCCGTCGGCATAGGTAAGTGCCGTGGCACTCGTTGAGCCACCGGTTTTCTTATATTTGAAATGTCCTTGTAAGGTCTCGATCTTCCAATCAGTGAATGCCTGAACGAGCGCGCTAACCGCCTGTTCATTGAAATGCGAATCCTTTATCTTCCCTGACTTCTTTGCATAACGGCAGATAGCACTGTGTATTTTCTCTATAGAAATATTGGTAGTATCGGACACTCGTTTCAAGAATACACCATACGGCAATGCTTGATTAATAATGTATTGAACACCGCTGTCAGAATTAGATGACATATGAATACCATCACTTACAACAACATCTCTACGGCTTGAGATAACCCTATCTGTAAAGATATTTCCTGTTTCAAGTATCGTATCAAGAGCCTTGTCGATTTCGATATTGAGGTCAGGTTCATACCATATGGTGTATCGCTGGTTGAGTTTTTCCCATAGTTCTCTCAACTCTTCAAATCTTGCCTTTCTGATTTTGACAGGATGATTGGGCTTGCTGTTGCGATCTCTCACCTTCCCACTTTCAAGGCCGGATTTGAATAAGGGATACTCATCAAAAAATGCGCTTTTATTCTCAGGTATTATATTGAAATTTCCATCAATATATTTCTTTGTCAGCAGTTCGGCAAACAATAAGTTGGCATCTGTATCCAGCTTTTGTGCCACCTGCTGAATAATGGGAAACGAGAGAGTCACTGATTCCGGAATTTCACTGTTTATCTGCTCAACGAGTTTCTTTGCAAAATCAGCTTCTGTAAAATCTACAATATAGTTTAACGTAAATTCCTCATTGGAAATGCGGTTGCCACACTCATCAACAGGAAGGCGCAGACCGCGGCCTACTTCTTGTAGCTTGGAAATATCACTTCCGCTTGAGCGTAGTTTCGCAATGGTGAATACATTGGGGTTATCCCAGCCCTCCTTTAGAGTCCATTTTGAAAAGAGAAAACGCCTGAGCATGGGATTACCCTCTTTATCCACAAACGAAAGCAATTGTTTTTTTCCGTTAAGGATATCATTAACTTCCTCGGCAATACTTTCATCCGAGGAACTATTATCTTGAGCAAAATATCCGGCGTGGCAATCTCTGATATTTTTCAGACTTGCCTCCAGATATTCTCGATATTCGTTTTCTTGTTCTGAGAGTTTGCCTATCGTGTCTTTAAGTTTATCTTTAAGCAATCGTTCAAAGGCTTCAAGTATATATGGTTTCTTCCCATCTTCACTCTTTCTGTACGATGTTATATCATCAATAAAGAACAGAGCAAGAGTTTTAATCTTAAAAGTTCTACCCGAGAAATTATGGCGTTCTGTCTCAAAATGTCTCTCCAAGGCAAGACGTATCATTTGTTCTTGATAGGAACTCATGAATACATCCACGTCCATTTCCTCTCCGACAGTTTTAATTTGTCCGTTGGAAAGTTCGATAGAGTTTTTATCAATAGTTTGGATGGTAAGTCCGGTTAGCTCATCTGCTATCTGCGTAAGCGAATCGCCTACACGGAGCTGGAAACTCCTTGTCGGCGCGTCTTCCTGCTTGTGTTGAAATGTGGCTGAATCGTTTTTAATTACCGACAGCAACTTGATTTTCTCATTCTTTTGTGATGTTGGCTCGAAATGCTCTTTCGCAACACCTTTAATCAGCCCTTGATTGAATGACTGACAAGCATTAAGATCATAAAGAAGATTCTGGTAATCCTTGACTGTCTTCTTATTCTTCCCTTTGCCGATTGTGACTTCGGGGAATGTGGCACCAAATCTGATGATACACTGCGGAGCAATCTCCGTCTGGATGATACCGAAAGCTTTCTGCTCTCTTGAAAATTTGTGAGGTTCATCGATAATTACAAACGGGCGTGTGGCTTTAAGTGCATTATACGGTCGATAAAAGCCTTCCACAACATTGCCATAATCATCTCTGCTCAGGATATAGTTCTTCGCATCCTTCAGTAGTTGCATGTTTACTAAAAGGACGAAAATTTTCTTAGTGTCTTGACATGACCCTTTGACAAATTCACTTACAGCGGCAGGAAAATATTGTCTTCCCTTCTTTTTCTTCTTGGGAGGTTCAAGTGTAAGCAAGTCAATTTCTGCGTCATATCCACAAACATCCCGGAAATGACGCTTTACATATTCATCCTCCATAAACTGTCTTGCGCCCGCTTTGATTGGCAATGTAGGCACAGCTACTATGAATTTATTGATTCCATAGCGTTTATGGAGTTCAAACATAGTCTGAACATAGACATAAGTCTTTCCGGTGCCGGTTTCCATCTTTATATCAAGATTCAGACATGTAGGTTCATGAGTATATCCTCCATACTCATGCGGAATCTTGTTTATGCCTTGTATGTTTCGGATGTTGTCACCCACACCATCCTTGAAAATAGTTATCTCAGGATTGGAATAGTAATGCAGAGGAGACTTAACCCATGTATCTTTGAATACATCGGCTATTGCGTCCACCGCCTTTTGTTGATGCGGCAACGAGGACTGAAGTATTAGTTCCATATCAATATCTAATTTCGAAATTGATACGAAGATTCTTCTCTCCGGCCTGTACGGTCTGTAGACTGTCTTTCAGACTCTGCAATTCATTCCAACCGAAGGAATAGCCATAGATTACAACATTCTGTGGATTGAATGATGCTTCCGTTTGATACTTGTCAAGGAGAACAGCTACAGCGTCATCAGATAAATCCGGGTTGATAAGATAGAGATGCTTGTCGATATAATATGCCGTGTAACCGCCAAGATCTAAAGAGTGGTAATCAGAAGTCAGACCATAACCATCCCTTTCCAGCCAAGTGGTAAGTATGGTAGGAACACCAAATTCATCCATAAGGGTATTGTCACCGAACGCGGTATGCTTATCAAACTTGATAATTTTTTCCAGTGCAATTCCCGACGGCTCCTTCAACGTGAAATGACGGAATCCAAGGTCTCCATGGAATAATGGGTTATCAGCCTCGATCTTCTTTGCAGCTCGTTTGATTCGGTCAAATCCAAATTCATCGATTGTTTTGAATCCTGCTTTGAATGCTTCTGTTTCTTTCTCAAAAGGAGCTTGAATCTGGACTAAGATATAATTCAGTTCTTTCCCTTCAGAAATCAATTGCATGGCAGCATGAGCTGTTGATGATGAGCCACCAAAGAAATCAAGAACATATACAGGGCTTCTATCAGTCGGGGCTATTCCTTGAGTTAGGATTAGCTTGATATAATCGACAGGTTTCGGAAAATCGAAATATTCGTTACCCTCATATAATTCCCTTAATTCGCGAGTACCCTGTGAGCTGTATACAGTTTCAAGAACTGATGATAAGCCGGTATATTCACTTTCCAAGTCTTTCATGAATTTTTTGCGACGAGGTCTTCCAGTGGGATCTGATGGGAAAATAACTTCATCGTGTTCTATTAATTCACTCATTCTTTTAGGCTCATATCGCCATCCTGTTGAAGGACATGAATATGTAATGCCTGTTGCAGGATTTGTGAGGTCGTAATGTAAATTAGGACGCTGGGATTCAGTCGCAAGTCCTACCATATTATCACTCATCCATGGGCCTCTTGGATCATTATCCGGATTTGAGTATTTTGATTTGTCTGACTCTTTGCCTAATATACGGCAATCTTCTCTTCTGCCATAACACAGTAGATAATCATGATCTTTTGATGCTCCGTTTTTTGTGCGGCTATCGACCATCTGTCGTTTCTTCCATATGAAGGAACAAATAAGATTCTCTTCACCGAAAATGTCATCGCACAGGAGTTTAAGATTCCCTTGCTCGTTATCATCAATAGATATGAAGATCACTCCGTCTTTGCTAAGAAGGTCTCGGGCGAGGAGCAGGCGAGGCAACATGAACATCAACCATGCTGAATGTGATGCCGAGCCTCTTCGAGTAAGGTCTAGAATACGTTGAGCTTTATCTATTGAAATGCTAAGTTTGGTAGATAGTTCTTCTGCAGTGAAATTAAAATTATCATTATACACAAATCTGTCAGAACCGGTATTGTAAGGAGGGTCGATATAGATGCACTTAATTTGTCCTGCATACGATTTCAGAAGATGCTTTAGCGCATCAAGATTGTCGCCGCTTATATAGATATTCTTACTATCCTTATTTTCAGGCAAAGAGTTATGAGCTTCATCAGGAACGATTACCGTGGTGGTGTCAAGTGAAGCCAACATTCGAGCATAGTTCTTGCCAAGAAATCGCAATTCGTATCCCTCATCCGTTACTTCAACCTTATCTTTAAGATACTCTTGAAATCTGACAATATCGAAACTGCCATCTTCCTTGAAACAAGCAGGGAAGTATTCTCTCAGTATTTCAAGTTCATTAGAGCCGGGTGTTACTGAATTATTCTTATCAAGTATGTCTTTAATCATCAGATTTCAATTGTTTTATTTAGCAAATCATCAACATTAACTTCTAAAAGCCTTGCAATCTTAACAAGAGTAGGTAAATCTGGTTGAGAGCTGTTAGTGCACCATTTTGAAACAGTAGATGGGTTTACATTTAACTGCTCACATAGCCATTTATTTGTCCTCTTTTTTTCAGCTAAAACTACTTTTAGTCGGTTTATATCAGTTTCCATGTTAATAAAATTTGTTATCCATCTGCAAATTTAGTGAAAGTTCTTCACATGGCAATGAAATATGCTGAGAAACATAAAACACCCCGGCTTTGACGAAAGTGGTGTTCTTTGCAGAGCAAAGCGACTTCGTCGATAAGTCGGGGCGTTGGGATGGGTCAGGGATCAGTAGAGGCGGATGCAGGTTACATCGGCGGATTGGACAGTTGAGGGATGGTCGGGCTTATCTTTGGAGAAGGCGATGGCGAAGTGCTGGATGCGGTGGGTTGTGCAAAGTCCTTTGAGGAACAGGATGAACTTATCCAGTTCTTCAATGAGCCAGCTCTCATCTTTGATTGAGGTGACGGAGACGAGCATCATCACGTTGTCGGGGAGGTTGTAGAGGCCGTCAGAGTCCGTGAGGATGACGAGCGATGGCGCAAATATCGCGTCTTTCGAGAAGAAGCTTGCGCCGTTGGTGTAATCCTGATAGCTGAGTTTGGCTGTCGGGGTGCCATAGTTTTCATCGAGATAATTCTCGATGTCGGCGAAGGCTACTCTGAGTCGAGGGGCGCTTACGACTGAGAGGTCGGTAGGCGGCTCGGCATTTGGTGCCACGGGTTTTGTCGGCATAGCCTTGCGGCCGAAGATGGATTTCACACGGGAAAGGAGTTGGTTGAGGTTGTTGGCATTTCTCATTTTCTTGATTTTTTATTGGTGTTTTGGGAATTGAGTTCTTGGATTTTTTCTTCGAGGCGTTGCTTCTGGTCGAGGGCGCGGGCGGTTTCCTGCACACGATCTTCGTAAGCTTTTACCTCTGACTCGATTTGCTTGACACGCTCCGGGTCGCTGAACCAGCTCTGGATGCTGTCCAATCCTTCGGAGTTGATGCCGCCGTGCATCAGTATGTAGTGATACTTGATGTCCGAGATTCGGGCCTGTTCGATGCGGGCTTCCTGCCAGATGAAGGTGGCGCCGAAGAAGAGCAGGGTGAACACCGAGATAAACATGGCGAGATATACCTGCCACGATTCTTTGGCAATACGGATGGTCTTCTCAATCTTCTGCACCGGAGGATTGGCGGTGAAATTGTCAATCTTTTCTGCGATTTCGGTCTTAAGATTATCAACCGATGTGGTCAGATTGTCTCCGATTTCTTTCACGCTTGTGGTCTGGGTCTCGATAGAAGACTGCATCGTATCTACTTTCTCGATGACGGCTGAAGTGATGGATGTTCCCATATTGCTCAGGTCGTCAGTAGTGGCGCTGTTGAGCTGCGTCTCCTTGATTTCGGCACACGTGCCGCTGATAGTGCTGAGGTCATCAGCGATGTTTTGGAGAAAATTCTCCTGGGAATTGTCAAAATTTTGTTTCATTTTTTCTCTGTTGAGTTTTACAAACTTCTGCCTCTTTTTCTCTTTTTACGGCGATTCATCTCACGGATGAATGCTTCCTCATCCTGGTCGTAGGCAGGTCCGACTTGGAAGAGTCCGCCGACTGCATTGCCGAGACTATCTGCAATATCGGTTCCGGCTTCGATGATTTTTGCAGCGGCACTCGGTGCCGGTTTCGGTTGCTGTTGCATCAGTCTTGGAGCTGATGCCGAGGGTTGAGCCTGACGTTTCTTGTTCCGGTCGAGAGCGTTGCAGATGGTCTTGTATGAGCATTTGCCGTCGCGGTCAACCTGAGAGGCCTTGAACTTCTGCCCGTCCTTGATGAAAGAAAGACCTTCGACGTCGGTCGTCCCTCTTCGGAATTTCTTCCTGACGGAGATGCCTTTCTGAGCCAGCTCGCGCTGAAAGGAGGTCCAGTCTTTTGCTGTCCGCTTGGCGGCTTGAACAGCGAGATAAATCTCCTGACGGGTCTTTGAGCGACCTTTCAATCGGTCAACTTTCACCTTGTCTTTGTTCTCGCCGAAGGTTAAGCCATACTTCTTTTTAAGCTCCTTGCAGATGGCGTTGCTGCGGTAATACTCGTAACTGTCGCTCACGCATCTGCCATTATTATCCACCCGATTATAGACGATATGGCAGTGCGGATGCTCCTTGTCAAGATGGCGCGCTATGATAAACTGGGTGTTCTTGATGCCCATTTTCTCCATATATTCCAGCGCGAGTTTCACCATGGCTTCATCTGAAAGCCGTGCCGAATCCTCCGGCGAATATGATAGAGAAATGTGTCCGCACCAATGCTGAACACGGCTGTTTAGATGCCGCTGGCACTCGAACCCATCGACAATATCTTTAGGAGTATCGGTCAACAGTCCCTCGGAATAGAGCAAGCGAGCCTCTTTGTTTTCCTCTTTCAGCGCGAGAACATACTCCACGCAGCCGGAGAAACAGCTCCCTTTAGTGATGCCTCCAATCATGCGACAGCTTGGTGTAAAGTGATTTTATCTCCTTGCTCAACTTGTCAAGTGACCATTGCACCAGCTTGAAACCTCCTTCGTTTGCTTTCTTCGCAAGCTGATTGAGATTGTTCGCCATGCTTCCGATCTGGCGCAATAGTGCCATGTCTTCGGGCTGGGCAACCTGTATTACCTCGGCATTGATCAGCGCGCAACGCCAATAGTCGGATAATTTTCTGCCGGATTTTCGGCATTTTTCAAGTGCGGCTTTGTGCTGTTCTTCGTCAAGCCGGACGCTGACAACGAATGTCTTGCCGGACTTCTTTTCTACTCCCGGAGGAGCCTTCTTTTTCTTTTGGAATGTCATTGTTTCAGAGTTTTGAGATTTGACTTGTGACCATCGGGAACGGACTCCAGCCGCTCGGTAAAGGAGGATGCAAGGTCGGGAATGTTTACATTGCCACTACCTTGCTATCCTCCTAATCTTGACAGATTCTTTCTCCGCAAAGCTACGAAAGCGCAAGCGATGAATCCGGATACCGGTGCTGTCGATGGCTTCGCCATTTCACAGCCTCGGGGTAGTGGTCAGAACGATTTACTGATTAGGGTGAACCAACTATCGTAGTTGGCGGAATTGCTATCGAGATGCTCGTTGATGATGTGCTCGACGAAGTTGCTGACGCTGTAACCGGGTCCACCGAAAAAGCGGGCGATGCTTGTTGTCCTTGCCAAGCTTAATCAGGCCGAAGTATGCCTTGCGGTAATCGTCAAGGTCGCTTTTGCGCTGCATTGCGTTTGGACGTGTAGAATTGGCCTGGACTGTTTCGCTCTGTTCTGCCATAGGCTGAGCATCGGCGAAGATGGAATTTTCCGTAAGGTTAGACATACCAATCGTTTCAGATGACTAAGAGGATGGGGTAGTTGCTGTTGGCATAATTATAAAGATTTATAAGCTTATGCTCGGATTGACATTTCGGGTTATTTGTAGGAGAGTGACTGCGGCTATCCTGTAGAGCACGGATGTAAGGGATGAAGAACTTACGGAGCATAGCGATTGTGAGATTCTATCTTCATAGAAATAAAGTAGTTTGCCGCGCTTGTAGCTCGGAATGGGGTCATTCGGAGCTTTGATGCCACGGTAGAGGCTCGAGAGTGACTTGCCTATTATCAGGCAAGCCTCTTTCGCATACACGAGTCTGCGGGAGGGTTTGACATTTTTGATGGGGTTGGCGATGCCGACCTTTTCAAGTATTTCGAGCACTCGGTCGAGTTTCTCGGAGAGACCGCTGACCACATGTGGCAGCTGGTCAAAAGTGATGGTTTGTGTTTCTATTTTTACTTTGGTTTTGAAGTTCGTTTGAAATTCTAACGCAAAGTAAAATAGTGAGTTAGCGGTTATCAAATTAACCATTATCAATACCTTAAAATAACCGTTCGGCAAGTGTTAACTCGCTGAGAAACAGAATCAAAAAGATGAAATAATTTGTATGGCGAAAATATGGGAAAAGGAGTGATTTCCCGGTTAACCGGGATTAACACTCCGTCTAAAAATAATGCAAGAAATGAGAATTTGCTTCAGTGACATATTTTTTGTAATTTTGCTGAATGGAAGACATCAAGAAACAGTATACAATTCAATGGGTTGGACCATTTCATTCCTTGGAAGAGGCTCGGATGCATCGAAAGGGATCCAAGGACGAATTGTTTGCGACGCCCGATTGCTTTAATTTCTACTATTTTCGAGGAAACAAAAAAGGTCGAGGTTACAAACTCTCAAACTTCTACTCTTACTTTGGCATACACAAAGCATTGGATGGGTATCATAATAGACTAAATAAGAATCATGAACATTTTCGTGACTTTCATGAAAATGACAATCTAGATATTTGGATAGGGGCGTTGGGTGATTTAGATCAATTTAGCCCAGATGTTGTAGAGGAGATTGAAACGATATTTATCGCAATGTATGGTAAGACTTTAACCGAGAATGAAAGAAAGAAAAAGAGAACTGTAGATTCTATTGATAAAACCGTATGTATAATAAATCTATGGTATGATACAGAAGAAAAGCCATTATCAACAAAAAAAGAGTCTATTAAGCAATTTCATGATGTTATAGTTTGTGAGCGAGACAGCGTGTATCCACGGTATTTAGTAGCAAATAGATTGCTTCCATGGATAAATAAAGAGTAAAACCCTGTAAGGTTATTACTAAAAAAGCGAATAATTCAGGCGTTAGCCATTGTTATTCGCTTTGGTATTGCGAATGAGCTTATTATGATTTACTGAGAATGTCGAGGTTGATGTCTCCGTAATGCTGGAAGTGCTTGAAGATCTTATCTATATCGTCGTTGGTATGGATGTGAATACGCTCCTTGTTGGATTTCTTTTCTCGTATTTTCTGCTCGATTGTGCGGATGAGGGTGTTCTTGAAAGATTTCTCAAACACTTTCTTAACAAATCGGGCGATGACTCCGCCTGGCAGATGAAGGGATTTACCAACATTATATCCTAGATGTCTCAAATCCACTTTCGTCAGGTGGTTGCTCCTGAAATTCACCAGTGTGAACGGTGGCATATCATTGACAGTCCGAATTTTAGCATTGTGATGTAGTTCCTGTAACTCATCGGCTGCGATATAGGGTTGCATTATGAACGTGATGTAAGCACAGATAAATTCTATATGGGCGAGGCTGAATTTCATATCTTCTTCAGCGAGTTTGGCATGTGCGGCGTTGCACTGTTCATGTTGCAGTAGCAATTGTTTCTGAATTGCAGAATGTTCCTTGTCTGATTTCAATGCTTTCAGTGCGGCTTCAATCTGGTCGGAATAATAGACATCGCCGTTTGCGTCAATGTAAGCTTCTTCCTCACATCCCTCTATGCGTATCTTGCCGTCTTCCTGTTTTATGCGGTTTTCTTTGGAAGTCTTGGTAAAACAACCGATTGAATCATCACTTTTGGGATATGTGCGTACACGATATATACCGAGTTCCAGTTCTTTCTTGATATGCTTGGGCTGGAGACTTGTCCATTCATGGAGCCTTACCCATTCATGGCATAGCGTATCCGATTCCAACACTCCTTCAAGTCTATGACCGCCGATATAATCCTCAAAATTCAAAATAAGGATGTTCACTACGGGCTTCGTCTCGCTCTTGAAGGCTGTCGTACTTAGTGATATTGTCTTCAAGGTTATCGAAAACGACATCGTCAATATCTATGGCTCCAATTTTTATTGTAGAGCCATCTTCATCTTCCTCGATTCCTTCATTGGAATAATTCGGGGAAGTCATCTCAGAACAATTATCAGTCACAAACTCTTGCGTAGGGGCAGATCATTCCATTATGGAAGATTCCGGTTCTTCTATGGAGGGAATGGCAATCTTTTCGCCAGTGAGAGTCTCGGCAATAGCCATGACTTCACGACCGCGAAAAAGAGATTGAAGGCGTTTGAGCACTTCTTCGATTGCCGACTGGAAACCGAAATACAGACCGATTGTGAGGACAAGAAAAACGGCAAAGAGAACGTTGCCGGTAAATTCGTCAGTGCAGAAACGGGTTATGGCGGTATGACGACCAAGTAAAGCCATGATGCCGCATCCGGCAATCACGGCACTCCATATAAAAATTTTGTCCCGGGTAGGGGAGCGATGCTCCTCAAGCGCTGGGGCGTTTCCTTCATAAATAAAACAGTGGGTTAAATATTCACGTCTTTATAGACAATTTAACTCACTGAATTTTCCGTTGAAAGTTTTCTATTTCTACTGATTTTCCTCATTCTATTCCATGACGGGAGTCCGCGTATAAGGTGAATGATGGCGGTGATGCCCATTGCCATGCCAAACCAGTAATGCCACAATCCGAGATGCGGAATCTTGACGGGCGTAAGCAACTTTACCGTCCCTGTAAGCAGCGTGGCTATGAACAGGATAATCAGAATCCAGGTGTCGGTGTAGAACCATCTGAATTTCTTCTTCAGGGCGTTCAGCATTTTATGGAACTGTGCCCAGTGGATAAACAGAAGTGCCGTCATGGCATATCCGAATATCCAGTGAACTATTTTTAATACACCACGAGGCTGGATAATTATTCCGTGGCTTTTTAGATGCAGCATAATGCCGATGATCAGTGTGGCTGCAAAGGTAATGACCAATGCAATGCCGATGTTTGCTTTTGATTTCATATTCAAGGATATAACAAATTTATGACTTATAATTAGCCATTTAACCCACTGAATTGTTCGCTCAGGTAAGGTCGCAATTAATCGTGTTGAAGGCGGAGATATTCCGCTATATCAATTTTTGTCTGGGCTATATCAGGATTTGAGAGTATAGGAATCAATTTATCAACCTCTTCAATAGGACGGTTCCACCATTGTAGACGCTCCATCAAGTCTATCATTTCATCGTCAAATCTGCGGCGTATGACTTTTGCCGGATTGCCCACGGCTATCGAAAAAGGCGGAATGTCGGAGGCAACCGTGGCATTTGTGCCGATTATGGCTCCGTCGCCAATATGCACGCCGGGCATGATTGTCACGTTCTGCCCGATCCATACGTCATTGCCGATGACTGTGTCACCTTTGAGAGGCAATTCATCCATTACAGGCGCAATCGCACCTCCCCAATCTCCTCCCATTATGTAGAAAGGATAGGTGGTGGCGCAGTCCATCCGATGATTGGCGCCGTTCATAATGAAAGTAACTCCTTTAGCAATGGCGCAAAAGTTACCGATTATCAGCCTATCACCGATGAACTCATAGAAATGTGTAACGTGTTCCTCAAATCTGTCGGCTCCGTCTATATTATCGTAATATGTATAATCTCCGATAATGATTCTCGGATTCTTCACCACATTCTTTATGTAACAAAGAGTTGGAATCGCAGGATTTGGAAATGCTTTGTCTTTGTCAGGATATATTTTCATGATTATCGAAGTCCTTATGAATTAAGAATACTTAGATTGTCAGGAGTTTGACACCGAGAGCATCTGAAATCTTTGCGATGGTTCTCAGTGTGAAGTTATGAGTGCCCCCAAGCCACCGAGAAACTTCTGCTTCGGTCTTGCCCATCCTTTTTGCCAACTGTTTCTGACTGATATTCTTTTCACGCAGAATCATATCAATTTTATCAGCAAGTGCAAACGACATATCAAGTTCCATCTTGACATCGTTCTGAATGGAGGCAAGACATTCATCGAATAGTTGAGCAGTCGTTTTCATTATTCAAATGTTTGCTGTTGATCTGTTCAGAATTATCAGAACTCCTTACTTATAGGATTGTCAGAGACACCCGTCTGCCGAGACCCTCAAAGATTCGGAAGAGGGTGTTGAGCTGGACATCAGCTTTGCCGTTTTCCAGACGGGAGATATAGGTTTTCTTCGTACCGATACGCTCGGCGAGCTGCTCTTGGGTAAGCCCAGCTCTGAGTCTCTCTTCCTTCAAGGTCGCAGCGAGACAGAATGCTTGAGTCTCCTTATCAAACTCATCACGTTCCGGCGTGCCGACTTTTCCGTACTGCACATCAAGCAGTTCATCCAAAGTCGTGCAATTCATAATTCGTTCGTCTTTATTTGTTTCCATGATTCTTTTCGTTAAAATATTCCTTCATCAGTTTGGTCGCCTTCTCAATCTCGTTGGAAGGAGTTTTCTGAGTCTTTTTCTGGAATCCGTTGAAAAGGATTACCAGCTCTCCTTCATCGAAGCAACAGAAGACTCTGAAAATGTTGCCTCCCGACTCTATCCTGATTTCAAAAAGACCTTGTACCGTTTTTATAGTCTTGAAGATTGATGCAGGAAGTCTGTCGATGGTTGATATCCACACCAGTATCTGTGTGATCTTCTTTTGCACAGATGCCGGCTGGGACTTGAAGAAGTCCAGAAAATAGTTCTTATAGAATTTTACGGTCCTATTTGCCATATCTTTATTATCTAACTGCAAAGTTAACTAAAAAGTTTACTTTGGCAAAATTTTTAGTGAATATATTTGAGGGGATAATTGAGTTTTCGCGACATCATGTATTTCCTGCATACAGATTATAATGATTCCAAATAAATCGGAGTTTTTGCGGTGTATTAATCGGTGTTTTTGTGGCATTTTAATCGGTGTTTTTGTGGTACCTGCTTTGACTTTATCATTTGAGGGTGATTGAGTTGGCGGCATCGCGCTTTTTCTGATTCACGACTTCTGCATAGATCTGAGTCGTGGCCACGTTTTTATGCGTGAGCATTTTGCTGACTGTGTATATGTCGGTGCCGTTGGTAATCAGAAGTGTAGCGTAGGTGTGGCGAAGACCGTGGAAGGTAATTTTCTTCTTGATACCGGCATCTTTGAGCCATTTCTTGAATGGTTCTCGTGTATGTGCGCGGCTCAGCCCTTTGAATACCATCCCGCGGCCAGGTTCTCCGCAATACGACAGGGCTTCATCGCTCAACGGTAATGTCGCCTGTGTCTTTGTCTTCTAGGTGCGGATACGCATACAGTAGCCACCGTCGGGTGACACTTCGATATTATCCCAACGTAGTTGCAGGATATCACTGATGCGCAGCCCGGTCATGCAGGCGAATAGCGATGCTCGTTTCAGCACATCCACTTTGCAGGGAGTGGCGGCCAGACGTTTTACCTCCTCGATTTCGAGATAGTTGATTTTCGGCTCCTCCCAGTCGATGCGGTCAAGATAGTCATTGACATTCTCGCGGAGCCACCCTTCCTTATATGCCAGTTTCAGAAGGGCGCGGAAGGTTGACCAATATCCGGCGGCAGAGTTGCGTTATATGATATTGCAGGACTGCTTGACACGGATTTTGAGAATGTAGGTGCGGAAGTCGTGGCATAGCCCGATGGTCACGTCTTTCATCTGACATCTGCCATTGCAGAAGTCCTTGAAGTGCTTATACACGATTTCCTATTTTTGGTATTTCTCTTTGGTCTTGCTCTCAAAATATTCAAGGAAGTCTGCCTGTTTCTTGGTGCGGTCGAGGAAGCCGAACTCTTCATTGATGATTGCAAGTTCACGGGTTGCACGGATACCTCGTGCTTTGAGCAGGATCTCCTCATTGTAGTCAAGCTCGAATTTGTCTTTCGGATTGCCGAAGAGATAGAGACCGAGGAACTCACGCCGCGACATTTTCTTGATGTGCGGATTCCAGATGGGTGGGTAGTAGTCAAGATAGAGCGACAGTTTGCCGCTACGCAGTTTCTCCTGACGGAGTGTCACTTTGGTGATGGTTGCTGATTCCATACTATGCTGTTTTAGAATTATAAGGTACAAATGTAAATGGTGGTTGCCGGGTGAGAAAAATCACCGGATTATAACTGAATCTCGGGGTTGAACAAAGCCTCTAACTCTTTGGCGTTCAGTTTGACATACTTGCCGCAACGGAGCTTGGTTATCTTGTATGTCTTGACGTAGTGATACAGCTGGTCGCGTGTCAGCGAATATTTTTCCATGGCTTCGGGCACTGAGATAAACTCCACATCCTCGGCTGACTTGGCACCTTTCGCCACATCGAAGTGATATTTGGAGTAATATACTTTCGGACCCTCTTTGCGCTTCGGAATACCGATTTTGGAGACCAGAGTATAAATCGCCGAGAGAGTCATTCCATATTTTTCCTGAATATCCTCAACCGAATACCATTCGGTAATCTCCGGATTCTCCTTTCTCGCCGAGAAAAGACGGTCAATATTGCTCTTGCTGAAATAAGCTTTGCCACGAAGAATGGTCTTCGGCACGTTGTTCTCGGCGACCACTTTGTAAATCCACGAATCCTTGACCCCAAATTTCTCCCGAATCTCGGCGCGAGTGTAAAAGTCGGAGATAGACTTTCCTTTTTTCTCAGTGGATTCTTTCGACTCACTTTCTTTCGGTGAGAGAAAATCAAACATCGCCTGAATATCGGCTTTGCTGATGAGTGTCTTTCTTCCGATTCGTGTTACCTTAATTTTACCTCGGTTGATGCAGTCATAAATGTATGTTCTGCCGACACCGAGATATTGGGCAGTCTCCGTGGGTGTCAAAAAATCCTTCTCCCGACTCTTTCGGTCAGGATTGTATTGGATAGTCTCTTGATTGGAGAGAGCCATCTTCTTTTGTCTCATCCGCTCCTTGTAGGAGTGCTCGGAACATCTTTTGGAGCAGAAGCGTGTAACCGTAGTCTGAGCCAAAAAACGATTTCCACACCACTCGCAGATTCTTTCAATTTTAATGTTGCTACTCATTTCGTTGGTGTTAATTTCGCCTTAATTTGTTCGTGCGCGTCCGTTGACGTCCGTCTACGTCCGCAAACCTCCACCACCTTGCTGACGCTTGGGGTGAAATGAGTCGCTGTCGTACAAAATCCGTACAAAATGGTGCATAAAAACGCCTAACACTGACAGTTATCAGCATTAGGCGTTCTTGTAAGAGTTAAGTTTTATCGTTCAGTAGTAGTCAATTACTGTTAATATAACGCATTGACAATCAATTAATTACTTGCCGATGCAAATTCTTCACCAAATTATCAGTCAGGCAAATGCCATTAAAAAGGTACATAGCAGGTAGTAGAAGTTAAATTGAAGTGATCGACAAATTTAACTTGTTGAATATCAATGGATAATATTCCATCGTTTGTACCTCGGCATTTTCTAATCATTATCATCTCGATAAAGCGGTAATTTTCAAGAGATTAAGTCTCGTATTTGCGACCTCGGTCGCTCAATGCAAAATTACTAATTTTATTCGAGGTACAAAACTAAAATCTTATGTTCTGGAGCATTTTAATAACGATTTTTGAGGTAATAATGCTTTCTCCCTCAAGGCCGAATACAATAGGTGATGTGACCACTTTCATGAATAGTAGGGCAAATCCATTCGTTAATTGATATAAACAAATATATAAATGACGACGCACTCTATCCCCGCCTTTTATCGTTCTCTGAGCCAAAAGTTTCAGGGGATAGACCCATATGTGTCTTCTTGGGAAGATATAAAGTTAGAACAATTATTATCTATTGAAGTCTTTTTGAATGAAAGCATTGATGCATTTCAAGAGATGGTGATCATAGATAAGATGAACGGTTATGCAGCGTCCTCAATTATTGTGAATGTCCATCGAACTCTGAAGACATTCATGGCATGGGCGGAGTCTTTGCCGACTGAATATATAAATCATTCTTCCGAAGGCGACAGTAAGGAATCTCGATTAAGAGAGATTGCCTTAGTTATAGAATTTCTATGGTTAACATGGCTTATAACAGAATATGAGCCGGTAATGAAAGAGGCTAATGCAAATCTTGTTGTGCTGCCAATAGAGGAAAGGACCAGAATATCAAAGGAACACAAGGAAGAAAACAGCCGTGATGAACGTAGGGAAAAGCTATTTGAATGCATTATTGGAACGACCCCGAAAGAGAGGGAAAAGATATTCAATATGCTTGCCTCTCTTGTCAACGGTAAGGGTGGTAAGGATCTTGCGCCATATCTCAGAGCCGCTATAGACTTGAATCTACTCTCTAGAACACCGGACTTTCCAGCGATGAAGGCTTTCTGGGGTATAACGAAATCGCAGCCGGCTCTGAGCAGATATCTTTCATTTGATGATTGTAGCTGCCCTGAAAAAGTTATAGAGGAAAAGAAGAATGAGATCCGGTATGCTTTAGGATTAAAAAATTGACATTCAAAGATATAATTCATTGGTAAAAGTCGGTTAAAGTTAACTTCGTTTAGCTTAACCGACTTTTACTGTATTTTACCATTCAAGGGGTTGTCTCATTATAATTTTGCGTCAGAAAATAATAAATATAGACGCACATGGAGACATCAATTTTAAGTCCAGCCGCCCCGATGATAACCGGACCGTTTGAAAGTTACGTCCGAGAGTTATGCAGCATGTATGTTGCAGAACGGCTTCATGAAATTGGTCTGGATGCTGATTATGCTTGTAACAGCAAGAGCGAGCCCTTCCTTACAAAGCAGGAAGCTGCAAGGCTGATTGGAAAGGGAGAAAAGATGATTGATAATTATAGGAAGAAGGGCCTGCCGACACATATGTTCGGTAGAACTCCTATGTTTTTGGAATCTGAAATTATCTCTTTCTTAGAGGCGTATAACCCTAATAGTCATATAGAGAAATAACCTCAACCTAAAAAAGATGAAAAATGTTTTTTACATTGGGGACTCTAAGTTCCAGTTTGGAGCAGATGGCCTTAATGAAAATGGTATATCACAGAAAGTGCTACAGTTTCCGGCAGAATTGACGGGAACCGCTAAAGGCGCTCCACTGCGAATATCTGACAGGCTCCTTGGTTTGCGCTCTCAAGACACTGTGATAGCCTTGGCTACCACGATGTTGACCGCAGTGACACTCTTAATTAAATGATGAGCCATGAAGAGATACGCCATATATATCGAGGCTCATCAGTCACTCGTCCAGTTAAGCAAACAACTTGCGACATTGCCATCACCAAGGACAAAGTTCTTCAAATATTTGTTGGAACTGACAAATCTGGCTCCCAACACATTAAAAATGGTGTTGTGTAGCACCAGCTCCGGAATCACTCCAGGTAAAGAAGTCAAGAGGCTGTTGTCGAGAAAACTAAAGGTGTCTGAGCGAGAATTATTTCCCAAAAATCGGCAGACAGAGGGTTCGCTTGTGTCCACATATATGAGATTATCCAATAAGTCTCTTGAATATGAAGAATTTGTAAAAGACATCTGCACAACAACAAATGCTCCACGAAAAACTGTAATCAGCTGGATTTATGGGAGGCGAAGCCCACGGGCTTATGCGAAAAAGCGAATTGCGGCTCTTCTTGATTCATCAATGTCTCACCTTTTCCCCGAAAGGGATACAAACAGATAAGACACGATGAAACATCTACCCATAAATCCCGACAAGTGGTACCGCCCACAAGAATTAGTTCGACTGTTACAGCGTACAGCCGATGCCATCCTCCATATAGTAAGAATCAAAAGATGCTCTATCAGAGTCATCAACGATGAACTGCAAGTCTATGGGAAGGATATGCTCGATGCCATAATGAGCAAGAATAAAAACAAATAGGAACATGTATAACTCCGGATTCGTAATAGTATATCGTGATGAAGTTGAGGACTGGCTCTGGCAGGATCCGCAACTCTATCACTGGTGGAGCTTTCTAAGAATGAAAGCAACCCCGAGGCCATGCCTTCAAACAGTCGGGAGAACCAGAATCCGGGTTAGGCTTAACTACGGAGAATATGCCACGACCATTTCGTACCTGGCTCGAATATGGGATGTGGATGAACGCACTATAACCTCTTTCCTTGATCTTATGGAAGAAGATGGTCGAATCGAAGTCAGAAAAGAGAATGGCATTTCAATAATAAGGATTGTCGGCTATGAAAGATTCTCACCCCCGGCTGGGTATTTTGCCAAGGGTATCAAACGTAACATGCCTAATCACATGGGTGATGAAATGACCTATGAGACGCAAGGCCAAAGGAGTGATGAATTGGAGAACGAAGACCAGTCTCAGACGCTGGACGAAATGACAAGTGGAGTCCAAAGTGGAATCCGGCCAAATAATATAATCTTAGAAGAAGATAAAATTAAAAATAAATCTCCTTCTCCTGAGCGCGAGGCTGAGTTTTTTGAAAAATTGAAAAATTCAGAAATAGCATTAGAGCAAATGGCGATGACGCTGAAACTGACAAATGTTTCTGCTGTTCTGGAACAACTCGAAATCTTTGAAAATTTCATTTTGGGAGATTCAAACAAATTCCATCAGAACTTCAGTGATTTTACATCCCATTTCATCAGGTGGTTTAATCGCTGCCGCGTAACTAACGAATCTCGAAATTCAAAAAAACATATTGATGGAACCAAAGAAGAAAAAACAAGTATCCTCCGGCGCGCAGCATCGCAAAGACGCGGCTCCGAAGGGTTTGGTCGAAATGCTGACGACTATGACCAACCGTTTCCAACTCTCAATGAGTGAGGAAGACTTGATAGAGATAATCAAGAAATCCATTAAGGCTGTCGTATCAGCCAGAGGATTCGAAACCCCATCCCTCGGACCTGACGATAATCATTTGAGCGCGCTGTTTGCAAGATTCTTGCAACAGAAGGAGCACCATACCGGGGTTCTGTTGTGGGGTAAGTCCGGATGTGGTATGACAACCCGGCTGAAAGCTGTAGATCTGCTCATGCGAAATCTGTTAGACCTGATACCGGAATTGGAATATTTAGTCCAGTTTGTTGCTTCAACAGACTTGATATATCCTAATGCTACGATGGAGCTGTATAAAGAACTTCGTGACGTGGATTTACTGATTCTGGATGATTTGGGATATGAGCAGGGTAGAGGCAATACCTCAAAGCTGGCGCAATCACTCATTGGAGAGCTACTGATAAAGCGTCATGACGAGATGCGCCCGACTATCATCTCTTCCTTGTTCGACATAGACAATCTCGGTGATATCTATGGCCAAAGGGTTGCCAATATTATTCGAGAAAGTTATCATGTGATGGAATTGACAACCAATTTCCGCAGAGAAATAATCAATGCCCGACAGGGTCATAATCCTCAGTATTATGAAATCTAAGACTGGGCCCCAGTCTATCAGTGATATTATGCTGAAAGACATTGGCTTGAACATTGACGAACTGACATCGGCAGTAGATGCGGGGCGACAACTTCGAAAGGTCTCGCCAAGTCTGCGTTTCGATATGACGCAGAAAGAGGCTTTTATGAGATTGCTCCGAAGCTATCAGATAGAGGTGCAATCCCGGAACTGTGTGTTCACCCTGGATCAATTCACTGTTGATGTTGTCATGAAAGTTGCCGATCACATGGTGCAGGAAACCCCTAAACCCGGGCTGCTGCTATGTGGATTACACGGAAACGGAAAGTCCACAATGGCGAAAGCGATTCTCGGAATGATTCGTGAGTTGAATTATTCAGGTCACTTTAAGTTCATGGGTGAGTATTTTACTATAGATACTCGCTCTATTAAAGCGACGGATATCTGTACACTGCATAAAGCGGAGGATTATCAGTCCATTCGAAATCTAAAGCAGGTCCCAATTCTTGTGGTAGATGATTTGGGAGAAGAACCTAAAGAAGTTTTGGTCTATGGTACACCTATTTACCCGGTTCGAGAAGTGCTTGAGGCGAGGTATGATTCATTGAGGTTTACCATACTGACCTCCAATCTCTCCCCAAAAGATCTCCCGGAACATTATGGATGGCGTGTTGTGGACCGTTTCAGAGAAATGTTTCATCAGATAGCATTCAAGGGTACCACATATCGTTGATAAAGTTGCCTGCCCAGTAGCGTAAGTCTTAATCTGAAAGGATACTTGATAGTATTGAAACAGACAATGTTTAATCTCTAATCAACAGGTTGTAATGAAGTTTATAAATCTAAAGCAGTTCCGAAAAGATAAAAATCTAAGCCAGAAAGAGCTGGTTGCTCTTACCGGACTGCCTCAAAGCACGGTGTCCTATCTTGAAAACGGATACCAGGAAGTGCGCGAGAACCAGCTTCTGGTTCTAAAACGAGTGTTTCCGGATGATGAGGTCTCGCAATATATATATGAGAGTGATTCGTATCCCTCTCTAAGTCAATCAAGAATACATGAGGAGGAGAAGAACAGGACTTTTCCGGGTGACTGGTCGAGACCTAATCCTGTAGATAAAATAGACGGTATACCTATTCTTATGAAAATGGGTCGAGCGTCCATCTCCTTTGGCGGGGATATTGTCCTTGATCGTAATGACGGGACGTTTCTGAATATCGGTTACTATGTGATAGAGCCGGATTTATTCGGAAACAGGTATTTGATAGACCTTCTGATAGAGAAGGGATGGTTTAATGATGAACTCTACGAAGACTTTAAAAGATGCTATTTTATAGCTTGTCGTCTTGTGGGTAAACGACCCGTAAAGCAAATAAAGATGGACGATTAATAGCGGCTATGATTTGCTTCAAAACGTGGAACAGCGAGAGGTCGTGAGATTTCTCGTTGTCAACATTGAATAATGGCATAGAATTAGGAATGATATTGCGGAGATGTGAAATAAATAATGTATCTTTGCAAATGGAAACCGTGGTTGCGGAAACAGCGGTTGTTATTTTAGGCAAGCATATGAAATTCTTTGACCGAAAAGAGGAAATCGCCACTCTGCGCAATCCCACATTTTTCCGCTCACTTTGAACCGTAAAACCCAAAAACAGCTATGACTCAAGAAGTAGAAATGCTTCAATATCTGCACTATCATCCGGAAAGTTTAAGGACTGAAATAAAAACCGGTATGAGCCGTGATGTGAGCACCCGTATATTTCCCCGATTTTATGTAAATTTGCAATAAACAACTCAGAGTAATGGAACATGGGAGATTTAACCACAAGCATCTTGGCCGTTTTTTGGAGTCTTTCTCTATAAAGTGGCTTATGATTGTGGTTGCCATTTATGTGGGTATGGACTATGCGCAGGCCATGCCACAGAATATAGACAAGCTTATAGAAATATATGAAACCAAGGGTTGTCGTGTAGATGATGCCAATAAGATATTTGATTTCCTAAACAAGGAGGAAATAACCGATTCGAAGATTGTGTTTGCCGAGAATACTCCTAAAGATTCTCTGCGGCAACAATTATGGTATTGGGTGGCTGAATGGTACTATGATGTGCAGGATTATCCCACGGCTAAGAAGTATGCCTTGAAGGCTCTCCCATTGTTCAAATATCCCAATATGGGCAGGTCCGATTGCCTGAGTTTGCTGGGTATTATCCATGTAAGGCTTGGCGAGTTTGCTCCCGCTGCGTCTTATGCCAAGCAGTGCGTTGACATCGATATGAAGCTTGGAGATCCTGATAGGATTTCATCAAGCCTTAATACACTTGCCGGCACTTATATGGCCGCCGACCAAGCCCAGGAAGCTGAAAAGTTCATTCTTCAAGGACTGGAATATGCTGACCAGGCCCATAATTCTGGACGAAAGGCCATTCTGCTCGGCATGGCATCGGAGGTATATCATAAACTCGGCGACGACAACAAGTCGCTTTCCTTTGCGCGTAATGCTTTTGAACTGGATTCTATAAATGGCCGGAAACCCAAGATGGCGATGCGCCTTTCCCAAATGGCCTCTGCGCTTGCCGGACTGAAGAGGTACAACGAATCGGAAGCAACTTATCTTCGCGCCATCTCGCTTCTTAAAGAGGTTGGCAATCTGCATTCGGTTGGCATTGATCTGAATCAGCTCGGATTCGTTTATCTGGAGCAGAAACGCAATTGGGAAGCCGTCCAAAGTTTCACCGAAGCTTCAGAGATATTCTCGAAGATGGGCGACCTATATAATAATGTGTATTCCCATAAGGGCATCTATGAAAGCTATTGGTCAATCAATCCCGATTCAGCCAAGATTGCCCTTGACCGATTCAACACATTGAAAGACTCACTTTACCATCAGGCTTCGGCCGATGCTCTTGCCAGATACAATGCCGAGTTTGGTAAAGACAGACTGCAGGAGGAGATCCAACGGACCAAGACCGCCAGAAGCCGAGATCTCATTATGGCAATCGGACTATTTATTGTCATAGCAATTATTGCCGCCGTAATCATTCGAGCACGGTATCGCCGGCATCGGTCTCAGATGCTTCAGCTTATCAAGAAGGTAGAGGAACTACAGGCGAAATGCAATGAGGCTGAGAAGAATATGGCCGAAACTCCGAAGGAGGGCATTGAGATACCCGAAACCTTGGCGGATAAGACTGACGATGGCCAGGAATTCCTAACTAAATTGTTTGTTGTCGTAGATGCTGCCCTCACCAACAAAGACTATGGTGTGGCCAAAATAGCATCGATGATGAACATGACCGAAAGGACGTTCAGCCGGCGCCTTAAAGAGGTAACCCAGCAATCGCCCAAGATGTTCATTTCCGCCATCCAGATGGAACGCTGTGCCAAGCTGCTCTTGGAGAATCCCAATAAGACCATCGGAGAGATAGCCAATCTTTGTGGCTTTGAGGAAGCCAGCGGATTCTCCCATGCTTTCAAGCGGGTCTATGGATGTTCGCCGACATCCTACCGAGAACAGGCCAAGCAATAGCCTCAATCATAAAGATTTTATCCAATCCCTTCAGTCTCAGACCGGAGGGATATTTTTTGTCTGATTTCGTCATGGTTTTGTCGCCTTTTTACACGTCGAAAGGATAGCCTCCAATCTACTTTTGCCATTTTAAAATTTGTTAAAATGGCAAAGCAACTTACTATTGATGTTGTCAGAAAAGCTACGGAAGAAGCAATCACTGCAGGCGAATACAGCATTGCAAAGATAGCCGTTTCTCTGAACATGAGCGAGCGCACCTTTTGCCGGCGCATGAAGGAACTTATCGACATTACTCCCAGAGTTTTCATTTCCGACATCCAGATGAAGCGGTGTGCCCGGCTTCTCCTGGAATTTCCCGACAAGCCATTGCGGGAAATAGCCCTGATGTGCGGTTTCGAGGAGGCAAGCGGACTGTCGCATGCCTTCAAGCGTGCTTACGGCCATTATCCCACTGCATACCGTGAGATCCATAGGACGGATTCTTGAAGAAATCAGACAAAAGAGGTCCATTTACCGAATAAATGACGGCCAATACTCACTTTGTCTGATTATTACATGAGATTGGCAGGCTTTTACATGCGATGTTGGGCAATGCGGGCCTATTTTTGCATCTTGAAGAGATACTATCTCTTTCTAACGCAATCATCACACATCATGCAATGATACTCCGTGAACTGAAAATAGCACTCCTGCTTGCGACAACCCTGATACTCGGCTGCCCAAACAGTTATGCCCAATCAGAAATCACATGGCCGGGAGGTACGGTATTTGACTTTGGCATGATCAAAGAAGCTGATGGCGATGTCTGCCATAGGTTCACTTTCCGCAATACGGGCAAAGAGCCGTTTGTGGTTCTCGGTGCCACAGGGAAGTGCGGTTGCACCAACGCCTCCTATTCAAAGAAGGAGATAGCACCGGGAGACACAGCCTCAGTTGTCGTGAAATTCAATCCGACAGGGCGCTCCGGAACTTTCAAACAACGGGTTACCGTGTTGCTGAGTAGCCCGTCGCGCCACAACACCTTATTTATAAAAGGTGTGATAGAACCAAACGATTCAACTATAAACATTAATAATCTAAACCTCAACCAATGAGAAAGACGATCTTACTCACAATCATGCTATTGCTCGGCGTCCTCGGGATGCAGGCAAAGCTGACGAAATGGCCTGAGCATACAACAAAGTCGTTCCCCTACGACGCAGTTGTCTATGCAACCCTTGTAACCTCAGATGGTGAACCGGTAGTCATGCATGACTCTTTTATCGGCGCAATTATCGGGGAAGAAACACGTGCGTTCACCACGGGCACCTCTAATACGGATAATGACGGTGTAGAGAAGATGATTTACACAATCCGAATCCCTGTCGGAGCTGACGACGCAAACAAAACTGTGAAATTTGCCATCGGAAACCAGGGAGCAATGAGTTTCGAAATGGCAAAGACCATCACCGTCAGTGGTGGTGACCAGACATTCGGAATGCCCTCCAAACCAATCGAGTTTGTCTACAATCCCCTGACCGGCATCACTATCAAGGATGATCTGAAAGAAATTACCGTTCAGAAAGGAGAAACAATCAATGACTATCTTAAGGCACTTGTGGTGTTGAATCCGGCAAATGCCAACGTAGATGCCGACGATATCGATTTTTATCCGGCAAACTCGGATGTTGTAGAGAGTACAGCAGAAGGCGAACTTAAGGCCATAGCTGTAGGTAGCTGCGAAGTAAACATCTCCTACAGTGGGCCCAGCTACACCGGCACTGTAGTAACAGTCAAGGTAATCGATAAAGTTCCCGACAAGAGCATTTTCGAGGTTCTACAGAACCCCCTGACCATCACCCTCTCCCAACCAGAACTCCTTAAGAAGGATATTTATATGCAGCTTGCTGACAACGTCATTGTCGGCGACAACGCTTATGCGCTTTACGGCGATACCTTCAATGCCGATAATCTTAACTTTGAAGAGGGGAGCAATGTGGCCGAGAAGATCCTTTCAGTTGAATACTATACCGGTGCTGCAGCCTTCCAGGTATTGGCCAAGAAATACGGCTCAACTCAAGTGAAATGGACCTATACTGTCAAATCTGCAGGCTTTGACGCTGACGGCTCGTTCAATCCGGAAAAAGAATACAGCCATTCTTTCGGCTTCAACCTCAACATCCAGGCTGCACTCAGCGCCATTATTGCCAATGGTTTTGTGATGGGGCTCGACGATGAAGCCACCATAAAGATTGAAACTGAACCTGCCGGTATCCTCCTTGATGAAAGCAAGTTGACATGGGATATCCCCATGGTAGGCAGCAACTCACAAACCCCCATGATCATACTTGGCGAACGCATCGCAGGAACTAACGAATGGAAATTCGAACCCCAAGCCCTCAACAAGGACAAGGCTATCACAGTAACATACGAACAAGACTATATTGACACCCTCAAGATACAGATTCTTCAGCACGTTGAACTTGTCGAGGGATGGAACTGGATGTCGCTATATTCCGACCAACTTTACGAGGACCAGATCAAAACCTATTTTTCCAACGCGCATGAAATTCGCTCTCAGTATGAGCTTCTTTACAATGATCCCGACTATGGCTTCTTTGGCTCTTTGGGATATATTAACTGTGGCAGCACATATAAAGTCAATGTAAAGGAAGGCCAGAGTGTAGACTTTTACGCTCCCGAAATCCAATATTACACCGGAGACGCTGCCGATGCAAAGGCAGAATATATTAGTTCGGGCTGGCAGTGGAAAAGCTTCCCCTATTGCTTCCGTCATTATGTGGCAGAAGTGTTAGGCAAAGCGTCACTTCCCAATGGTTCCCGGATTATCTCCAAGGACGGCTTTACCGAATGCTATGAAGGTAAGTGGGCCGGAACTCTCGAAACAATCGTTCCCGGAGAAGGCTATCTCATTTACAATTCCTCCGAAGATTATCTTGAAATTACATGGCCGTCCGAAAGCAAGCTCACCAAAGTTGAGAGGTCAAAGGCAGCGAGGCGCGCTCCCTCCTATAGCCCCTTCTCCTACAACAAAAGCCGTTTTGCAGACAACATGACCATAATCGCCGAAAGCGACGAATATCTCGATGGCGAACGCTACAGCGTTGGAGCCTACGTGGACGGTGAATGCCGCGGAGCAGGTCGCATCATAGATGGCAAGATGTACATCACTGTCCATGGTGAACAAGGCGATAAGGTTGCCTTCAAACTCTATGACAAATTCAGCGGTCAGTATATCGACATGAACGAAACCGTAGGCTTCGCACCAATATGCGGCAGTTCTGCCCGGCCCATGTCCCTCAACGCCCCCGGCACCGTCACAGGTGTGGAGGAAATAATGGCCGACGATGACTTCGAAAATGCTGAAGTATTCACTCTTTCCGGACAGCGCGTAGCCTCCGAGAACATTGCCCCCGGCATCTACATCGTGCGTGGCAAGACCTCGACCCGTAAGCTGATCATCAAATAAATCCACTATCATGTCAATCCCTTGCCATCCGGACTCGGAAGGCAAGGGGCTGACTTCCCTTTCATGCGACCAATCATTTAACAACATCATGCAATGATATCGAATACGCCACGGCGAAAAACAAGTATGCTGAAAAGATTGACAGCAGCCATTGTCATGGCTTGTTCAATGGCTAGTGTGTCTGTCCGAGCACAGGACATATCCCAGATAGCCAAGCATGACCCTCTGATTATCACCGGCTCCATCGGCACCAACAATACTTATTTCCACAGTTCCAACGGCAACAACTATATGTCGCCTTTGAGCAACAGTGTTTTCGCCAACCTTAATATCAACGTCTACGGATTTTCGTTGCCTTTCTCCATCTATTTCTCCAACGACAATCTGAATTTCAACTATCCTCAATTCTCCTTCAACATCAGTCCGAGCTACAAAAATTTCACCGCGCATCTCGGCCAATCATCGATGCCTTTTTCCAACTACATTCTCAATATGTCGTTCAACGGAGTGGGCCTTGAATACAAGGGGCCGAAATTCCGAGCGTCGGCGTTCTATGGAGTGTTGCGCCGCGCCGTCAATGATGACCCCGAGAGTCCGAATCCTCGACGTGCCCAGTACAAGAGATATGGCTGGGGCTTTTCGGCCGGATACGGCAAGAACGGAAACAGCATCGATATATATTTCCTTCGTGCGTATGACTCCGAAGGGTCTATAGACGAATATTGGAGGCAATTCTATCGCCCGCAGGAAAATCTGGTTGTAGGCCTTAAGGGTCAGGTGAGTTTCAAGAACTGCATCTCTCTTACAGTCAATATGGCAACCTCTGCGTTCACAGCCGATACCGAATCGCAAAAAGTAACGACAGGAGAAGCCGCCCGTTTTGACAAGATCTTTGAACCTCGGTATACTTCGAGGGTAAGATTCGCTGGCGATGCAGCCCTCAATTTCTCTTTCTCATGGCTGAATGCCTCCATCTTCTATAAGATAATCCAACCGGATTATGTATCCCTCGGCACATACTATACATCCAACAATTACCATAGTCTGGGAGTGAATCTCGGGACTACTTTGTTCCGCAGGGTTTCCCTTTCAGCATCTTTCTCGGGTCAGGCCGACAATCTGGCCAAACAGCAGCTTTATACCACAAAAGGCTACGTCTACAACGGAATGGCATCGTGGCGAATTGGCAATAATTTCAATGTATCGGCCATGTACAATGGCTTCCTCCAGAAGCAGGGCGACGGAACAGCTGCCGTCAACGACACGACTGAAGTCAAACGAGTGCTCCACAGCATAAGCCTTCTCCCGACATACAATCTTCCCGGAGAGAAACTGGACCACACTATTTCTCTTTCCGGCAACTATACACTTAACAAAGACCTCAACAAGTTTTCCATAGGCCAGACGGATGTCAAGACATTGGCTCTCGGCGCATCATACAATATGAACGTAAAGCCATGGGAAACCAACTTCACCCTTTCCCTCAGCCATCAAGGCTCGAAAGGCTTCAACACTGAATACAATTCGGATGTTGCCTCCATTTCTACGGGACGCTCATTCCTCAAGGATAAGAATCTCAATGCTTCGGCTACGGTGTCATTATGTTACAATGAGGTGAAACACCAGTCGAAAAGTCTTTCCATGGCTCTCGATCTTAATGCCGGGTATACTCTAAGGAAGTATCATACCTTCAGTTTCTCAGCATCATTCTGCAAATACGGTGATGTCAATATCACAAAGACAAGATCAAGTCTTGACGCCACTGACATCCGCCTTTCCCTGAACTATCTCTATACCTTCACTCTCCTCAGTATCAAGCATAAAGACAAGAAGAAATGAAACGACTCCAACGACATATAATTCCTTTTCTGTTCGCCATGGTTTCGATGGCGAGCGCATTTGCGCAGGAAGTGAACATAAACGTCACCCCCGTAAGGAACATTCTTCCTCCGCAAGTAATGTATTACTTGTCCAATCCGGGACAGTATTTCAACATCTCAGTGCAGAACACGGGGAATGAAGCCAAGTTGATATACTTTGGAGTTGAACTTCGCCAAATCATTCCCTCTTCCGGAATAGAAATAACTGTTCCCGGAAAGACGCTGCCCCAGCGACCTTTCGAGATACCGGCCATGGGCACAAAAGTCCTTAATGCCGCCGAGATGCGAACCATGTTCAATCATGTCCGCATGGAAGACATATCGATGCCATCGGGTCTTTTCGACAATGTGGTCTCAGGTTCATTCGGCAATCTTCCGGAAGGAACGTATGAACTGACTCTCCTTGCCTATAAATGGGATCCCTATCTTTCTTCGCCTCTCCTTGTTAGCAATCCTGCGTTGAGCCGTACGATCTTCACGGTATGCTACCAGGCCAAGGCTCCGGAATGGATAATGCCGGTATCGACAGGAGAATTTGGGGACCATAACATAGCCACGCTATCGAAGCAGACACCTATGCTGACATGGATGGCACCGGTGGTGAATTGCGATCCAAAACCGCGTAACTACACCTATGACATCAAAATCGTCCAGCAGATGCCCCTGCAGACCATTGATGAAGCCATGGAGCGCAACCCAATAGTCTACCAGACTTCGGGACTTCAGATGCCCCAGTGCCTCATCCCTTTGAATGTAATCCGGAATTTCTCACCCTATGAAACTTACCTGGCGCAGATAACGGCTCGTTCCAATGCCACTCAGGCAGGTTCGCTCGACTATATCAATATAATCAACGAAGGAAAGAGCGACATCAAGATGTTCCGTGTCAAGGATTATTCCGAGACACCGGCACAGCCTGCGACATACTCTCGTCCCAAGCTGATGCGGCCAAATCTGTCCGCCGGGTTGTGGTATGCACAGTTCGACCCCGCCAAAGACGAGGTCACCTGGTCGGCACCCCGCCTCGACAATGCCGGAGGGAAGCAAGTATCATTCACCTATGATGTACGAATCATCAAACCCACAAGCGGCTATTACATTTATCAACAGAGCGAATGTTTAAAAGCCGCCAATGAATTGGAGCCCATCTTTGAGCAGAAGGGCATCCGAACCACCTCATACCGCATCCCCGCATCCATGGCGGACGCTCTTGACCCCAAGTCCGTCTACCTGATGCAAGTTGTGGCTCACCCCGACACTGTTGCAGGTGATTACAAGGCTCTAACCTTCGAAGGCGAAGGCAAGGGCATACCCGTGGCATTTGCACGAGCCCAGACGGTTTTCTCGCGACCCGTATTGGTCACGCCAAGCCCGTATCAGAGTTTCGACCAGTTTGCCTACGAAGATGAAGACATTTCCCAGGGGGTGCATATTCTCCTTAGGGACAATCCCGTCATCAAGTGGCTGCCCTGCGAGGTATCATCCGTTGACGATGGCCGGACGCTACCCAATGTGACCTATGACATTAAGATTACTCAGCCAAATAAGAAATACCCGGCATCAGCTGCCGGTATGGAGGAGGCTCTCGACAACGAAGATCCGTTCTATGAGAAAAAAGGCCTCACATCCACCGAGTTCAAGGTGCCCATCGACTTATTTGACATTGTAGACCCCAAACAACTGTTCCTGGTGCAGGTTACTGCCCGTGTGGAAAATGCTGCTTCGGGCGACCAATCCTATGTATTCCTCAACAAAGGCAAGAGCTATCCGGGCCTCGTCGTCCTTCGCAAAACAACGGACATAACCCAGTATTCTGCCCCGCGCCTCACTGTTCCCAAACCTTACACAGAAATAGGCAACAAGAAGTTTGAGGTCCTCGATCCCAACAACTGCATCATCAAGTGGAGTGCCCCTGTGGCTTCGGGCAAAGCGCAGGATCCCGTGGATTTCACTTACGACATATCGATATTGCAGCCTACAGGCGCGTACGACGCCTCCCTTTCCACTATTCTCGGGGAGGCTATCGACGGTGAAGTTGTCTATGAGCAAAAGGGTATATCAGCCACATCCTATAAGATGGACAAGAGGGCTTTTGATGCGCAGATTGATACAGCCTCCATGCTCCTGCTGCGTGTCCGCGCCGTGGCCGACGAAGACTATTGCCAAAAGCACAATATTCGTCTTGAGAATGACGGCTATTCAGCCCCCGCGCTTGTCGGGTTCAAGTCAGGCTCCGGCGATGATGCCGATATAATCGGCCTCGGAGGCATGAACCTGACAGATTCACTATATAATTTCGTCAATCCTGAAATAGTACTTCCCCATTTCCACCCCGATGAAGGCGCAAGGAAAGAGTTCCTCAATTCAGACATTGCTGTCAAATGGAACAGGCCGACTTTCGAAGGAGGTGCCGGAGCACAGCCTGACACGATACAATTCGTGTATGATGTAGAGCTGTTTGCCGCAAAGGATTATATTTCCCGGGAAGAGATGCTCAAGAGTGCGCCGATCTATGCCAATAAGGCACTTAAGGCACAGACCGACACCATCCGTTGGGACAAACTCGACGGGAAGGTGGGAAAAGGCGACTACCTGATGCTTCGTGTCAAGCCCACGGCGATTAACGATAAATCGGTTGCTTTCCTAAACGACAGCATCAACATTGTGGACTTCGCAATGTCGGAAGTTTTCACAAGCCGATATTTCCAATGTGCAAATCAGATAGAGATTTCCAATGAAAAACCGACAACAGCCGGCGTAGCAGACCTGAAAGGGAAAAGTATACGTATCGGGGAGTATGAACTCGTGCTTGACGGACAGCTCGAAGCCTTAGAGGATAAACCTGGACATTTCAAAGGCGACGGCCATGTGATATGGGAGCCTTTGCTGCTCACCTGGAAATTGGCAGTCACGTTTGATGATATCGCTGTCAATACGGAGAATCAGGTTTTTGAAGGTATTGTCCAGACATGGGGAGGAGCCCACAACAAGATGCCAAGCGCTGAAGTGGTGGAGAAGCTTTTCTCTGACTGGGGAATCGACAATCTTATTGGAGACAGCGGAATCCCTTATGCCGACAAGCTCCAGGGCAAAGCCAACGACAAGGTGAAGAGCCTGGCCGAACAATTGCCTATCGACCGTTATTATCAGGAATACCTTGACGGCAAAGCCCGCGTGGCCGGACTGCTCGACGGCAATGTCGAAAACGTTACTTTCCCGCTGGAAATACCGGAGAGCATAAATCCCACTCCTGTCAACCTGACAATCTCCAAAATGAAGTTTGCGCCGACCTATGCCACTATGGATCTGTTCGGCACATTTGTCGTGCCTGAAACCAAGGCCACTCAAGGTCAGATACTGGTGTTTGGATCCCCGAGAATGTGTATAAGCCCCAAGACACTGATTCCGGAAGGAGGAACCGTGGCGCTTTTGAAGGATTTTGAAGTTGTCGATCCCAAGACTGATTTCAAATGCAAGTTCCTTGCGCCGAAGGATGTGATAGAGCCGGAGGACGGTTGCTTCGTTTCCTGGAGCCAGAATAAGTTCGAATGGCTCAACATAGACATGGACATGACCATGCCTTCCGACCTCAAAAAGGTCGTAGCCGGCAAACGTACCGAGGAATCTCCAAAACTGCATCTTTCCACAAGAATTCAGGAATGGGAACATTTCATAGCTGAAGGCAGCCTTGATTCATTCGAGCATGTCGACCTTCCCGGATATGTCTTCACTGGCGAGACTGCCGTAGTTGACCTCGCAGCCAACAGCAACCATAAGGATATGGCGTCATTCCCGGACGGATACAAGCTGGAAAACTCAGGTCTTTCAAAAGGCACTGAGAATGAATGGACAGGACTTTACTTCAAGGAACTCTCAATGGCTTTCCCCTCGTCGATCAAAGTCGGCAACGGCAAGGAACCTATGAAGGTTGCCGTCAAAGACCTGTTCATCGACAAATCCGGACTTACATTGGACTGTGGAATAGTCAATGCCATCAACTACCGCGCAGGAGACAATGCCACCATCGGAGGCTTCAAGTTCAGCCTTGACGAAATAATGGTGTCTATTGTACAGAACGACTTCAAGAAATTCGGATTCAACGGCAAACTCGAAATACCTTTGTTCAAGGGGGAAATAGATTATGCCTGCAATATTTACAATCAGACTTTCACAAATAAAGGTGGAGGCAAAGGTTTCGCATATGTCTTTACAACATCTCAGATTGATGACCTCAACTTCGATTTCATGCTTGGGGATCTCACACTCGACAAAGACCTGACTTATCTTCTTGTCGAGGCGATTGATGATGAAAAAGGTGAGACCAATACGAACGTGGAATTGCTGGTAGGAGGTTCGGTGGAAATTGCCGGGACAAATACTGTCAATAAAAAGCTGGCCAATCTGCCGTTCGACCTGAAACTTCCGGGAATCCGCTTCTGCAAGATGCGCATTGCCAACAACGACGGTTTTGAGTCGGTATATGAACATGACCGCCAGGTTCGGGCTGCCAAAGCTACCGAAAAGATGCTGTCGGAAGTAGAGAATAGCAATGCCATCGGAGCAGGATGGTGGAACGAGGCATCCAAGATCGACTTTGGAAAAGACAGCGATTTTTACCTTAACTTCGGTCAATGGGGCTGTGCATCTCCCCAAAAGAAAATTGGACCGTTTGAGTTCGCACTCAAAAAGTGGGATTTTGCATTGCACCGCGATGGCTCGAAGCCGTATATAGGTATTACTCTCGGAGGTGACATCACCTTCTGTTCTGACCTCAAGATAAGCGCCGGCACTGCTATCGAGATCCAATCATGGATAAACAATATCTCTGATTTCTCCAATATCTCCCTTGACTATAAGGGAGTGGAGTTCCGTGAAGCGACGTTCGAAACTGAGACGCCCGTATTCTCGTTCAAAGGCACATTAACATGTGCTGACGATCCGTCTAAGGACAAAGGATATGCCGGTCAGCTCAAGGCAAGTGTGAAGGGCGGTCTTTTCAAGGTGGATATCAACGGCGGTTACTATGACCATAAGGAAAACGGCAACAACTTCAGTTGGGGATTCTTCGACATCATGGCCGGAGGAAAGTGCGGTATCCCTATGGGTCCTATTTCAATGAACAATATTCACGGAGGATTCTATTTCAACTGCGCCTATAATATTCAGGACAAACTGCATCCGAAACCCAAGAAGGGCGTCATCGGCATCATCGCCGGTATGGGCATAGGCACTGTGGACCAGGTGACGCTGAAGGGAGATCTCGACCTTACAGTTGTCTACGACCGAAAGGCAAAGAACCTCAGCACCTTTATTTTCAAGGGTGGCGTCAAAGGTGTGGGCGGTATGATCGACAGCAAGGTCAATCTGGTCTATGAGGATAATCCGCAGGAACAATACTTCCAGCTTGACATAACCGTTGACGCGTCGCTTGACGGCGGCATCAACGACATCCTTAAGGAACTCAACTCCGAACTCGAGCAGTTTGGGGAAGATCTCGGCGATTACGCTGGCAGCTTCGCAAGCGCCGTCGGCGACAAGAACGAGCACAAGACCGGAAATTATGATGGGAACATGGCAAAATATGAGGAGGGCAAAGCCAAGGATAAGGAAAAGACTGATGACGGAATCAAGGTCAAAGGCCCTGGGCTCTCCGTAAGCCTTGACTTCCGCATCGGCCATAAGAAACAGGGCTCGGATACGAAAACCAAATGGCACATCTATCTTGGTGAGCCCGAATGGGACAAACGCTGTACGTTTACCCTTGTGGACTTCCAATCCAAGATAGTCACCGTGAGTGTAGGCGCAAACGCCTATCTCTGCCTTGGAAATGAATTGCCCAACAATGGACAGTTGCCCGAGATACCTGCAAAAGTCCGCAAGTTCCTTAACGGTTCCTCTTCCGGAGCTTATGCCAATGATGACATAAGCAAAGCTAATGAGGCGCGTGAGAAAGCCAAGAAACAGTTTGGCTTAATGGGAGAAACTAATGGCGGAGTAATGTTGGGAGCCTCAGTTTGGGGCTATGTTGACGTAGACCTCGGATTGTTCTATGGCGACATGGGTGCCACCGCGGGATTCGACATTTCTGTCCGACAGCTCAGTGAGAATTCAAGATGTATAAATCTCAAGGGAGGACGCCCGGGACATGACGGATGGTATGGCGAAGGACAGCTTTACGCCTATCTTTATGCCAAGTTCGGTTTCCGCCTTTATCTTGGCTTCATCAAAAAGAAGATTGATCTGGTAGATGCCGGAATCGGTGGCGTTCTCCAGGCCGGATTGCCCAATCCTAACTATTTTACAGGTAAGGCAAGGGTCAAGCTTCGTCTCCTCGCCGGACTCATTAACATCAACAAGACGTTCTCCTTCGAATGCGGCGATGTCTGCGAAATGTTCTACGGAAATGCCCTCGATGATTATCAGCTCTTCGAGGAATGTAATATAGGTTCTGTCGACTTGGATAAGGCGGCAGAGAATCCCCTTGACTGGGAAATTCAGAGCCGGCCCGTGGTAACAACACAGGCCGACCTAAACAGACCTATTGCAGTAGCGGATCCTACTGAGCTTGAAAAGGTCAGAAAATCAAGCCAGGGAGACAAATACGACGAAGGGACCCTCGACCGTTTTGCCAGTCGCAAATTCAAGTTTGAGATCATTCCTGACTCAGTGCCCGAACTGACAGAATACAAGAGTCTGACTGATGCACGCAACGACAGAAGCGGCATCCGCAGCGAGGTGGAATATCTTATGAACGGCAATAAGGTGACTCTGAACCTGACTGTTCTCAATCCGAATCGCTTCTATCGTCTTCGCATGAAAGGACGCGCCATGGAGTTTGTCCAGGGCAAATGGCAACATCCCGAAGTTTACGACACAATCAACAACAAGTGGGACTTCCAGCCTTGGAGCCAGACTAAGGATTTCTATTTTGTGACAAACAACAAAACCCGTACACTTGAAGACGCAGAAGACCTGCAGCCCCATGTAGCCCTTGCGTTCCCCAACAACTGGGAGAATTATAAGGAGTCTTGCATCCAGGGAGGCAACACTCTTATTTATGCTCTTCCCGTCGACTTAAAGCATCCCACCATATCCCTCAGAAGAAAGATGAAAGGGAAAGCCTACGTCAAGGGGAATCTCAACTGGTATGTATATCAGAACGGTCGTGTTGTATCGAGCGCACCCAACAAATGGATTGAGAATGACTCTGTTTCAATCATGACACCATCCGGAGGCCTGGCACCTTTCAGTGGGGAAGGCCGCATGATACTCCGTTACGAATGGGTTGAGCAAAAAATGAGTGAGGCGACGTGGAAAGAAGTGAAAAATTATATTGTTTACGGTGAATCACGCGAGGAAGTACTTGCGAGGGAGAGAGAAAATCTGAAGAATTCCCTGCAGTCAGGAGGAAGCGTGAGAAACTCCGGCACATCAGGAAAACCTTCCTTTACTCCAGGAGAGACTACCAAAAACACTTCCGGAAGGACAACGCGTACAAATACTTCAAAAACTCCGACCACTTCAAAAACTCCGACCGCCAGGATCTCTTCCGATCCCTTGAGTTCTTATCGAGTGGAGGTTGCCCAGGTAGATTACTTTGGAATTGGTTCGGAAACCAAGCCACGATTCCGTGTAACCGTATTCAAGAAAGGACAAGGGATGGTGGACGTTCACCGGTCCAAGGATCTGTTGTCGATGAGAGTGGCATCTTGCGGCGATAGGAAAGCCGATGAAGTATTCGATGTTCCATTATTCTATCTGAAGCCTTTCCTCGGGGTGCGTCTTGACGATATGTCCATGACTGCTCTTCCACAGGGCCAGTTGTATGACAGTTACCTGATAGGCAACTTTAGGTCGACTGCCTCCAAATTTCCCTCAAGAAACGTCAATGGCTACAAGCAGTTCTTAGTGGCGTCTGATCCGTTCTACTACATAAGTTACCTCAGCAACATGTTCTTTATAGGCGGTCCGAAATATGTTTCAGCTCCGTCAAACCTTGACTTCCGGGTGCAGACCCCTGAATCAATGTATATGGTGACACCTTTCGGAATCTGGAACTCAGGATTATTGAGTATAGAGCCAAGCGACCACCTTATCCAACCGGGTTCAGTTTCGATTCGCGAGGCTGTCGTGATGGATAGAAGGAGAATTTACAGGACCCTCGGCACATTATGGCCGCTCTACAGGGACGGTACAGTGCTTGCCAATGACATGCTGGGTGAAAATACATCTGGTCTCATCGAAGGCATGCCGCTGAAAGAAAAATCTTATGCAGAGTTGTTCAGCGATCTCTATCAGGCTTGTGGAATGGTTTCAGAAGCAATTCCTAAAAAAACGAACTACCAGGTTAACTATACCAAGCCGGAGATGAAGAACTGGATGGCCGTCATGTGTGGTAAGATTTTAACTTATACCGGTGACTATGACCGTATTTCGCTCCAGCTACCCGCTTACCAGTATGGCATGATCTATAACGCAGCTTCATTGGGCAAACTCAATCCCAATAAGACTTTTGAGATTAATGACAACTACCGTCACACACGCATCATGTGTCATCCTAAAATTAACAAGAGTGGTTGGCAGTCTCCTTTAGGCAGAAGACTGTATTACTCATCTGTCAGCTCCAAAGGTTATGTGACGGACAAAGACTATGCTGCTACATGGGAACAGTGTTTCTTCAACCCCGAGAAGACAGCGGAATATAATGATATGAAGTTCAGGTTTACCCGTTATCGCGTCAATGCCTGGAATTTCCGTCGATTACAGTGGACAGTGTTCAATGATGGGAAGAGCGCTGAACTCATTGAGCTCAGCTCGTACTTCCAGTTAACTTACCAAAAGAAGTATTCCGAACTGATCAAGACTCTCCAATCCACTTCCAACACTTCGTATGGTGGAACCAGATAACATCGCGGCACGTCAAATTCGAGCTATCTCCGAACCAATGCCACTAAGAAATAGAAAGAAAAATGAAAGAAAAATGAAAGAAACAAAGAAACAATATATGCGCTCATTGCTTTGGGCAGTCGCCGCCATCATCGCTGTACCCTGCGTTTTTGGCATGGGGATGTCCCACAAGGCAGCCACCGCCCCGTCCGCATCAGCCGATGACTCGATTGCGGATTACGATGAATTCAGGCAACAGCTGCCCGGCACTCATCCGATCGGCACGCTGAAACCGGATACTACATTCCGTGAAAGAGACATGTATGTCTATATCAAGGCAATTGCACGCGCTTATGGTGACAGCGTAGTGCTGAGATGGGCAGTCCCTTCCTACCCTGAATGGGAATATCTGAATCGTTTCGGCTATGATGTGTATCGCCTGGATGATGATGCGCCCGGTTTCAATCTTGACACTCTGGCCAGGAGAATAAGACCTATATCGCTCGAAAAATTCAGAAAATGCTACCCAGATACCATTGACTCTATCGCCTATCTGGCAATGGGTTCAGTATATGGAAGCGGCGATATGACTCCCGAGATGACAACTTATGAACCCGGCTCAATCGGGGCTTTCACTGAGATGGCACAGGATCAGAAAACGCGTCTGATGGCTGCATATCTTGCCGCTGAATGGCGCCCCGATCTCGCGCAGGCCCTGGGCCTGAGATTCGTTGACCACAATCCGAAAAAAGGCAAGGCCTACTCTTACTTCGTCACACCTTCGGTCACTGACACTACCGGGCAGTTCTTTATTATGCCTGCCCAAGTGGAGCATGTCAAAAATGAAAAATATAAGCCGCAGCCTTATGACATCCAAATCACGGATTCATTGCTGGGACACGGAAGCGTGAACCTTTCCTGGAATGATACCATCAACGGCACTTTCGAGATATACATGCGTCCTGCCGGAGCAAAGGAATGGGAAAAAGTGAATGAAAGGCCTTATGCCCCTCCCATCTTTTCAAGTTTCAATAACGAGGAGGTGTTCTTCGAACATACGCATGGCCTTACCGGCGACTTCGAATACGCCATACAGGCTCACGATGCTTTCGGCGACCTTACGCCGATGAGCAGGCCCGTGCGTGTACATTTCCCTGACATGCAGCCTCCAAGGGGGCCTGAGATAACAAAGATTGAAATCGAACGTCCCGGGAAGAATCTGTGGGACAAGGTCTATGCCACAATCCATTTCCATAAGGATACGATCGAGGACGATTTCGTCCGCTATATACCTATGTACCATAATGAAAGAGACTCCCTGAAACAATGGAGACTTCTATCCGAGCAGTATATTTCGCCTGCCGACACACTTGTTCGTATCGATGTTTCCGATATTTCAACGGGCATGATTGTCATGGCGGCTGTGGATACGGCAGAAAATATAGGATATTCCTTCCCCCGACTTCTCAGAATCCGCGATACAAAACCGCCTAAGGCTCCAACCGATTTCAAGGCATTTCCGGCACTTGACGGGACGATTGCACTGATGTGGAATATGCCGGACTCACTCGACGTTCATTATTACGATGTGCTATATGCCAATGCCCGCGACCATGTATTCAACATGGCCAACCATAGGCATGTCTTTCCCCGGTCCTATACGGATACAGTTGATGTGAACGCAAACGAACGCTATATCTATTATACAGTCAGGGCAGTGGACTGGGCCGGCAATGAGGGAGAATGCTCGGATACGATTGCCGTTCTGCGTCCCAATCCGGCTCCTCCTTCCAAGGCGCACCTTGACTCCGCATGGGTCGACAACAGAATGATTCACACGCGGTGGATTGGAGGTGGCGACGAGATTATAGGCTCATATAATTGCTATCGTCGTAAGGATGGGACCGCGAAATGGGATCTGCTTAAAACTTTTGCCGGCGATTCGGTGAGGGCCAACGGATATGTCATGCAGATTGATGATGCTCCGGGAGGACCGATGAATCAAAGATATGAGTATGCTGTGGAAACCGTCAGTCTTTGGGATATCAGTTCCGGGCTGACCCCAGTATTCTCGGCCAAACTCAATTATGACAAAGTAGTGGATGTGCCCATAAAGCTCCTGGGCGACTTCAACCGGAGGGAGGGTACTGTCAAGCTTGTATGGGAACTCTCGAATTCTCCCTCGGACGCCCCATACTTCTTCTGCCTCTATCGAAAACTCAATGGAGAGAAATCATTCAGATATCTTACCGACATCCCCCAAGAAAAAAGATATTATGTGGATCCACGCCTTGCCCCCGGCGAGTCTGCTGAATATTATGTCAGTATCCGGTTCGATGACGGCAGGCAGTCTTTGCGGTCCAACGCTCTCTCTGTGTCTGCTCCCAAAGAAGAGGAATCCCCCAAAGTTCAACCCTAATGGAAACTGAATTATGAAGCATCTGTTATGGTTAATTTCAATGTGTTTGTTGCTTACTTCATGTGGCGACTATTTCCAGTTCGGCGAAGAGCCCAACGACTGGGAAGGCATCAGCATGCGTATCACCAATGAATCGGCATGTATAATGGTGGGTGATTCCATGCCTTTGGGGATTGAATTTTCCGATACTTCTAAAACCGGAAGCCCAGTCTTTTGGATGTTGTCCGATCAAAATATCGCCAAACTGCGAAATGACACCCTGAAGGCACATCAGCCCGGTGTGGTGGATGTCATGGCCATAGGAGGAAACGGCCTGTTGTCTGACACATGCCAGGTGAGGGTCATCGACAGATGGGAACTCCAGGATTTCAGCATGCTTCATCCGTCCGACATGGTGATTTATGCAGATATCCGCGTTGATGGCGAGCCATGGAACGATTCGACGATGATAGTGGGTGCATTTATCGGAGGTGAACTTACCGGATTGGCTGTTCGCCGAGAGGCATATGGAATCTCCTATGCCGAATTGCGTATCTGGGCACCTACAGACCAAGGACAGGGCAGAATCGACCTCAGATGTTACGACCGAATTAATTTCAAGCTCCTGTTAAGTCAGGAAGACATTGAATACAACGCCTATAGAACATTAGGCACACTCTCAAATCTTTACCCCTTAAACTTCTCAAGATGAAACGGCTAAATCAGATAATCCTGCTTTTAGGAATGATGCTCCTTGCTGTCGGCTGCACCTTGTCTCTTGACGAACCGGTGCCCGATGTAGGCGAAGATACTCTCAATGGAGACGGTTTCTCCTCGCCAAAAACCGAGCAGACCGAACTCGGCAGCGTAACCTATCAGTTCCAGGATGGTGTCCGTGTCATCGACGAGAAGTATATACCATACATCGTCACATGTCACAACGACACCACTCTGGGCCATACCGAGATACTCTTCACAAAAAACATTCCGGGCGATTTGCTTCCCCGCCGGGGTGAACTTTTGGCCACGACTATGTCGCAGCTCTTCCAATCAACCCTCTGCGATGAGGTCGATGCCATAGAAGCGTCCCAAGGCGGATATCTGATGACATCACATGCGGTATCCCTGAGAAAAGTTTTCAAGGAACTTGATTTCACTATTGACGCCAGCATTGCCGGAGTTTACGAAAATCCCGACTCCACCGCTTCGCGCTCAGCGTCGGGGGACGGAAAACAGCTCAAAGGGTTTCGTCTCGTCCCCAGGCATTCCCCTAAGTCACGCGCCGACGATAGCGGCAGTTTTTCTGAATCTTTGTTTTCTATGACATTTGAGGTTGGAGACAAAGACAAAATTGATGAATTCGAAATCGATCCGGTAAAATACAGTGAAGGAAAATTTGAGGAACGAGATGATATTACGGGGTTAAGGAGCGGCGGGAGCGCGACTGCCTATGCTTCAAGAGTGGGAATCGCCAGCTATCAAAACGTCAAATTGAAATTCAGTCTCCAGAATGGATTCGACCTGGAATTGAGCAATGATGTTGTCCAGGTTTATTCCCAGTATGGGTTGCAGGCAGATAGATGGACTGCACTGGGAATTGCGGGTTCCACAGGCATGACAGTTCCTAAAGACGGAATTCTCCATGAAAACGATTGGCATAATATACTGCAATATTTAATACCGGTACCCTATGGATTGCCTTCTTTGGGGCTTGATGTATACGTGGCTAAACTATGCCTTGACTTCAACTTCGGAGCCGCGTATGACGAAGCAATAAAAATAAAGGGTGACAAGCCTTTCAAGTATGAGTGCGCACAAAAGACGGAACTCTTCAATTGGAGCACGAAGATGAGTAAAGACTTTGAGAACACTGTCAATCGCTCCAAAAATATGCTTGTCGAGGATCCCGAAATAAAGAAGCAGCTCACCAATACTTTGTTTCAATCTGCCTCGAGGTTCTTTCTCCATATAGATATAGGTTTTACATTGGGGCTCGCAACCCTGGATATTTCGCCTCTTAGAATCAATCTCGATGCATCGATGACGCATAAAATGGATAATGACGCGGGCAGCTCAAAACCTTCTGTTCTGCTGAAACCCAGAGAACCTTACGAAAAGGAGTACACCCTCTCCGCGACTGACAAAAGTCTCGACGAATGGAAAGGGACACTGGGCGTCAGTGTGTCTTCGGATATGAAGGGGGGGGCTATAGTGGGCGATATCGCAGAAGAGACCTTTGATTGGTTTAAAGGCGCAGCCGCTTCCCTGAAGTGGGCGGAAGGCTCATTGGTGCTGTGGCGCATCGCTGACAGCGCCTTCCCCGTCTTGGACTATAAACAGACTTATAACCCGGCCAATAAAACATACCATGGGATAGTCTCGATACCGCATGCTGGCAAAATAGGATGGTTCAGCACAATTGATCAGGAGATAAAGGGGTTTAATGGTCTCGAACTCTTAATCTACGATGAGAATTTCAATTTCATAAAGCGTGCAAAAGCAGTAGATGGAGGCACAACAGCTGAACGCAGTTATATTGACTTGATATATGGCAGAGACTATGGATTTGATTTCACTCTGGACAATTCCGAGATGCCACTTAGCAAATATTTCTATGTCGTGCCAGCATATCATACTCATGTTAATTCAGTTTTTGAGGAATCACAAGGATTCTTTGTCAAGCCGTTGAAATACACGAATCATTCTAATTCCGGACAGATAAATGGAGTCGAAACCTTATGGGTAGAGAATGATGACATAATCTGCAAAACGGGCTATTGCCTCGATGGAATAGCGATGGACGCAGAATGTTTCTTCCAAGCCTCCTCACCATCTGACGTTCATGTGACTGTTGAATTCTTTGATTCCGACGGCAGGAGCATGATGTCGAAAAACTTTTCATATTCCATTGGAAGCGCCAAAGGCGGTAAAATCAAAGCTATCTACCTCCTGAATCATCGTATTGAAACTGTAGTCGACAGAGCCAAACTTACACTATGGTATGATGATCCGTACATGCAAACTTCCGTAGACCCATCAGCCCGGAAAGTCATACTTGACGAATACGAAGTCGTCTACGACGACAATACCGAATGGTGGCCTGTATTTGACTACGCAGACACATCCTATTGGACTCAACAAGGCTACCGCATAGGGCGGTAATACCCCGAGCAAAGATACTGTTTCAAAAAGTGTGTCTGAGAAAGCAGGGCACTGAAAAAGTAATCATATTTCAGGTTGCTCTTAAGCGAGACTAAAAATCAAAAACTCGCCAGGTCCTTATCCGAGGATTTGGCGAGTTTA
>QWCV01000526.1_pt1 | contig 43662 bp, 31 predicted proteins | sample 1972621 | NCBI WGS metagenome assembly QWCV01 (sample SAMN09866699, study PRJNA288562) | Human gut metagenome isolate pre2_stool, whole genome shotgun sequencing... | isolation source: gut | host: Homo sapiens | place: USA: California | reverse complement strand
GTTTGTCAAGAGGTTTTCTGAAAGTTTTTTGAAGAAGTTTTCTTCAAAAAACGGCGTACAAGCTGTAGGTAAAGGCTCCAGCGGCTGCCGCCGCGGGCTTGGCTCGCGAGACAGCTTGATTATTATAGCAAGTAGTATGACCTTTGTCAACAGGTTTTTGCAAGTTTTTTTGATTTTTTCGACAAAGTTTGAGGGAGAAGTTTGGACAAGGTGTATATTGGGGTGACGACGGTTAGCGGGCACAAATTATGGGGTGGTGGGCGGCAAGAGGGTTGCGGGGTTAGGTGGTTTGGGGGAATGGGTGGGCGGTGGAAGATTGACGGCAGGCGGCGGGGGGGTTGCGGGCCGGGCATGCCCGGCCCCTACGGGGGGTGGTGGAGGGAACGGTGTGTTTTCCACATTCGGCGCACATGAATGTGGAAAACACTTGCAATTTCTACCTTATTATAATAGTATAGAGGCAACATACTTGAAACGAGGTCCTGTCATGATCCTGGCATTGAATATCGGCAACTCCAATATTACGTTTGGCGGGTATACGCCGGACGGCAAGCTGGTGTTTTCGTCGCGGCTGTTTGCGGACACGGCGCTGAGCAGTGATGAGCTCCTGTACAAAATCGTAAACATGCTGGCGCTGTACGGGGCGGAGCCGCAGCAAATCACGGCGGTCATCTTTTCCAGCGTGGTGCCGGCGCTGACGCCGCGGCTGCGCGAGGCCCTGCGCAAGATGTGCGAGTGCCAGATCATGGAGGTCGGCCCCGGGCTGAAAAGCGGGGTGCGCATCCGCATGGACAACCCGGCCCAGCTGGGCGGCGAGCTGCTGTGTGCCATCGTGGGCGCGCTGCAGCGGTGCACGCCGCCCTGCGTGGTGGTGAACTTTGATACCGCCACTACCCTGCTGGCTGTGGACAGCACCGGCGCACTGGTGGGCGGCAGCATCCTGCCGGGGCCGCAGTGCTCGCTGTCGGCGCTGGTGCGCAACACGGCGCAGCTGCCCCAGGTGGAGCTGGAGGCTCGCCCGCGGCGTCTGCTGGGGGCCAACACGGCGGACTGTCTGCACAGCGGCATTGTGTACGGCACGGCGGCCATGCTGGACGGCATGGTCGCGCAGATCCGCGCAGCGCTGGGCGCACCCGACGCGCCGGTGGTCGCAACCGGCACGCTGCCCGACAGTGTGCGCACGGCGTGTGCGACGGATATTGTGTACCGCGAGACGCTGGTGCTGGAAGGGCTGTATTGGATCTGGAAGAAGAATACGCGGAAGTGACGTTTTGGTTGCGGGCCATCCCTGTAGGGGGCGGCGTCCTCGACGCCCCGCGGAGGGGTCAAGACCCCTCCCTACAAAACGAACCGTAAAAGGGGTACAGGCGCAAACCTGCGGGCCGGGCATGCCCGGCCCCTACGGGGTGGTGGATGGTTGGCGGGTGCTGGCCGGGAGGTGCGCGTGAGGGATGAATCCCTCCCCCTACGGGTTATGTGAACGGGAGATTGTAGGGCGGCCTGCCCTCAGGCCGCCGCGGGCGTGCATGGGTGTGGGTATGTTTTCGGGCCATCTCTGTAGGGGGCGGCGTCCTCGACGCCCCGCGGAGGGGTCAAGACCCCTCCCTACGATGCAAACCAGTAACAGGCGGCGACGCAGGGTTGCGGGCCGGGCATGCCCGGCCCCTACGGGGTGGTGGATGGTTGGCGGGTGCTTGCCGGGAGGTGCGGGCGGCATATAGGCCGCTCCCTACGGGCAGGCGTATTGTACTATCCGTATACCGGACAAACATCATTCTATATTCAAAGAGGTGCTGCCCGCGCCTCTTTCTTTTTTTGTGGTGTCGTGTTATAATATATTATGTATAGTTATGTACAAAATTTACAGAGAAAGGTATTTATTCATCACCTATGCAGCATTTGAAAAACTTTAACTGGAAGAAATTTCTCTTGCAGGGGGTGCTCCCCTGCCTGCTGGCGGTGGCGGTGGGGTTCATCTCCCGCTATCAGCTGGAGCTGTCCGACGGCGTGACCGAGAGCTTTTTGCAGCTTCAATGGCCGCTCTACGCGCCGCTCAACGCGCTGACCGCCTTTTGTCTGACGCTGATTTTGTTTGCGCTGCTCGGCAAGTGGAGCCGCGCAACGGGCATTTCGGGCGCGGTGTTCACCGTCATTGCGCTCATCAACTACTACACCCGCGACCTGCACGGCTCGGCGCTGATGCCCCAGGACATTCTGAACCTCGGCACCGCCGCCGAGGTCATGGGCAGCTACACCCTGAAAATCACGCAGGACGTTGTGAAGATCGTGCTGCTCTACCTGCCGATTCTGGCGATTGCGTTCGTACAGGCGCGGCTGGTCAAGGGTGCGCCTAAGCGCGCCGGCTGGAAGGCCCGCGGCGTGCGGGCGGCTGGCAGCGCACTGGGCGTGTTTCTGGTCATGTTCTTCGGCTACTTCGGCCCCGTGACCATCAAGCCCAAGACGACCTACGGCTGGGCGTGGCAGAACACCTACTACACCTACGGCTATCTGGCCGGGACGATTGAGGCCACCAGCCTGATGGCCGACCCTGTCATTCAGCCGGAGAACTACAACGACGCCGCGGCGGTGAACACCGCCCGCAAGGCCGACGACTACATCGCCCCTGCCAGCCCCGAGAGCGCCGAGGACTACCCCGACATTGTGCTGATCCTGTCCGAGAGCTTCTACGACTTTGACCTTGTCACCGACCTGCAGGCCGACACCGACATCATGCCGGTCACCAAGAACCTGCCCAACTCGGTCTACGGCCACACGATCAGCCCCCATGTGGGCGGCGGCACAAACTCCACCGAGTACGAGATGCTGACCTCCAACTCGCTGATCCTGATGCCCAGCATCACGCCGTTCAACTGGCTGAACCTGTACAACGCCAACAGCGTTGTCAGCTACCTCAAGGGTCTGGGCTACTCCACGATGGCCGCCCACCCCTACACGAACTCCAACTACCGCCGCGACTCCGCCTGGCTGGCGCTGGGCTTTGACCAGACCCATTTCCAGAGCGATTTTACCACGCAGGAGACCTACGGGGACCGCCCGTACCAGACCGACTCGGCCACCTACCGCGACTGGGAAACGATGTACGAGGCCATGCCGGAGGACAAGCCGCGGTTCAGCTTCCTGGTCTCCATCCAGAGCCACGGCGACTACGATATGAACGATGCGTCGCTGGATATTGTCCACGCCGCCACCGACTACGGCGACTACGATGCGCTGATGGACGAGTACCTGAGCTGCATCAAAATGACCGACGCCGCCGTGCAGGAGCTGTGCGATTACTTTACCGCGCAGTACGAAAAGACGGGCCGCAAGGTCATTGTGGCCATGGCCGGTGACCACGCGCCCAGCTTTGTGGGCCATGTGGCCGACCCCAGCTTTGCCGAAACCGACAACGAGCTGCAGATTTTGGAGCGCAGCACGCCGTTTTTCATCTGGGCCAACTACCCGCTGGAGCACACGGCAGCCGCCACCAGCACCACCGACCCGCTGAACCGCATGGACATGGTCATGCTGACCCCCACCCTGCTGCAGCAGGCGGGTCTGCCCCTGAGCGACTACTACGAGTACCTGCTGGAAATGAAGCACAACACCCCCGTTGTGACCGCCGCCAACGACTACATGAAGGTGGACGGCAGCACAGCCGAGTACGGCGCAGACCCCGCGCTGGACGAGTGGGCCAAGGGGTATCTGATGCTGGAATACAACAACATCGGCGCGCACGCCAAGCGCGACCAGAGCATTTTTGACCCCGCCGAATAAAGAGGAGGCATCCCTATGACAGGTCTGAAACGAACCCCGCGCAGCCGCGGCGGCTTTACACTGGTGGAGCTGATCGTGGTATTGGTGATTCTGGGTGTGCTGGCGGCCTTTGCCGTCCCGGCGCTGACCGGGTACATTGACAGCGCCAAGGAAAAGCAGGCCGTCAGTGAGACGCAGGCGTGTGTGATGACGGCGACCCGGCAGGGTGCGCAGAACTACGCCTTGGTGCAGAACGCATCGATAACGGGAAAAAGCGATGGTGCAAATGCCCTGACAAGCTGGGCAGGCACGTTGACAAACGAGGCTCCCACCGTGACCGGCGGAGATGTAGCACTTACCGAGGGCAGCGGGCAGTATCTGCTGCATGTGAACACCCCGCCTGCGGGCAGCACTGCCACGACCACGATTGCGGCAGATGCCGGGGTCAAGGGTACCGTGCAGGGGATGACCTGCAACGCCAGCGGGCAGGTTTTGTACTTAGTGTATACCAGCGCCGATGGGATACAAGTCGTATACACGAACGCGGGAACCACCGCGAGTGTAAATATCGGCAGTGATGAGGCTGTTGTTGTGCCGACGCCGAAGAAAAATGACAGCTCCGGCGGCGGTGAAACCGGCGGGGGCAGCACCGGGGGCGGCATTTCCGGCGGCGGTACGACCGGCGGCACTGTTACAGCAAATGAAAAGCAGTTCATTATCCACTTGCAGGATATTGAAACTAAAAACTCTGCGCCTTTTGCAAACAAAAAATATCACATTCAGAGCGGCGATAACTCCATTGATGTGACCTCTGATGCAAACGGTGATATTCTGTTGAATATTTCTCCTAAGGAACACCCTCGTCCCAACACTGTTATCGGGGATACGGAGACTACTATCACCGAAGCTGAAGTTCCTGATGGCTACCAAGTCATTCCCAGCAGTACAAAAATCTATATCAGTGTTTGGTTTGAGGGAAACGACTATTATCTCAAATCCATAGAGGATGACAGACATAACAATCCATTTGCTATCGATATGGATAAAAGGCAGCTTACCATTATGCGCTTTCCCATTGCCAAATTGAATCTGCGCGTCACTGACCCTGAAGGAAATGCGCTGCCCGGTGCTACCTTTGCTATTAAGAACGGCTCAACCACTGTTGCCGAACTCACCAGTGATAGTAAAGGAGAATGCTCCATTCCTGTCAAACTGCATGATGGAGATAAGATCGGGTATTCTGCTTTCCTAACTACCGGAGACCAAACTGGCCAAACTTATGTTATAAAGGAAACTCCTCCTGCCGGATATAAGGGGGACTTCACATGTTCATTTCATTTATATTATAAGGAATATCCCTCTAATCCGACTCCCCATTATACAACCTGGTTCCGTATTGATGCTTTTAACTTCAATCAGGGAGAAGGGGGTAGTCATAGTCTGGTAAATACTGTTGGTGATAATGATACTTTTCATGTCACAAACAAAAAACTCTAACTCTGCACTGTCTATATCCGTAAAATTGATAACGCCGGAAATCCTGTATCCAACGCCAATCTAAAAGCTGACAATACCGGCAGCTTTGTTACGCCAGAGCATAAACTACAGGATACAACCAAAATATAGCAGACTGTCGAAAAACGCTTGTAGGGGCTAGCATTGCTCGCCCGTGCCCGTTTGCCTTGCAAGAAAACTGTCCCGGAAAATGCGTTGCTGCGGTAAGTTGGCGGGCGACCCATGGTCGCCCCTGCGCACGCAATAAGGCAAGAATGCAATTTATTGACGGTCTGCTATATAATTTCACCCTCAATCAATAAGAAAGCCCCCACCCAGCCGCAGAACATCTGCAGTTGGGTGGGGGTGGTTTATTTGTAGAGATTGCAGGGGTGCGGCGGCAGCGGCAACACGCCCGGGCGGATATGGGCTCCGCCCCTGCGTTCTCTGCCAATCACAAAAACTCTTTCCAGTAAATCTCTGCGCTTCTCGTCATCTCCCGGGAAAAGTCGCTCGCGTACTTGCGCTTGCAAAATGCCTGCACGGCTTTGTCAAAGTCGTAGTCAAGCTGGCCGTTGGCGGCGGCTTTCGCCGCAAAGTCGGCGCGCAGCTCGTCGGGCGTGCGGTCCGTGTACACATTCTCGCAGACGACGGCCTGCTCGGCAAAGCGGGCGGGCTTGGGGCGGCGCTGCTGCTGCTCCGTGGGGCGGCCAAACACCAGCATACAGGCGGGCACAACGTACTGCGGCAGGTGCAGGGCGTCGCGCATGGCCTCCGCATTCTCGAGGACGTCGCCTATGTAGCAGCTGCCGATGCCCAGAGACTCGGCGGCGACCACGGCGTTTTGGGCGGCAATGCAGGTGTCGGCCACGGCCAGCATCAAGTCCCCTGCCCCGGGCTTGCGGGCGTCCGTGATGCCCGCGGCGTGGTAGGCGTTGAGCCAGCGGCGGCAGTCGGCCAGGAACACCAGCACCAGCGGCGCCCCGGCAATGAACGGCTGGTGGTCGCACAGGTCGGCCAGCGCGGCCTTCAGCGCCGGGTCGGTGATGTCCAGGATCGTGTACAGCTGCTGGTTGCCCGCCGTCGGTGCCTGGAATGCCGCGTTCAGGATGGCCGCCCGCTCGTCCGGCGTGACGGGGTCAGTGGTGAATACCCGCACGCTTTTGCGGGCGGAGAGGGCGGAGAGGATAGCGTTGTTTTCCATAATAAGCTCCTTTAAGCCTTCCTCGAGGGGGGAAGGTGGCGCCGCAGCGCCGGATGAGGGGCAGCCTTCCGGCGGCAGCCCGTAAGCGGATCAGTACCGCAAGCTTGCCCCTCATCCGTCTGTGGTCGGGGCCACAGACACCTTCCCCCGGGGGGGAAGGCAAATCAAAATCAATTTTTCCGTTTCTTCAAAAACTTCCCGATCAGCGTATCCAGCATGCTCAGCACCTCGCGGATGTTCAGCACGCAGACCACCGCGGTGATGCCCACGACGGGCAGCGCCCAATGGGTCAGGTTCATCATGCACCAGATCTCCGCCAGCACCAGCGCCAGATTCAGCACAAGCCACGCCGGGTGGAAGTCGATCTCCAGCAGACCGCGGGTCGAGTAGGCGCGCAGCAAAAACACCAGCATCAGGCTCAGGAAGCTGGCCGGGGTCACGCCCCACGGGCCCCACTGCAAAATGAACAGGTAGTTCAGAATCAGGTTCAGCACCGCACCGGCCAGCATTGTGAACAGCGAGCCGGTAGACCGTTTATACACGACGTAAACGCTGTTCAGGAACTGGTTCAGGCAGGTCAGCATCGAGCAGAGCGTCAGGAACGGAACAAACGTCCAGGCGTCAAAATATTCAGCCTTGAACACCCGCATGAGCAGCTGGCACAGCATGATGATGCCCGCCACGCAGCAGAACAGCACGCTGGCATACACGCGGAATATCTTGGAGAAGAACGCCTCGCGGTCCGTCTCCTCGGTCACGGCGGAGAGCTGCCACGCCTCGTAGAAGATGCTGCCTAAAATCGTGATGATCTGCGGCAGGAAGTACCCCGCCGACAGCAGCCCGACCCAGTGGTTGCCGCTGCGGCCCGCGTAGTCCTCGCACATGCCCTGCACAAAGAACATGTCGCTGGCGTTGATGATCCAAAAGCTGATGGACGCCGGGATCATCGGCAGGCAGTAGCGCAGCATCTCCTTCCACAGCGTCTTGTCAAACGCCTTGGGCTTGAAGTACCGCCAGCACCCGCCCGCAATGAACACAAACACCATGGATGTCAAATCTGCCAGCGCATTTGCCAGCAAAAAGCCTGCAGCGCCCATTTTTAAGGTGCTCAGGAACAGCAGGTAGTAGAGCAGCAGGCTCAGCGTTGTCAGAACACCGTCTATGGCGACCAGCCGGTTCAGCATCCGCGAGCGGATGAACTGGGTACACAGCGTTCTCATACAGCTGGCCAGCACGCAGAGGTACAAAAAGCCCAGGTACTCCGCAGCGTTGGGGATGAGCCGCACCAGCGGCATGGCCAGCAGCAGCACCACAAAGCCCAGCCCGATAGTCGCCGCGCCGTTGACAAAGACGCTGGATTTGTTGGTCGCTTTGTCCAGCCCGAACCGGATGACCGCATAGGCCACGCCAAGGCTGACCACCGGGATCAGCAGGTTTGTGGCCTGCTGCAAAAGGCTGGACACGCCCATAACGTCCGGCGAGTCGAGCGCGTAGCTCAGATACGGGCGGATGAAGAAGCTGAGCAGCTTGGAGCTGAAGTTGGAGATGGCAAACAGCAGCGTATTGCTGACCAGCGTCGTGTATTTTTTCTGTGGAGACGGCAAGATGGGAACCTCCCTTTTGGTATTGATGTCGCGTAATCCTTGCCTCCCTCTGCGAGGGAGGTGGCCCCGCAGGGCCGGAGGGAGAGAACTGTGCCATTGCCCGAAGTCTTTCGGGTTACGTCAGGTTCTCTCCCCCACCCGCTGCGGCGGGAGCCCCCTCCCAGAGGGGGCCAAGGGGAATTCACCGCAGCTTCAGCATCCGTTCCCGCTGCTTATAATCCGGCAGCGCCTCCGCCACCGCGGCCCAGAACGCCGGGCTGTGGTCGGGGTGGGCAAAGTGACAGAACTCATGCACAACAACGTACTCCTGCGCGGGCAGCGGCATCGTGCAGAGCCGACGCGCAAACGCCAGCGTGCCGGTGCGCAGACTGCACGACCCCCAGCGGGTGTTCATGTCGCGCACCGCAATTTTGGGCATCGCGCCGCCCGGGCAGGTCGCCGCAAACTGCGGATAGTATGCCCGGCACAGCGCCTGCATATAGGCCAGCGCCTCGGCCTTGGGCGGCAGCGCGGGGGCCTCGGCGGCCTCTCGTTCGCGCCGGGCCGCGGCACGCGCCTGTGCGGTGCGCACCCAGTCGGCCCGCGCCGTTACAAAGGCGTCCACATAAGCCGCCGGCACCCGCGGCGACGCACTGGCCGCCACACTGCCGTCGGCCCGCACGCGCAGGTTGATGTTGCGCACCCGCCGCCGCGTCAGCGTGTAGGTGATGCCGCCTGCCGTCCGCTCCATGCCCGGCCCCCCTTTTGCAAAAGTATATAGTTTATTGTACACGCATTTGCCCAAAAGTGCAACAGTTGCCTGCGGCGGCGCATTGTGGTATGATACTGCCAAAAGGGGGCTTTTGCATGAAATCGCTGTTTTTTGTTCTGCCCGCCCTGCTGCTGGGCCTGACGGCCTGCGGCGCGCCGGTGGCCGCCGTGACCCTGCCCGACACCGTGCAGGTCGAAAAGACCCAGACCGCCGAGACCGCCGTCCTCTACGAGGATGCCGACGGGCGTGAGGTCAGCCCCCGCCGCGCCGCCCTGACCGAGTGGCGCTGGTCTGTGGCCGATGACACGATTGCCGAGGTCGATCCCAGCGGCTTTGTGACCGGTCTGCGCGGCGGCTCGACCGCCCTGACGCTGCAAAGCGCCGACGGGAAAATTTCCGCCAGCTGCCCGGTGCAGGTGTCCAGCCCACTGCGCGGCATTGCTTTGGACAACTACACGCTGTATTTTGACGACGAGCTTGTGACCTGGATCACCGCCGACGGCACGCGCGAGTCCGACTACGCCTACGCCAGCCGCGTCGGCGCAGTCTGCCATCTTCTGCCGGAGGACACCACCGACCACCCCGCCGTGACCTATCACATTGCCGACGAGCGCATCGCCCGCTTCGACGACTCCTGGCTCGTCCCCGTGAATTACGGCACCACGACCCTGACCGCCGACTGTGGCGGTTTTACAGCGCAGTGTACCGTAACGGTGGTCAGGGCGGAGGAATAGGCAAAAGAAAACGAGGGGATGTACAACATGACCCTCCCGTCCATCTCCCGCGCCCTAAAAACAGCCCGCGGGGCTGTTTTTGCCCCGCGGGACGCGGACGCGGGGCCCGGGCTGTTCGATTCCCGTACTCCTCTACTCCTTACAATGTACAATAAAAAGAAAAAAGCTCAACCTCTTGCGAAGTTGAGCTTTTTGGTGACCCGTACGGGAATCGAACCCATGTTACAGCCGTGAAAGGGCCGTGTCTTAACCGCTTGACCAACGGGCCATATAATACAAGATTTCGCTAAAACAGCAAGCAACTTATCGGCTACTATTGCAACCGACCCCCAAGTATTTTAGCGAAATCCTGTATCATGTGGTAGCGGTAACTGGATTTGAACCGGTGACACTTCGGGTATGAACCGAATGCTCTAGCCAACTGAGCTATACCGCCACATTTGTCGTCGCGCTCTTGAGAACGCTATATTATTATAGCCGACATTCTCCCCTATGTCAAGTAGTTTTTCCCGATTTTTTTCAAAAATGCAAAAAAAATCCCGCATTGCGGGTGCAATGCGGGGGAAAACTCTAAAGGCTTCCCACGAGGGGCTGCGCCCGCAGGCGCGTGTCGGAGCGCAACCGCCGAAGGCGGCTCTTAGCGCGGAGACTGAAGCTGTCCGCAAAGCGGACTGATGAGGGGCGAACTTACGGCAGTTACCCGGTTATGGGCGGCCACGGCAGCTTTCCCCTCATCCGACCTCGGGCGGGGCCTCGGCCACCTTCCCCCTCGGGGGAAGGCTCTTTTCAAAATTACTTCTTGTTGGGCACCAGCACGGCCTTGCCGCCCATGTAGGGGCGCAGGACCTCGGGGATGGTCACGGTGCCGTCGGCCTGCAGGTGGTTCTCCAGGAAGGCGATCAGCATACGCGGCGGGGCCACACAGGTGTTGTTCAGCGTGTGGGCCAGCTGGGTCTTGCCGTTCTCATCCTTAAAGCGGATGCGCAGGCGGCGGGCCTGGGCGTCGCCCAGGTTGGAGCAGGAGCAGACCTCAAAGTACTTCTGCTGGCGCGGGCTCCACGCCTCGATGTCGCAGCTCTTGACCTTCAGATCGGCCAGATCGCCGGAGCAGCACTCCAGCTGGCGGACGGGGATCTCCATGGAGCGGAACAGCTCGACGGAGTTCTTCCACAGCTTGTCGTACCAGTCCATGCTGTCCTCGGGCTTGCAGACGACGATCATCTCCTGCTTCTCGAACTGATGGATGCGGTAGATGCCGCGCTCCTCGATGCCGTGGGCGCCCTTCTCCTTGCGGAAGCAGGGGCTGTAGCTGGTCAGGGTCAGGGGCAGCTTGGTACCGTCCAGCGTCTGGTCGATGAAGCGGCCAATCATCGTGTGCTCGGACGTGCCGATCAGGTACAGGTCCTCACCCTCGATTTTGTACATCATAGCGTCCATTTCAGGAAAGGACATAACGCCCTTGACCACGTCGCCGTGCATCATGAACGGGGGGATGACATAGGTAAAGCCCTTGTCGATCATAAAATCGCGGGCGTAGGCCAGCACAGCCTCATGCAGGCGGGCAATGTCGCCCAGCAGGTAGTAGAAGCCGTTGCCGGAGACGCGGCCTGCGGCGTCAAGGTCGATGCCGTCGAAGCTCTCCATAATGTCCACGTGGTACGGGATCGGATAGTCGGGCACAACGGGCTCGCCGAAGCGCTGGACCTCGACGTTATGGCTGTCGTCGGGGCCGATGGGCACGCTGGGGTCGATCATCTGGGGGATCGTGTACATGATCTCCTGGATCTTGGCCTGCAGCTCGGTCTCCTTGGCCTCCAGCTCCTTCAGGCGGTCAGCCTGGGCCGTGACCTGCTTCTTGATTTCCTCGGCCTCGGCAGCCTTGGAGGGGTCTTTCTTGGCCTGGCCCATCAGCGCGCCGATCTGCTTGGACAGCTTATTGCGGTTTGCGCGCAGGTCGCTGGCCTCACCGATGGCGGCGCGGTACTCGGCGTCAAGCGCGATGACCTCATCGACGAGGGGCAGCTTGGCATCCTGGAACTTTTTCCTGATGTTTTCCTTGACGGCGTCCGGGTTTTCACGGACAAAACGAATGTCTAACATAGTGGTACTCCTCTATTCAATATTTGCTTTTGTAGGGGCCGGACATGTCCGGCCCGCGGCTTTACAAACAAATAGCGTTTATGGGTTGGTTGCGGGCGGGGCATGCCCCGCCCCTACAGATTTCCGGGTTGCTCACCCTTCCGGGTCATACATTCCCAGCAGGCTCACGAACTTTTGCAGCATATCATCGCTGTAAAAGTCGATTTTCAGCGAGCCCTTGCCGTCCTTGTAGTCAACATGGACCTCGCTGCCGGTGACCTCTTTCAAGGCCGCCTCCACCTCCACGGCGCGCTTCGGGCGGGTGAAGTTATCATCCTTCTCCTTGGGCGGCTTGGCGGGCTTCGTCAGCTTTTTGCACAGGGCCTCGGTCTGGCGCACGTTCAGATTCTGCGCCGCGACCTCCGCCGCAGCCTGCCGCATCAGATCCTCATTGGGCAGCCCCAGCAGGACCTTGGCGTGGCCAAAGCTCAGCTTGCCCCCGCTGACCATACGGCGCACATCCTCGGGCAGGGCCAGCAGGCGCAGGCTGTTGGTCACGGCGCTGCGGCTCTTGCCCAGCTTTTTCGCGGCAGATTCCTGCGTTAAGCCGTACTTGTCGATCAGCTGCCGGCAGCCCTCGGCGACCTCGATGGGGTCGAGGTCCTCGCGCTGCAGGTTTTCAATCAGCGCCAGCGCGGCGGCCTGCTCGTCAGTCACATCCTTGATGATGACCGGCACCTCGTCCAGCCCGGCCAGGCGTGCGGCACGCCAGCGGCGCTCGCCCGCAATGATGATGTACCCCGGGCCGACCTTTTTGGGCCGCACCGCAATGGGCTGCAAAAGCCCGTTCTCGGTGATGCTGTCGGCCAGCTGGTTCAGCGCGTCGTCGTCAAACCGCTTGCGGGGCTGCTCGGGGTCAGGCTCGATTTCCCGCAGCGGCAGCGTTGAGTTGGACGCTTCGCTGCCGGTATCGTCGGACAGGTCGGCAAACAGGCTGTCCAGCCCCTTGCCAAGCCCGCCCATCTTCTTTTTGGCCATCGGCGTCCCTCCTTATCGTTCGTTGTTTGCCAAAAATTCCCGCGCCAATTCCATGTAGGCCTCGCTGCCCCTGCCGTTCGGCTCATAGAAGTTGATCGGCATACCGAAGCTCGGGGCCTCGCTCAGGCGCACGGTGCGCGGAATGACGGCGCGGTAGACCTTGTCGCCAAAGTACTTTTTGACCTGCGCGACGACCTGCATCGTCAGGTTGAGCCGCCCGGAGTACATCGTGAACAGCACGCCCTCGATGTCTAAGTACCGATTGTACTTTTTGCGCACGGTTTTCAGGGTCGCCATCAGTTCGCTCAGGCCCTCGAGCGCGAAGAACTCGCACTGCATCGGGATGATGACGGTGTCCGCCGCGCAGAGTGCGTTGACGGTCAAAAGGTCGAGCGACGGCGCACAGTCGATGAAGATGTAGTCGTACAGCGGCACGACGGGGGCCAGCACGGTGCGCAGGCGCATTTCCCGCCGCGGCACCGACACAAGCTCGATGGGCGCGCCCGCCAACTGGGTGTTGGACGGCAGCACATCGGCGTTGTACTCGCTCTTGATGATGGCCTCGCGGACGTCATCATCGTCGATCAGGCAGGTGTAGGTGTCGGCCTCCACCTTGTTTTTGGAGATGCCATACGCCGATGTGGTGTTGCCCTGCGGGTCCAGATCGACGATGAGGACCTTTTTGCCGAGTGCCGCCACACAGGCGCTCAGGTTGACGGCGGTGGTGGTTTTGCCAACGCCGCCCTTCTGGTTTGCTATTGCGATGACTTTTGCCACGCCGTACCTCCCCTGTTTTTGCGTTTTTTGGCGGCTTTGGGGCCGCTTGTATCTATTATAGCACAAACAGAAGGGATAAAAAAGGGGTTTTTCCAACAAAAAAGTCCGGCAGATGTTCCACGTGGAACATCTGCCGGGGGTATGCCATGCCGCAAACGGCGCGGGCGTGAACGATGGTGGGAGAGTTCGTAGGTCGTTGCAGGGGGCGGCGTCCCCGACGCCCCGCGGGGGGTGCGGGCGGCTGCCCATGAGTGCCCGGTATCGGGCAAGCGTCAGCGGAGGGGTCAAGACCCCTCCCTACAGATGGGGTTCACGGGTGCTTTGTAGGGAACGGTCTTGACCGTTCCGGGGACGTTTGCCGTTGCTGCATGGTAAAATATTGCTGAGGTGTAGGGGCGACCATTGGTCGCCCGCCAACTTACTGCAGCAACGCATTTTCCGGGATAGTTTCTTGCAAGGCAAACGGGCGCGGGCGAGCAATGCTCGCCCCTACAAGAGTTTTTCGACAGCCTGGGGGCCGCATATATGCGGCCCGGCAGTGTACGGCAAACGGGCGCTTATGGGAAACCCGCGGGCCGGGCATGCCCGGCCCCTACCGCGCGGCAGCCAAAAAGCGTACACCAACGCAGCCATCCCGGCCATCTATCCTCGCAGCCGGCCTTCCCCTCACACCTTCACCTCAAACTCCCCTTCTTCCTCCTTCGCGCCGTTTTCCACCTTTCCCGCCGTACCGTCGCTGCTGACCGGGATCCTCACAATGTACTCCAGACACCCGTCATGCTTATCGCACCGGGTCGTGGCGGCAATCCCCTTCTGGGTCATCAAATCCACCGCGTGCTGCAATGTATTTACAAAGAACCGCACATCCCGCACCATGGGGATCGTGCGGCGGCAGGGGCTGGGCCCGTTGGGGGCGGCCAGCATCTGGTCCACAAGGCGGTCCGCCTGGCGCACGCTCATCTTGTCCCGCGCCATCTTTTCCAGCGCGGCGGTGCGGCGTCCCTCGGGCAGGCGCAGGGCGGCGCGGGCGTGGCGCTCGCTCAGATGGCTGGCCGTGCAAAGCTGCTGCTGTTCCGGCGTCAGGGTCAGCAGGCGCAGCTTGTTGGCAAGGGCCGGCTGGCTCAACCCCAGCCTCCGCGCAGCCTCAGCCTGGGTGCAACCCCACAGCCGGATGACCTCTTTAATGCCCCGCGCCGTGTCGAACGGGTCCAGCTGGCTGCGCTGCAAATTTTCCAAAAGCCCCAGCGCGGCGGATTCGCTGTCGTCGTAGTCGGCCAGTATCGCCGGCACCTTGTCCAGCTTGGCCAGACGGCAGGCGCGCAGGCGGCGCTCCCCCGCCACAAGCTGGTATTTGTGCAGCCCGACCCGCCGCACGCTGATGGGCTGCAAAAGGCCGTTCTGCAAAATACTGACGGCCAGCGCGGCGATCTCCGGCTCGTCGAAGGCGGTGCGCGCCTGGTAGGGCGACGGCTCGATGCAGTCCACAGGCAGCATCAGAATGCGCCCCTGCTTTTGTATATCATTTCTAGGCAATTTCGGTTCCTCCCCTGTGGCGTAAAAAATGCTATGCTTTTCTACAAAAAGCATAGCATAAACCGCAGTTTCGGGGAAGAAAAATCGTTCGCCCTTATGTTCAATTTTTTGCGCTGTTACAACGGCTTCTTTGCAATTTTTCCGCCGTTTCGGGGGTAAACCGTCGGAGTCTGCGATATTTTTTTGCAGAACACCAGCCCGCGGGCACTGCCGTCCGGCAGTGTGAAGGCGCGCGTTTCCTCATATTGGCCGCCCAGCTTTTTCAGCGCGTTGGCGGCGGCTTTTGCTTCTGCGTCTGCCTCGGGGCCCTTCATCGCGATGAACCGCCCGCCGACTTTGACCAGCGGCAGGCAGTATTCGCACAGCACAGGCAGTGCCGCCACCGCGCGGGCACTGGCCACGTCGAACTGCTCGCGCCATATCTTGCGGGCGGCCTCCTCGGCGCGTTCCTTCGCAAACTCGACGCCGGTCAGACCCAGCTCGGCACAGGCGTAGCGTAAAAAGTCCACGCGCTTGCCCGTCGGCTCCATCAGCGTCAGCTCCAGGTCAGGCTTGTAGATTTTTGCCACAATGCCCGGGAACCCCGCACCGGTGCCGACGTCCACCAGCCTGCCGCTGACCTCGGGCTGCGCCGCAAACAGCAGGCTGTCCGCAAAGTGGCGGTCCTCGATGCCCTCGGGGCTGGTGATGGCGGTCAGGTTGACCTTTTCGTTATAGCTGACCAGCAGCTCGGCGTACCTGTCCAGCAGGTCCAGCTGTGCGCCGGTCAAGGGGATGTTCCACGTGGAACATTTAGCTTGTAATCTGTTTTTATCAATCATATCGTCTCCTTGGCTTCCCCCTCGGGGGAAGCTGCCGCCCGCAGGCGGCTGATGAGGGCAGACTGTATGTGGCTGCCCGGTTGCAGGTGAAATTGATATACTCGGCCCTCATCCGCCCTCGGGCGGGGCCTTGGGCACCTTCTCCCTCGCGGGAGAAGGCATCCTGTTTATTTCAGCTTCAGCAGCACAATGCTCAGCTGCGCCAGGTCGCTGGGTGATACACCCGGTATCCGCCCGGCCTGCGCCAGCGTGCGCGGCCTTATCTTCGTCAGCTTTTCGCGGGATTCCAGCGTCATCGTCTCAATCGGCGCATAGTCAAAGTCGTCGGGGATCTTCACATTCTCGTGCCGCTGAATATCCCGTATGATCCGCTCCTCCCGCGCAATGTACCCTGCGTAGCGGATCTCCGTCTCGATGCGCTGCGCCATGGCGGGGGTCACGCCCTCGCCGCGGCCAATGACCTTCGCGATCAGATCATAGCTGATGTAGGGCCGCCGCATCAGCTCGATGGCCGAACCGCCGATCTCGCCCAGCTCCGCGCCCTCGGGGGCGGCGGCGCGCAGGTCGGCCAATTTGATGCTCGTCGTCTCCAGCCGGTGCAGCTCGGCCTGCTTGACCTCACGGTCACGGCAGAACAGTGCCCAACGGTCATCGTCCACCAGCCCGTACTCGCGGCCAATCGGGGTCAGCCGCTCGTCGGCGTTGTCCTGGCGCAGGCTCAGGCGGTACTCGCTGCGGCTCGTCATCATACGGTAGGGGTCCATGACACCCTTCGTGACAAGGTCGTCCACCAGCGTGCCGAGGTAGCTTGTGTGCCGCGCCAGCACAAGTTCTTCCCTGCCCAGCGCGTGGCGGGCGGCGTTCAGACCCGCCAGCAAGCCCTGCGCAGCGGCCTCCTCATAGCCGGACGTGCCGTTGAACTGCCCCGCGCCGTAGATGCCGCCCACGACCTTGCTTTCCAGCGTGGGCTTGAGCGTCGTGGGGTCCACGCAGTCATACTCGATGGCGTAGGCCGGGCGCATGATTTCGAGATGCTCAAACCCGGCAATCGTGCGGTACATCTCGTTCTGCACGGCCTCGGGCAGGCTGGACGAGAGACCCTGCAGGTACATTTCCTCGGTGTCCTCGCCGCAGGGCTCCACAAAGACCGGGTGGCGCTCCTTCTCTTTAAAGCGGACGACCTTATCCTCAATGGACGGGCAGTACCGCGGGCCGACGCCCTGAATGTCGCCGCCGTAGAGCGGCGAGCGGTGCAGGTTGTCGAGAATGACCTTATGGGTCGCGGGGTTCGTGTAGGCGATGTAGCAGTTGACCTTGTTGTGCATCGGCACGCGGGTCATAAAGCTGAACGGCTGCAGCTCGGCGTCGGGGTCGCCGGGCTGGCATTCGAGCTTCGAGAAGTCGATGCTGCGGCGGTGGACGCGGGCAGGCGTGCCGGTCTTGAAGCGGCGCAGCGTGAAGCCGTTCGCCACAAGGCACCGGGTCAGCGCGGTGGCGGCGTGGGTGCCGTCGGGGCCGCTGTCATAGTGGGCATCTCCCACAAAGATGCGCCCGCCCAGGTTGGTGCCGGTGGCAATGACAACGGCCTTGCAGGCGTAGTAGCCGTGCAGGTTTGTGAACACGCCGCAGACCTTGCCGTCCTGCACGTCCACACCGACGATCTCGCCCTGGTGGATGTCTAGGTTGGCGGTTTGCTCCAGCGCGTGCTTCATCCAGATGTGGTAGCGCTTGCGGTCTGTCTGCACGCGCAGACTGTGTACGGCGGGGCCCTTGCCGCGGTTGAGCATCCGGCTTTGCAGGTAGGTGGCGTCTGCGGCCAGACCCATCAGCCCGCCGAGCGCATCGACCTCCCGCACAAGATGCCCCTTGGCCGTGCCGCCGATGGACGGGTTGCACGGCATATTGCCGATGAAGTCCAGCGACAGCGTAAACACCGCAGTCCTTGCCCCCAGCCGTGCCGCCGCATGCGCCGCCTCGATCCCCGCATGCCCCGCACCGATGACGATGACGTCGTAGGTTCCCAGTTTGTCCATATACGTTCCCTCTTACCCTATATTGTGCAGGATGTCCTCACAGACACCCGCGAAATTTGTGTCCACTGCATTGTTGGCGTAGCGCAGCACTCGGCAGCCGATGCCTTGCAGGTAGGCGGTGCGCTGTGCATCGTACTCGACGGCCTGCGGTTCGGTGTGCTGTGCGCCGTCCAGTTCTATTACCAGTTTACACGATGAAATATAGAAATCAACTATAAAATTGCCAATTATTTTCTGGCGGTAAACGGTCTGCGGCAGGTTTTTCAGAAAGTCGTACCACAAGCGTCTCTCCTGCGGGGTCATAGATTTGCGGAGATTGCGTGCATTGACACGCAAAGGGTCATGGGTTTTCATGTCGTTCATGGTATCACTCCTTAAAGGCTTCCCCCGAGGGGCTGCCGCCAGTTCTAAAGGCTTCCCCTTCGGGGGAAGCTGCCGCCCGCAGGCGGCTGATGAGGGCAAAGTTCGCGTGGTCTCCATTTAACGGGCAACCTCCGCAGGCTCTCCCCTCATCCGTCCGCGGTCGGGGCCGCGGACACCTTCTCCCCCAGGGGGAGAAGGCTCCTGTCAGCTCTAAAGGCTTCCTCCGAGGGGCTGCGCCCGTTCTAAAGGCTTCCCCCTCGGGGGAAGCTGCCGCCCGCAGGCGGCTGATGAGGGCGGAGTTTGCGTAACCTCCCTTTAACGGGCAACCTCCGCAGGCTCTCCCCTCATCCGTCCGCGGGCGGGGCCGCGGACACCTTCTCCCCCAAGGGGAGAAGGCTCCTGTCACTCCTTAAAGGCTTCCCCTTCGGGGGAAGCTGCCGCCCGCAGGCGGCTGATGAGGGCGGAGTTTGCGTGGCCTCCCTTTAACGGGCAACCTCCGCAGGCTCTCCCCTCATCCGTCCGCGGTCGGGGCCGCGGACACCTTCTCCCCCAGGGGGAGAAGGCTCCTGTCAGTTCTAAAGGCTTTTCCTTCGGGGGAAGCTGCCGCCCGCAGGCGGCTGATGAGGGCGGAGTTCGCGTGGTCTCCCTTTTACCGGGCAACCTCTGCAGGCTCTCCCCTCATCCGTCCGCGGTCGGGGCCGCGGACACCTTCTCCCCCAGGGGGAGAAGGCTCCATCATTTTTTACTTACTTGCCCACGCAGAATGTCTCAAAAACTTCCTCTATCGTTGCGTCGCTGGCGTTTTCTCCTGTCAAATCAAACAGCGCCTGCAGGGCGTCCGTCAAACACACCGCGGCGGCGTCCAGCCCAAAGCCGTTCTGCCGCGCCGCAATTGCTTCCGCCAGCGCATCTCTCGCGCGGGTCGCGGCGGCCAATTGGCGGGCACTGCATAACTGCGCAGCCTCCGGGTCCAGCTGCGCTGTGCCTAACAAATCCGCAACCGCGTCCGTCAGGGCCTGCAGGCCGACGGCATCCCGCGCACACATCGGGACGATCTTCTTAAAATACGGCTCCAATGTTCCACGTGGAACATCCGTCTCCCCCGCCAGGTCCTGCTTATTCAAAACCGCGATGGCCGGGCGGCCCTGGCATCTGCGGGCCAGCTCCAAATCATCATCAGACAACGGCTGTGCGGCGTCGAACACGGCCAGCACCAGCCCGGCCTCGTCGAGCTTGCGCCAGCTGCGGCGGATGCCCTCGGCCTCGATGGCGTCGCCGTCCGCGCCCACCTCCCGCACACCGGCGGTGTCAAACAGGTTCAGCCGCACGCTGCCCAGCTGCACGGCCTGCTCCACAATATCGCGGGTCGTACCGGCCACGGGCGTGACAATGGCACGGTCAAACCCGGCCAGCAGGTTCAACAGCGTGCTTTTGCCCACGTTGGGCCGCCCCAGCAGCACACAGTCCACGCCATGGCGCAGCACCGCGCCCGCGCTGTAGCCGGAGATCAGCGCGTCCAGCGCGGCCTTTTGCTCGGTCAGCGTCCCTACAAACGCCGCGTCGGACAGCTCGGGCACGTCTTCCTCGGGGTAATCGACCCAGGCGGTCAGGTGGGCGTTCAGCGTTTGCAGCGCGGTCTGTATCTTACCGATGCGCTTTGCCAGCCGCCCGTCCAGCGCGGATTTTGCCAGCGCAGCCCCCTGCCGTCCGTTCGCCGCAATGACCTCCATCACGGCCTCGGCCTGCGTCAGCGACATCCGCCCGTTTTCCAGTGCACGGCGGGTGAACTCCCCCGGTCCGGCAGACGCGCAGCCCGCGGTGATGAGCGCTTCTAACAAACCGTCCGCCATGGCCGTGCCGCCGTGGACGGACAGCTCAATAACGTCCTCGCCGGTGTAGGAGTGCGGTGCGCGGAAAAACAGCGCCACGCACTCGTCCATCTCGGCCCCGTGCAGCAGGTAGTGGCCCAGCATGGCGGTGTAGCCCTTCGCGTCGGCCACGCTTTTCCCCTGCCGCACCGGCGCAAAGATTTTGCCGACGATGCCGTAGGCATCCGGCCCGGACACGCGGACGGTGGCAATGCCGCCCTCGCCCGGTGGCGTCGCCAGTGCGCAGATCGTTGTGTGCAGATGTTCCATGTGGAGCGCTCCTTTTTTGTGATGGGAATACTTTAGAATACCATGAAACAGGGATATTTTCCAGTAGGTGCAGTAAATTCATGGGCGTGATGCCTTCCCCATCGGGGGAAGGTGTCCGCGGCCCCGCCCGCGGACGGATGAGGGGAGAGCCTGCGGAGGTTGCCCGTTAAAAGGGAGGCTACGCGAACTTTGCCCTCATCAGCCGCCTGCGGGCGGCAGCTTCCCCCGAAGGGGAAGCCTTTAGAACTGGCGGCAGCTTCAGTCTACGCGCTAAGAGCCGCCTTCGGCGGTTGCGCTCCGACACGCGCCTGCGGGCGCAGCCCCTCGGGGGAAGCCTTTAAAAAAGGAGAGGCCGACCCGCGGCCTCTCCCCTGTATTGGTTTATTCTTCGGTGTCGTTCTCGGGGGCTGCGTCCTCCGCGGCCTCCTGCGCCAGCTCCTCGGCCTCAATGGCCGCCAGCTCCTCGGGGGTCGGATCGGTCTCGCCGGTATCCTCGATTTTTGCGGTCTCGGCGTCGTTGTCGCGGTCCACGCGGGCGACCACGGCCACCTTGTCGTCCTCAACCAGGCGCATGACGCGGACACCGCTGCCGTAGCGGCTCTGGACGTTGATGTCCGCCGCATGGATTCTGATCAGAATGCCGTTCTGGCTGATGAGAATCAGATCGTCGGTGTCATCCACGATCTTGATGCCCGCCACGTTGCCGTTAGAGTAGTTGCGGATGCCCAAGCCGCCGCGCTTCGTGATGCGGTAGTCGTCAATGCGGCTGCGGCGGCCCTTGCCCTCCTCGCTGATGGTCAGCACGTTCGCACCCGGGCGGCAGACGCCTGCACCGACGACATAGTCGCCCTCGCGCAGCTTGATGACGCGGACGCCGTGGCCGGTACGGCCCATCGAGCGGGCGCCGTCCTCGGTAAAGCGGATGGCCGCGCCGTCGTGGGTGGCAACAATGATCTCGTCGTCACCCTTGGTCAGGTGGCTCCACACCAGACTGTCGCCCTCGTTCAGCGCAATGGCGATCAGGCCCATCTTGCGGATGTTGCGGAACTGGGACAGCGGCGTGCGCTTGATGAGGCCCTGCTTCGTCACCATCGTGGCGTAGGTGTTGTCCTCGTCCACACCGGCCTTCTGCTGCAGCATCAGCGTGACCTTCTCGCCCTCCTGCAGCTGCAGCAGGTTCACAATATGGCTGCCCTTGGCCGTGCGGCTGCCCTCGGGCACCTGATAGCCCTTCAGGCGGTAGACGCGGCCCTGGTTCGTCATAAACAGCATATAATCATGCGTAGAACCGACAAAAAGTTCCTCGGTGAAGTCGTCGTCCTTCTGGGTCATGCCCTGCACGCCGCGTCCGCCGCGGTTCTGTGCCTGGTAGGTGTCCAGCGTCGTGCGCTTGATGTAGCCCTCATGGGTCAGCGTAAAGACGCAGGTCTCCTCGGGGATCAGGTCCTCAATATCGACCTCGCCGGAGACGGTCTCGATGGAGGTGCGGCGCTCGTCGCCGTACTTGTCGGCCAGCGCGGTCAGGTCGGTCTTGACGATGCGCTTGACGTGCTCGTCGTTGGCCAGAATGTCCTCATAATCAGCGATGGCCTCGCGCAGCTCGCCCAACTCCTGCTCGATTTTGAGGATCTCCAGACCGGCCAGACGGCCCAATTGCAGCTTGACAATGGCGTCCGCCTGCAGCTCGTCAAAGCCGAAGTTGTCCATGACGGCCTGCCGCGCCTCGGCAAAGCCGCCCTTGCAGGCGCGGATCGTCGCGATGATCTCATCGACGATGTCAACGGCCTTGTGCAGGCCCTCGAGGATGTGCTCGCGCTCCTTTGCCTTCTTCAGTTCAAACGCGGTGCGGCGGCGGATGACCTGCATCTGGAACTCAATATAGCGCTCCATCATGGTTTTCAGGCTCATGATCTTGGGCACGCCGTCGTCCAGCGCCAGCATGATGACGCCGACGGTGTCCTGCAGCTGGGTGAAGCGGTAGAGCTGGTTCAGCACGACCTGGGGGTTCGCGTCCTTCTTGATCTCAATGACGATCTTCATGCCGGTGCGGCTCGAGGACTCGTCGTTCAGGTCGCTGATGCCCTCGATGCGCTTATCCTTGACAAGGTCAGCGATGGACTCGATCAGGCGGGTCTTGTTGACCATGTAGGGGATTTCCGAAATCAGGATCTCGTAGCGCCCGTTCTTTTTCTCGATGATCTCGGCACGGCCCCGCAGCGTGATTTTGCCGCGGCCCGTGGCGTAAGCAGCGCGGATGCCGCTGCGGCCCATGATGATGCCGCCCGTCGGGAAGTCGGGGCCCTTGACGTACTCCATCAGCCCGGCCAGGTCGATTTCGGGGTCGTCCATCAGGGCGACCATGCCGTTGACGATCTCGCGCAGGTTGTGGGGCGGGATGTTCGTCGCCATGCCGACGGCAATACCCTGGCTGCCGTTGACGAGCAGGTTCGGGAAACGGCTGGGCAGGACGTGGGGCTCCTTCTTGGTCTCGTCAAAGTTGGGGTCCCAGTCGATGGTGTCTTTTTCAATGTCGGTCAGCATCTCGCAGGCCATCTTGGACATGCGGGCCTCGGTGTAACGGTAAGCAGCCGGGGGGTCGCCGTCCACGGAGCCGAAGTTGCCCTGGCCGTCCACAAGCGGGTAACGCAGGCTGAAATCCTGCGCCAGACGCACCATGGCATCATAGACCGAAGCGTCGCCGTGCGGGTGGTACGAGCCCAGCACCGCACCGACGGTATCGGCAGATTTGCGGTAGGGGTGCTGCGGGTCGTTGCCGCGCTCGTGCATCGTGTACAGGATGCGGCGGTGGACGGGCTTCAGGCCGTCGCGCACATCGGGCAGAGCGCGCGCCACGATAACAGACATCGAGTAGTCAAGGAACGCCGTCTCGATCTCCTGCTTCACATCGCGCACAATGACCTTCGTACCGGACCCCGGCACCATGATGATGTTTTCTTCCATTGTATCACCTTAACTCAATCTTACTTGATCTTACTGCACTGTAGGGGCCGGGCATGCCCGGCCCTCCACCTTGCCTTTGCTTCCCTCTTATGGATTATAACGGTTGTTTTTATCGCAGCCGCTGGTTGCCCGCAAGAGGGTTATTCTTTTTACGTCCCGGGCCGGGCATGCCCGGCCCTCAACTTTGCGTTATTGCCCACAAACGGATCGTTGCTTGTACGCTGCGGGCCGGGCATGCCCGGCCCCTACGCTAAACGTTGGGGTTATATTCATCCAAATTCCATTTCAATGGATTTTCCCGAATATATCTTTTTATTTCCAGATATGCGGCTTCATCCCGGATGACATGGTCATAAAATGACCGCTGCCACAACGGAACACCCGGATGTTCCATGTGGAACATCTTGGATACATACGCCTTATAGCTGCCCACCACTGCGGATAAATCTTTTACGCCCTGCGGGAAAATCAAAATCACATGCACATGATTGGGCATGACCACATATTCGTCCACGGTCACTTCCGGGAAATGCTCCGGTATGGCTGTTATCCCCTGCGCGGCCATTTGGCCGATGCCGTTTGGCTCGCCTGCCGCACCAAACACACATTGCTTATGATGCGTGCATACCGTCACAAAATAATGATTTGCGGTTTTATAATCGTAATTTTGCAAACGGGGATTTTGGCGCGGACGAAGAATTTTGTAATCCATGGTGTATGACCCACAAACAGGCGGTATTTTTTATGCGGCGGGCCGGGCATGCCCGGCCCCTACACGGGCGGCGTATGATGTATCACACATCCAAATTCGCGTACTTTGCGTTCTTCTCAATAAACTGCCGTCTCGGCTCGACCTGCTCGCCCATCAGGATGCTGAACGCCTCGTCCGCACGCTCGGCATCCTCGATTTTGATCTGCACGATGACGCGGTTGTCGGGGTTCATCGTGGTCTCCCACAACTGGTCGGGGTTCATCTCGCCCAGACCTTTGTAGCGGTTGACCTTCGCGCCGGGCATTTCGGCGCTCAACAGCTTCATTTCGTCGTCGTTGTAGGCGTACTTGACGGTCTGGCCCTTCTGCAGCTTGAACAGCGGCGGCTGGGCGACGTAGACATAGCCGTGGTCGATCAGCGGGCGCATATAGCGGAAGAAGAAGGTCAGCATCAGCGTGCAGATATGCGAGCCGTCCACATCGGCATCGGCCATGATGAAGATCTTATGGTAGCGGACTTTGCTGATATCAAACTCGTCGCCGATGCCGGTGCCCAGCGCGGTCACGACGGGCATCAGCTTGTCGTTGCCGTAGATGCGGTCCGCGCGGGCCTTTTCGACGTTCAGCATCTTGCCCCACAGAGGCAGGATGGCCTGAATGTTGGAGTCACGGCCCATCTTGGCCGAACCGCCTGCAGAATCGCCCTCCACGATGAACAGTTCGGTCTTGGAGGGGTCTTTTTCGTGGCAGTCGGCCAGCTTGCCGGGCATACGGTTGGATTCCAGCGCGCTCTTGCGGCGCACCAGCTCGCGGGCCTTCTTGGCGGCGGCGCGGGCGCGGGCAGCCTGGGTCGCTTTTTCCAGAATCGCCTTCGCGACGGCGGGGTTCTCCTCAAAGAACTCGGTCAGCGCCTTGTAAACCACATTGTTGACCAGGCCCTTGATGAAGGTGTTGCCCAGCTTCGCCTTCGTCTGGCCTTCAAACTGCGCCTCCTGCAATTTCACGCTGACGACGGCAATGATGCCCTCGCGGGCGTCTGGGCCGGACAGGTTCTCGTCCTTGTCCTTCAAAATGCCCTTGGCACGTCCATATTCGTTCAGCACGCGGGTCAGGGCCAGCTTAAAGCCCTCCTCGTGGGTGCCGCCCTCGGGGGTGTGGACGTTGTTGGCAAAGCTCAAAAGCAGCTCGTTGTAGCTGTTGTCGTAGTATTGCAGTGCGACCTCGGCCACAGCGCCCTGGCCCTCGCCCTTCATATACATGACCTGCGGGTGCAGCGGCGTTAAGTCGCGGCGCTCGCACAGGTAGCTGACGAAGGAGCGGATGCCGCCCTCGTAGCACATCGTCTCGGTGCGCATCTCGCCGGACTGCTCGTCCTGGGGGCGGTCCGCGTCGGGGCGCTCGTCGGTCAGGGTGATCTTGACACCGGCGTTCAGGAACGCTTCCTCGCGCAGGCGCTTGAGCAGCGTTTCATAGCGATAGAGCGTCGTTTCCTGGAACATCTCCGGGTCGGGCTTAAAGGTGACTGTCGTTCCGGTAGAAGCCGCCGCGCCGATTTTTTTCAGGTCGCCGTCCGGCTTGCCGCGCTTGAAGCTCTGCTCATACTCGGCCCCGTCGCGGCGCACGCGGACGGTCAGCCACTCGGACAGGGCGTTGACGACGGACGCGCCGACGCCGTGCAGACCGCCGGCCACTTTATAGCCGGAGTCCTCGCCGCCGAACTTGCCGCCGGCGTGCAGCACGGTGTAGACGACGGTCACAGCCGGGATGCCCAGCTTGGGCTGGATGTCCACGGGGATGCCGCGTCCGTTGTCCGAGACCTCAATGATGTTGCCGGGCTTGATGGTCACTTCAATATGGGTGCAGTATCCGGCCAGTGCCTCGTCGATGGCGTTATCGACGATCTCATAGACCAGATGATGCAAGCCGGAAGGCCCGGTGGAGCCGATATACATGCCGGGGCGCTTGCGCACAGCCTCCAGACCCTCCAGGACCTGGATCTGCGCACCGCCGTAGGCATGGTCGGTAGCCGTCTCGCGGTTGGTTTCGGTGATGATTTCTTCTGCCATGAAATGATAGCCTCCTGTTGTGGGTGGGTATCTCTTATTTTGCAATGTAGGGGCCGGGCATGCCCGGCCCTCCGCCTTGCGTCATTGCCCATGAATGGGCGGTAATTTTTATGCTGCGGGCCGGGCATGCCCGGCCCCTACGGGCGTACTAATTAAAATTCCAGCCTCTCCGCTCTTTTTTTCAGCGCGGCGGGCGATAACTGACTGATATAAATGGTCTCGTCGGGGAAATCGGTGACAAGAAAGCTCTTGGGCAGTGTGCCCTGGGCGCAGAGGTCCACGACGGCGCCCTCGCTCTCAACGTGGCGGAAGTATTCCTCCGTCCGCCGCGACGCCCCGGCTGTGTCCAGATCAAACACCCCGATCACATCCCGGGTGTTCAGGACAAAGTCCTGACCTGCGTGAAAGTACAAATCCTGCACCCCCCTGTAGGGGCCGGGCATGCCCGGCCCTCCACTCTGCGTCATTGCCCATCAGCGGGCAGCCGCCGTACTGCTGCGGGCCGGACATGTCCGGCCCCTACGCTTCTTCGACCACTCCGCCCTTCACCATCACAATTTTCCCATTGGTACGCGCAAAAGCGGCGGTATCGCAGGTGGTCACAATCGTCTGGTGCTCGCCCATGCGGGTCAAAAGGTAGGTCTGGCGCTCGTCGTCCAGCTCGCTCAAAACGTCGTCCAGCAGCAAAACCGGGTGCTCACCGAACAAATCACCGACCACTGTCGCCTCGGCCAGCTTCATTGCCAGCACGCAGCTGCGCTGCTGGCCCTGACTGCCAAACACCCGGGCGGGCTGGCCGTCCAGCAAAATTTCCAGATCCTCGCGGTGCGGCCCGGCCAGGCAGAATCCGGCGCGCAGCTCGGCACTGCGCATGGCCCGCATCTTTTCGGTCAGCGCCGCGGCGGTGGGGGCCGCGGTGCACATCTGGTAGTTCAGCGCCAGCACCTCGGCACCGTGGGAGATGTCCTTATAATTCTGCGCGGCGATGGGAGCCGCCGCCGCCAGAAACTTGCAGCGGTGCTCCATGATGAGCGCGCCGTACTCGGCCAGCTGCTCGTCGTAGGTGTCCAGCAGCATATTGCCGTTTGGCGTAATATCGTAGCTTTTCAGCAGGGCGTTCTTCTGGGCCGTCAGCCGCATGTACCGCCGCAGCGCCACAAGGTAGGGCCGGTAGACCTGGCACAGTGCGGAATCCATAAACCGCCGCCGTCCGTCCGGGCCGCCTTTGACCAGCCCCAGCAGGTCCGGCTCAAAGACGACGGCCTGAAAGTTCCCCGCCAGCGCCGCTGCGCGCCCAACGTCCGCGCCGTTTAATTTGCCGGTGCGGCCCGGGCGCTGGCTCTGCCTGCTGCCCACGGTCAGGCGGATGGATTTTTCCACGTCCTGTGTCTCAAACGCGCCCTCGATGACCGAAAAGTCACAGCCGCGCCTGATAAGCTCCGCGTCCTTTGACCCGCGGAAGCTCTTGCCGCCGGTCAGCAGCCAGACAGCCTCCAGCAGGTTCGTCTTGCCCTGGCCGTTCGGGCCGCACAGCACGGTCAGGTGCGGGTCGGGGTGCAGCTCTGCGTGGGCAATATTGCGGTGATCCGTTACTTCTAAGTGCGTTAAGCGCATTACGCGCCCTCCGCGATCTGCACGGTCTGGCCGTCCAGCTCCACGGTATCCCCTGCGCGGCACTTTTTGCCGCGCATCGTGCAGACCTCGCCGTTGACCTTAACGGCCCCGCCCTGGATCAGCTCCTTCGCCTCGCCGCCCGTCTCGCACAGACCGGCGAACTTCAAAAGGGCGTCAAGCTTAATAAAGTCGGTGTTAATACGAATTTTTTCCATAATACATCCCTCTATCGTAACCCCGGCCGTAGGGGTCGGACATGTCCGACCCTCAGCCTTGCTGCAGCAGCCCTTTAGCCGGGCGGCTGATTTTATCTGCAGGGCCGGGCATGCCCGGCCCCTACAGCACAGCATTGCTTCAGCCCTCGTTCTTGAACCGTACCGGCAGCACCAGATAGATAAAGTCCTTGCCGTCCTCGGGCAGGAGCTTGACGGGGCTTAAGGGGCCGTTGATTTCCAGCACCATCTTCTCACACTTCGAGAAGCGCAGTGCATCCAGCAGATACCGGTTGTTGAAGCCGATCTCTACCGCGTCGCCCTCCATCGAGACCGGCGCGAACTCGTCCACGACCTTGCCCAGCGGCGTCTGGCAGCGGACCGTCACGCGATCCTCGGCAAAGGAGATGCGCAGCGGGTTCTTCAAACGCTCGGTGATAATGAGCGACGCACGCTCGATCGTGTCGATGAAGTTCTTGCATTCAACGGTAACACGTGTTTTTCTGTCCTTCGGGATGACGCTCTCATAGTTGAGGAAGTCGCCCTCGATCAGGCGGCTCATGATCGTATAGCCGTTGGAGGTAAACACGACATAGCGGCGGTTCGCGTCGATCTTCACGTCGTCGTCCGCGCCGCCCATAATTTTCAGCAGCTCCTGCAGTGTCTTGGCGGGGATGATGATGCGGATGTCGCGGGTACACTCGACGTCGCGCTGGATAATGGCCAGCCGGTAGCCGTCCAGGGCCACAATCGTCAGGCTGCCCGGCTCAATGACGAACAGCTCGCCGGTGTGGGCGGGCTTTTTGTCGTCCTGGCTGACAGCATAGATGGTTTTCTCGATCATCTCGCGCAGCATGCCGCACTTGACGGTCATCGTATTGTCGGCGCCGGTTACGGGCAGGCTCGGATAATCGCTGGCGTTCAGCGCGGGGATCTCAAATTCTGCCACACCGCCGCTGATTTTTGCCTGGCCCTCGTCGTTCAGCTCAATGCAGACATCGCCCGCAGGCATACGGTTGACCATGGCGCTCAGCAGTTTTGCGTCAAGTACAGTTTCACCAGGTACAAGCACGTTGCATTCAATCGTGGTCGTGATGCCCATTTCCATATCGTAGCCGGTCAGCGTCAGGTTAAAGCCCTCGGCCTTCATGTAGATGCCTTCCAGCACGGGGATGGCTGCGCGGTTCGTGATCGCGCGGGAAACGCCGTCGATGGCGCTGGCCAGCAGTGTTTTTTCGCATTCAAATTTCATGTTTCTATCTCTTTCTCCGGCTTTTTTGGAAAAAAGCCTCGGCAAAAAACGTTCAGCGGTCTCTAGGAAGGGCGCTCCTTCTGTTTTCCACAGCTGGAGCGGTGTTTTGTAGGTGTGAGGAAGTGTATTTTGCGGTTCCGTTCGCAGAAACTATTAAACTATGGTAGTAGTCGTAGTAGGGGGTGTTAGTTTCGTGGAAAACTCCGCGGGACCCGATTGCGCCGCGGAAAATCGCGGGTGGATTGTTTTGATCAGTCTGTGGACTTTTCTGTGGAAAACCCGGAAAACTCCTTTTTTCAACAAGCCCCGTGGAATACGCACTGTTGATAACTGAAAACTTTGTTGAAAAACGGGGTGTTCTTTCTTTACAAAGAAAGAACCAAAGAAATTCCAAATGTTCGATTGAGAATGTGCGATGCTGCGTAAAGTACATCCCAAATCCCGTCCCCGGGATAAACTATTTAAAGTTCTTTGGTTCCTTTCTTTCAAGAAAGGAACTCAGGTGCGGACGTTTTTCATGATGTCGCTGCACATCTCTTTCAGATGCTGGTCGCGCTTGATGTTTTCCTCCATCGTTTTGATGGAATACACCACCGTGGAATGATCGCGCTGGAACTCCTGCCCGATGGCCTCCATGCTCATGCCGGTCACCTCGCGGATAATGTACATCGTCATCTGCCGCGCCGCGCTCACATTCGCATTGCGCTTCTTGCCGCGGATGTCCGCCGGCATCACATTGTAGGTGCGCGCGACCTCGTTCAGGATCTTCTCAATCGTGACCGGGATCGGCTGGCTGTCGTTCAGCGTGTCCTTGATCGCCGTCGTCGTTACGCCGATGCACGGCTCGATGCCTTCCAGCAGATAGTAGGCATTCAGCTTTTTGACCGCGCCCTCCAACTGGCGGATGTTCTGCTTTAAGTGGTTCGCAATGTACTCGGCCACGTCGTTCGGCAGGTCCAGATTCAACAGCTCAGCCTTGCGCTTGACGATGGCAACGCGCGTTTCAAAATCCGGCGGCTGGATGTCGGCGGTCAGGCCCCACTCAAACCGGGTGCGCAGACGCTCCTCCAGGGATTTGATCTCCTTCGCGGGGCGGTCCGACGCGATGACGATCTGGCGGCCATCGTTGTGCAGCGTGTTGAAGGTGTGGAAAAACTCCTCCTGCGTGCTCTCCTTGCCGGCCAGGAACTGGATGTCGTCAATCAAAAGCACGTCCGCCTTGCGGTAGCGCTGGCGGAACTGCTCCATCGTTGCCGTCTTGATGGCGGTGATCGTCTCGTTCGTGAATTTTTCACAATCCACGTAAACAATGTTGAAATCCGGGTGGTTCTTCTGGATCTCAATTTTGATGGCGTTCAGCAGGTGCGTCTTGCCCAGACCCGACGGCCCGTAGATGAACAGCGGGTTGTACGCGCCGGAGGGGTTCGCGGCCACGGCCTGCGCGGCGGCAAACGCAAACTGGTTCGACGGACCCTTGATGAAGTTCTCGAACGTGAACTCGTACCGCCCGCTGGGCAGGTCGTTCTCGTCCAGCTTCGGCTTCTCGGCAGCCTTGCCGCCGTCCGGTGCGGGCGCGGCCAGCACAAACTTCAGCTCCACCTCAAAGCCGAGGATCGAGGCAAACGCCTCCTTGAGCAGATCGGCATAGCGCGCCGCCGCAAACCGCATGACGACGTCGTTGGGAACCTCCAGGATGATGATGTTCGTGCCCTCAAAATTCAGCAGATTGAGGTCCTGGATGAAAACTCTGTATGATGCATCGGATACTCGTCCTTTGCAGTACGCCTTGACGGCGTCCATTACATCATTGAAGGAATCCATGATTCTCGATACTCCCCACTTCCTGTTATAAGTAAACGCCCCATATCCAAACAGGGCGCAAAAATACTAAATACAGTATACCACAAAACCGGGTTTTAAACAACACCTATATATAATAAAGTAGGAATTTTTTTATAAGCCGGAATTGTTGAAAATTTTTCCGCGGAGCAAAGAAAAATAAAAGTTTTCCACAACAGATGCAATTTTCAACAGTAAATAGTACAAAATGTAGTGGATAACTCTCTGTAGCTCCAATTCTTTGACGCGGGAGCGAAAAATTCTGCCCAAACCCCCTTGACAAAGTGGGGGTAAATCGCGTATAATCTAACTCTGCAAGGCTGCCCCAGTGTATGGGCGAAGCCCTGAGCAAACAGCCCATACCGGGATTTCAACAGGAGGAATGAAAAATGAAGCGTACTTTCCAGCCCAAGAAGCGTCAGCGCAGCCGCGTCCACGGTTTCCTGAACCGCATGGCTACCAAGAATGGCCGCAAGGTCATCGCCCGCCGCCGTGCGAAGGGCCGTAAGAGCCTGACTGTCTGATAACTTCAGAGAATTAAGTGAACAAAAGGGTTGCTGATTGTAAAATCGGCAGCCCTTTTTTCAAATATGGCTTTACAGAAGCCGGGATTCATTATAATATATGTGTAGGAATGCCTTCCCCTTGGGGAAGGTGTCCGTGGCCCCGACCACGGACGGATGAGGGAAAACCTTCCGGATATTTCCCGCAAATGGGTTTTGACCGAAAGGTTTGCCCTCATCAGCCGCCTGCGGGCGGCAGCTTCTCCCGAGGGAGAAGCCTTGGGAGGATACTACTATGCGTTACCGCACTTTAGATAAAAACTGGCAGTTCAACCGGGTGTATGGCCGGGGCAAAAGCTATGTGCATCCGCACTGCGTTTTGTATGTGGCCAAAAACCGGCTGGGCTATACCCGCATCGGGCTGACGGCCACCAAAAAGGTCGGCCATGCCGTGCAGCGCAACCGCGCCCGCCGCGTCATGCGCGCCGCTTTGTCGGAGCACCTGGCCCAGAACATCGGCGGGTATGACATCATCCTGGTCGCCCGCGGCCAGACCCCCCGCCTGAAAAGCACCCAGCTGAGCAAAACGCTGGGCAAGCTGTTTGCAAAGGCCGGTCTGCCCGACAAGGCCGCCCCGGCCCCCGGGCCCGAGACGGCCCCGCAATGATCGCCCGCCTTCTCATCGCGCTTTTGCGCGGCTATAAAAAATATATCAGTCCGCACCTCGGGCATCACTGCCGGTTCATACCCACCTGCAGTGAATACGCCATGCAGGCGCTCGCCGTACACGGCCTTGTAAAGGGTCTGATTTTAACGGTGTGGCGTCTTTTAAGATGCCAGCCCTTTGCAAAATTCGGCTATGACCCGGTACCCGAAAAGGGTAAGTGGGTCAACCCGGAGCGAAGGCTGACGAAAGATAATAGATAAAAGATAAAAAAACATACCGTAGGGGCGGATTCCATATCCGCCCGCGGCACCTGCCGGAAGCTGCACGGGCGCATATAGAATGCGCCCCTACGGCGGCAGAGATTTTTGAGCGGTGCGCCAGCACCGCGACCCACCAATTTTATTATCTATTATCTCCACAACTTCCGCCTCTCATGTCTTTGCACTGCGCAGCAGAGACCTACATAAAAATAAAGGTCCCGGGCGCAGACGGGGCAGAAGGAAAGGCTATGTCTTTTATGTATTTCCTGGCCGTATTGATCGGCCCGCTGGTGAAGATCCTGTACAGCTTCATCGGCAACTACGCGGCAACCATGATCGTTGCCACCCTCATCCTCAAGCTGCTGCTGTTCCCCCTGAGCATCCATCAGCAGAAGTCCACGGCCAAGATGTCCGTGTTCCAGCCGCTGATCACCGAGATCCAGCAGAAGTACAAGAACAACCCCCAGAAGCAGCAGGAGGAGCTGATGAAGCTCCAGCAGGAGCACGGCTACAACCCCATGGGCGGCTGCATGCCCATGCTGCTGACGATGCTGGTCCTGTTCGGCTTCCTGGGCGTTGTGTACTACCCCGTACACTACATCTTCGGCGTCAGCAATGAGGCCGTCAAGGCCGCGTGCGAGGCCATCGGCCTGGCAACGACCAACACCTCCACGATGCAGACCGCGCTGATCCAGGCCATCCACAACGGCGCGTCCATCGACCCGTCCATCATCTCCGCCAGCGTTGTGGCCGAGATCCAGAACTTCAACACCTCCTTCTTCGGCATGGATATGTGCGATGTGCCCGGCTTCCACCTGACCCCCATCGCCATCTTCCCGGCCATCGCCACGGTCACGATGTTCGTCAGCTACTTCATCACCCAGAAGCTCTCCGGCATGGATGCCCAGATGCAGGGCAGCATGAAGGTCATGATGCTCGTCATGAACCTGATGTTCGTCACGTTCTGCTTCAATGCCCCCGTCGGCTTCTCCCTGTACTACGGCGTGTCCAACGTGGTCCAGATCTTCCAGTCCTACGTGACCTACAAGATCTACAGCCCCGAGAAGTTCAAGGCCCAGTATGAGGCCGAGCTTGCCGCCAAGCGCGCCGAGAAGAAGAAAAAGCGCACCGTCACCGTCGAGCAGAACGGTAAGCAGGTCGAAAAAGAGGTCACCCTGGGCGAGGCCAACAAGCTGCGCCTGGAGATGGCCCGCCAGCGCGAGGCCGAACTCTACAAGGACGAGCGCACCACCCCACTGAATAAGGATTGATTACACGGCAAAAGAGGCGCGCTCCCGTTGCAGGGACTGTAGGGGCGAGCATTGCTCGCCCGCGCTGTTGGCGGCTGTGAGGGTGTGTATCCCCTGCCGCTGTAGGGGCGCATTCTATATGCGCCCGCCCCGCTCCCCGTTGTGATGAACGTAATGATAAGAAATAAGAAGGAGGTTCCCCCTATGCGCAGTATGGAAATGAGCGCCAAGACCGTTGAGGCCGCCGTACAGGCCGCCTGCGAGGCTCTCGGCGTTGACCGTGATGACATCAACGTAAGCTACGAAGTCCTCGAATTCCCCACCCGCAAGCTGTTTAAGACCATCCCCGCCAAGGTCCTCGTGAAGGTCGAGGAGCCCGAGGAGGAAAAACCGGCTGAAGTTTCCACAAAGCCCGCCGAGGTTGTTGAAATCTCTGACGAGACCGCCCCTGAAATCCAGAAGGAGGTCGTCGAGGATATGGTCGAGGAGGCTGAGTTGGCCCCCGTCCCCGGTGAGGAAGTCGAGGTTCCCCTTGACATCGACGCCGACCCGCGCCTGCAGGCCGCCGTTGACTACCTGACCCCGATCTTCAACCTGATGGGTGTGGAAAACTTCACCTTCACCGCCGTCAAGAAGGGCGCTGCCACGGTCCTGAAGGTCTCCGGCGAGCACATGGGCGCGCTGATCGGACGCCGCGGCGAGACGATGGAGTCCCTGTCCTACCTCGCCAGCCTCGTTGTGAACCGCATGGAGGGCCCTTACGTCAAGCTGGGCCTGGATGTCGGCGGCTACCGCAACAAACGCGAGGACGACCTCTCTGCCCTTGCCAGGCGCATTGCAGACCGCGTCATCCGCACGGGCTGCTACTATGAGATGGAGCCGATGAACCCCTACGAGCGCCACATCATCCACACGGCCATCGCCGAGATCGACGGTGTGCGCAGCGAGAGCAAGGGCGACGGCCCGGCCCGCCATGTGGTGCTGTACTCCACCGACCCCGATGCCTGTAACCTGCCTGACCGCGACAACGCCCGCAACCAGCGCGGTGGACGCCGTGACGGTGGCCGCGGTCCCCGCCGTGACAACCGTGGCGGACGCGGCCCCCGCGGCCCGCGTGAGGGCGGCAGAGGCCCCCGCTACGGCGGCCCGCGCTCCAGCGTGCCCGCCCGCGAGTTTGCGGATGCCCCGCGCGACCCCGCAGCCAAGCCGATGGCACCCAAGACTACCGAGCGCATCCACGACGGTGACGATTTCGCCTTCGGTAAGATCGAGTTTTAAACAACAGTGTTGAAAAAAGCAGCTGCTCCTGTGCGGGCAGCTGCTTTTTGGTTTTTATGCGAGCGAGCAGTCTCTTGTTCCCCCGCTAAACGCTTTCCACACCGTTTTCCACAGCAATGTTGAAAACTCTTATTTTTCCACCGTTCACAACCGGCTATACATGGGGCAAAAATGAACCGTTTGTAAACAAGATATAGGCGTAACCACGGCCCGGCACCCCTACAGGTACCCCTTTTCCACAGGAAAACCGGTTTTCCACCGTTTCCCGGGGTTTTCCCTGTGGAAAACTCGTGAAAACTGTGGAAAACTATAAAATAACGGTGCTTCGCAGAAAACGAGCAGAACTTTTTGCGAAAGGCTCTCTGCAGACCTTATTTTCCTGTTGAAAATGTTGAAAACTGCCTATAGTTGTAGAACCCCGCGGTGGAAAAGTCCGAAATGTTGTTAAAAACACAGATGTAGCCGTACTGAAAACAAAGTGGGATGCAGTCGGTTATCAAACGTCCATGCCCGGCAACGAGGATACATTTTCAACCGTATGGCCAGCCCAATGTTGAAAGAAAAACAACAACCGGCGAACGGCATCCCGCAGAAACTCGCGGGCGGCATATATGCCGCCCCTACAGTGATTACGTGAATTGCATCCGTAGGGCGGGGTGCCCGCACCCCGCCGCAAGTTTGCGCGGCTACCCGTCAACGGGCAGCCACCCACGTAGGGGGCGGCGTCCCCGACGCCCCGGAAACCTTCTGCCGCCGCCCATCCCCGGGAAAACCCCCGGGCCGGGCATGCCCGGCCCCTACCACGCGGCGGTGGGCAAGCCCCCTGCCGTCCGTAAACGCCCACGGAGGGGTCAAGACCCCTCCCTACGGACCGTCCCATCAACGAGTGCCCGCCCCCCGCCGCAAGTTCGCGCGGCTACCGGTCAACGGGCAGCCACCCACGTAGGGGGCGGCGTCCCCGACGCCCCGGAAGCCTTCTGCCGCCGCCCATCCCCGGGACCCCCCCCGGGCCGGGCATGCCCGGCCCCTACCGCGCGGCGGTGGGCAAGCCCCATGCCGTCCATAAACGCCCACGGAGGGGTCAAGACCCCTCCCTACGAACCGACCCATCAACGAGTGCCCACACCCCGCCGCAAGTTCGCGCGGCCACACGTCAACGGGCAGCCACCCACGTAGGGGGCGGCGTCCTCGACGCCCCGGAAACCTCCCGTCACCGCCCATCTCCGGGAAAACCTCCGGGCCGGGCATGCCCGGCCCCTACCGCGCGGCGGCGGGCAAGCCCCATGCCGTCCGCAAACGCCCGCGGAGGGGTCAAGACCCCTCCCTACGAACCGCCCCATCAACGAGTGCCCGCACCCCGCCGCAAGTTCGCGCGGCTAACCGTCAACGGGCAGCCACCCGCGTAGGGGGCGGCGTCCCCGACGCCCCGGAAACCTCCCGTCATCGCCCATCCCCGGGAAAACCTCCGGGCCGGGCATGCCCGGCCCCTACCGCGCGGCGGCGGGCAAGCCCCCTGCCGTCCGCAAACGCCCACGGAGGGGTCAAGACCCCTCCCTACGGACCGCCCTATCAACGAGTGCCTGCACCCCGCCGCGCGGCGGTACGGGAACGGCGACAAAAAAACCGAGGCGGTCCCTTTTCCCGGGACTGCCTCGGTTCTTTATATAAGCACTTAATCGTGCCGGATGGCTTCCAGCGCACTGATCCTGACCGCCTTGTTTGCGGGCAGGATACCGGCTACCAGCCCCACCAGCGTGGCGAATACCAGCGCCGCCAGCATGAGCCAGGGCGGGATGATCGAAATGGCCGCGCTGCCGCCCCCGTCCATGTAGTAGTACCCGCCGCCCATCAGGCCGGACAGGTCCAACCCGCCGCCCTGACCGAACGCCGCTAAAATGGTGGAAAGGTTGTTCAGCACAAAGCTGGCCAGCAGGCTGAACGCTACGCCGATCAGCCCGCCGATAAACCCGATGGTCGAGCTTTCCAGCAGGAACATCGTGCGGATGCTGCCCAGCTCACAGCCCAGCACCTTCATGACGCCAATCTCCCGGGTGCGCTCATAGATGGCCATCGTCATGGTGTTGATGATGTTGATGGCCGCCACAAACAGTGAGACCGCCGCGATGCCGCCGAAGATCATCTGGCTTTTTATGACCTGCTGCTGCATCTCCTCGCGCTGCTGGTTCATCGAGTAGGTGTTGGTGAAGCCCAGCTCGTGGATGGCCGTCTCAACGTCGGTGACGTTCTTCAGGTCATCGACCTTGACGTAGACCTGCTCGTAGCTCTTTTCCTCGGTCTTGGTTTTGGTCATGTCGTTGTAGACCTTTTGCAGCATCTTCATGTCCTGAATGCGCAGCACAATGCCGCTCTGGGTCCAGTAGCCCTTGGCACCGTCCGGCTCCAGCACGCCCACGACCTCCAGCTCCCAGCTGCGGGTCTTTTCGGTGGAGCCCTCGCCGGTCCGGATGGTCAGGGTCATCTTATCCTTGTCGATGTCCACAAAGGGCGGCAGCTCCTTGCCGTTGGCATCGGTCTGGCCCTGCCAGCGGTAGCGCTTGGGGCTGTTGGGGCTCTTGCGCGAGTCCTGAAACTCATACCCGGTGGACCCGCCGACCAAAATCTGCAATTTCGCCGCCTTCTCGCTGGCGGGGGTGTTCGTGAGCCAGCTGCCGCTCTGCAGGGCGAAGCCCATCGGCTCCAGTGCGGTGGGGTCGATGCCGATCAAATTGTAAATTTCCATCGTGTAGCGGTCATTGCGGCCCGCCGTGATGGTGCCCTCCAGATTATACGCCTGCGCGTAGGGCGTGGCCGCCGCCACGTGGGGGATCTGCTTGATGTTGGCGATGGCCGCGTCGTCCAGATACAGCGGCTTGCCGTCGCTGCCGACCATCGTGCCGTAGCCGTAGATCTGCACCTGGGTCAGGTCGCCCCAGCTTTGCAGCATCTCCTCGTTGGTTTTGGTCTGGGCGATGCCCAGCGAGATCATCAGCACGACCATGCAGGTGCCGATGACGACGCCGACGAGCGTCAGCGCCGTGCGGCCCTTGCGGCGCAGCAGGTTGCGCGCCGACAGGCTGATTTCATCAGAGATCTTCATCGCTGTCCTCTGCTTCCAGCGCGGCCAGTGCCTTGGCCTTTTTGCGCTTGCGTACCACGACCACGATGACCACGATCACGACCACTGCGCCGCAGACACCGATGAGCACCCACGCCCAGACCGGCATACCGGTCTGCTCGGGCTGGGTGTCGTCCATCGACGGGTCATAGTTGAAGTCGTCCATGTTCATCTCCTCGGCACTGACAGAGAAGTCCTTCGAGATGGTCTGCGGGTTGCCGGAGGCATCCTCGTAGTTCAGCGTGATGATGCCGCTGACCGTGCCCGCGGCATCGGGGACGATGTCAAAGTCCACGCTGCCCTCGGTGCCGGCGGCCAGGTTGCCGAGGTACTGGTAGCCGCCCGCACCCAGATTCGTGCCGGTCAGGCGGGCTTCCAGATTGCTGACAGGGTTCTTGCCCTTGTTGACGTAGGAGAGGGAGACGCTGCCGGTGTCGCCGACATAGATCGTGTCGCCGGACAGCTCGAGCTGGCCGACCTCAAAGCGGTCGGGCTGGCTGACGGGCACGGAAATCGTCGTGGTGCCGCTGACCTCCTTGCCGGTGACAGAGCCGGTGCCGGTCATGTTGACGGTGATGCTGGCCACCGTGCCGGTAAAGCCGGAGGCGGGCATGACCTGGAACGTGACGTCCCGGGTCTGCTTGGGGCAGATGGTGCCGAGGTAGCTGGACAGGCTGCCGCCGTTCAGGGAGATGTTCTCGGGCAGCGTCAGCGAGACGATGACGTCGTCGAGATTCTCATTGCCGTCGGTGGCGTAGAGGCCGAGGGAGAGGTCGAACGCCTGCCCTGCGGTGACGCTGTCGCCGTAGCTGGACGTGCGCACGAGCAGGTTGGGCGAGGTCGTCTGGTCCTTGTCCACGCACTGGCCCAGCGTGACGCTGAACTGCTGCAGCGGCTTGGCGGTGTCGAGATAGGACAGGTTGATGGGCAGCGTGTTGCCGCCGCCGTTGTAGATGACGTCGCGGAACAAAATGACGTAGCTGTAATAATTGTACTGCGCGTTCGCCGCAATCTCCTCCGGCGAGGCCGAGCCGTTGCGGACGTTCTGCAGGCGGGTGGCGTTGGGGTCGTCGTTGCTGTCGAACAGCTGGCCGATCTCGCCGGTGCCGGTGTAGGTGAACACGGCGGAGTTGATGCGCGCGGAGATCTCCTCCGGCTTGACGCAGTACCGCGCCGAGGCGTGGTCCACGACCTTGAGCACGATGTTGATCTTATCACCGACCTGCACGGTGGTGACCTCGCCGCCCGCAGTGTCGGTGACGGAGTAGGCGGAGACGTAGACGCCGTCGGAGCTGGTCGTGTCAATGGCCGCCGTCGGCGTGGGGGTGGGGGCGGTGACATCCGGTGTGGTGACGTCGTCTGCCATAACCGGCGCACACAGCGCCGCCGCCAGAGCAAAGGCGGTCAGCAGGGAAAATAGGCGTTTCATGGTTGGTTTGTACCTCCAAATTTTATAACCCCAAGGCTTCCCCCTGAGGGGGAAGCTGCCGCCCGCAGGCGGCTGATGAGGGGAGAGCTTGTGTGGCGGCTCCGTGAGCGGGCCGCGGCGGAAACACGCCCCTCAACCGCCCTCGGTCGGGGCCTCGGGCTTATTACTTTTTCTGTTCCTTCGCTGCCTCTCCGCCAATATCCAGATTTCCTTCCAGATCGGCAAAGAGGGCGTCGCGGTTTTTCTTCTTCGTCTCCTCGTCCTGCACGACGTTGGAGCAGACCTTGCCGTCCAGGATCGTCACAATGCGGTCTGCGCACTCGGCCAGCTCTGGCTCGTGGGTGACCATAACGAACGTGACACCGCTGTTTTTGGACATTTCCAGCATGCGGTACAGCACCTGCTTGCTTGTGCGGGAGTCGAGGTTTCCTGTCGGCTCATCGGCAAAAATGACCTTGGGACTGCTGACGAACGCGCGGGCAATGCCGACGCGCTGCTGCTGGCCGCCGCTCATCTCGGTGGGCAGGTGGTTGGCGCGGCCCAGCAGACCCATGGATTTCAGCTCTTTGCGGGCGCGGGCCAGACGGGTCTTTTTGTCCACACCCTTGAACATCAGCGGCAGGGCGACGTTCTCCGCCGCCGTCATGGTGGGCAGCAGGTTGTAGCTCTGAAAAATGAACCCCAGGTGCTGCTGGCGGAACTCAGCCAACTCGTTCTCGGTCATTTTGCTGATCTCGTGCTTTCCTATGTATACCTTGCCGGACGTCGGCTTTTCCAGCCCGGCCAGCTGGTTCAGCAGCGTGGACTTGCCGCTGCCCGACTGGCCGACGATACAGCAGAACTCGCCTTTTTCTATCGACAAATCGACATTATTCAGCGCAACGACGCGCTCCTTGCCGACGGCATAGACCTTGCGCAGCTTCTCTGTACGGATGATTGGTGCCAAACGCACACCTCCTTACGTGCAATATACCACATATTGTACCATATTTCGACGATGGTGGGAAGATGGGGAAGTTGTAAAATCTGTTCTTTTCCTATATAATAGACGACAAAAAGGGGGCAGACGTTACCATGGAGTACACAATTCATCCGATTGCGCATATCCGCACGGATTTTACGGATAAATTCGGCATCCCGCGGCAGAGCGGGCTGGTGCCGGAGCTGACGGCGCGCATCGTGTTTGAGCCGGAATACCGCGACCCGAACGCGCTGGTCGGCATCGAGGGGTATGACCGGCTGTGGCTGATCTGGCAGTTTTCCACCGTGGCGGCGGAGTATGCCGCGGGCAAAAGCTGGCGGCCCACCGTGCGCCCGCCGCGCCTGGGCGGCAACGAGCGCCGCGGCGTCTTTGCGACCCGCAGCCCCTACCGCCCGAACGCGCTGGGGCTTTCCTGCGTGGAGCTGGCGGGCGTTGAAAACGGCGAGCTGATCGTCCGCGGCGCGGACCTTTTGGACGGCACGCCGATCTTCGACATCAAGCCGTATCTGCCCTATGTGGACGCCTACCCCGACGCCCGGGGCGGATTCACGGACACGACAAAGGAATACGCTTTGCAGGTGGTTTGCCCCGATGCGCTTTTGTGCAAAGTGCCGGAAAACAAGCGCGCCGCTTTGTCCGGTGTGCTGAAAAACGACCCCCGCCCCGCCTACCAGCACGACCCGGAGCGGGTGTACACGCTGGATTTCGGGGAGAATAAGGTAAGGTTCAGCGTGGACGGGGATGTGCTGACGGTGCGGGAGATTTTGTAAAAAAGGATGTTTTTTGCGCGGGCGAAGGACGCGAGAAAAGCCTCCCCTCACAGGGGAGGTGGCCGCGAAGCAGGCCGGAGGGGCTTTTGCGGTTCGCGGCGGCGGTAGGCCGCGGAGGGGTCAAGACCCCTCCCTACGATGCAAAAGACAAAAGGGCGGTACCGGCAAGGTGGAGGGCCGGGCATGCCCGGCCCCTACGGACTGCTGTGAAAATTTACGCACGAGAGGGGCAAGGGAGGGCGGCAGCCCGCCCCTTCGCAGTGGGCGGGGTTGACCGGGAACGGGTGGTGACGCAAGGCCCGTTGGAACCCTTCAGGCCTTGCAGGCTCGGCCAGCTCCCCTGATGGGGAGCCTTTTGCGGGCTGTCGCCCGAGATGGAGAGCAGCCGTTAAAAACCGCGGGGGTTCGGGGGAACTCCCGAGTTTAAAGTGGAGGAAGGGGCGGGGGCGTTAAGAACGGACAGTAATACTGCGTCCGTTTAGCCCCCGCTCCTTCCGACTTCCTTATTGGGGTTCTTAGGGGCGTGCAGCCCCTAAGGCGCGGGTCCGCTGCGTCGCAACAGCGGCAATTTTCTTTGGTTCTTTCTTTTGTTGGCAAAAGAAAGAATAACCTCCCGGGAGGCTGCCGTTCCCGGGCGATCGTTCCATCCAGCGGAACACTGTCCCATAAACCGTACCCCAAAACGCCCTAAAAACCGCCTTGTTCGTCATTGTGGTCAAAATGCACACAACAACTCTGAAAATATGTGCAACTTTCTGAACAAAACCCCTTTACGAAAAGGGGGGGTTTTTGGTACAATAAAGCTATGCAAAAGCGTTTGTCTGGAACTATGCCCGGAGCAAGATTGGGGCATGTGCCAAATGACGCAGGATTTGTGCGGCCCTGACAACCGCACAGCTCTATAATGCAAAACTCTAATAAAAACGGAGGAAAGAAAATGCCCAGAGCTAAACAGTCTATGGACGGCAATACCGCTGCGGCGCATGTAGCTTATGCATTCACCGATGTGGCTGCCATCTACCCCATCACCCCCTCCAGCCCCATGGCCGACACCGTTGACCAGTGGAGCGCTGCAGGCCTGAAGAACATCTTCGGCAACCAGGTCAAGGTTGTTGAGATGGAGTCCGAGGCCGGCGCCGCAGGCGCTGTCCACGGTTCTCTCGGTACCGGTGCCATCACCACCACCTTTACCGCTTCCCAGGGTCTTCTGCTGATGATCCCCAACATGTACAAGATCGCCGCTGAGCAGCTGCCCTGCGTCTTTGACGTTTCTGCCCGTACCGTTGCTACCCAGTCCCTGAACATCTTCGGTGACCACAGCGACGTTATGGCCGTTCGTCAGACCGGCTTTGCCATGCTGGCCGAGAGCAACCCGCAGGAGGTCATGGACCTGTCTCCCGTTGCCCACCTGTCCGCTATCGAGGGCCACGTTCCGTTCGTGAACTTCTTCGACGGCTTCCGTACCTCCCACGAGATCCAGAAGATCGAGAAGTGGGACTACGAGGACCTGAAGGAAATGTGCAACATGGAGGCTGTCGAGGAGTTCCGTGCCAAGGCACTGAACCCCGAGCACCCCAAGATGCGCGGTTCTCACGAGAACGGCGACGTCTTCTTCCAGCATCGTGAGGCCTGCAACCCCGCTTACGAGGCTCTGCCTGCCGTTGTTGAGAAGTACATGGCCAAGATCAACGAGAAGCTGGGCACCAACTACGACCTGTTCAACTACTACGGCGCCGAGGATGCTGACCGCGTCATCATCGCCATGGGTTCCATCTGCGACGTCGCAGAGGAGGTCGTTGACTACCTGACTGCCAAGGGCGAGAAGGTCGGCCTGGTTCTGGTCCGCCTGTACCGTCCCTGGGTCTCCAGCGCCCTGCTGAAGGTCCTGCCCAAGACCGTCAAGAAAATCGCCGTTCTGGACCGCACCAAGGAGCCCGGCTCCCTGGGCGAGCCCCTGTACCTGGATGTCGCCACCACCCTGCGTGAGGCCGGCATGAACGACGTCGTCCTGACCGGCGGCCGCTACGGCCTGGGCTCCAAGGACACCCCGCCGTCCAGCGTCTTTGCTATCTACACCGAGCTGGAGAAGGACGCTCCGAAGTCCCGCTTCACCATCGGCATCACCGACGACGTGACCAACCTCAGCCTGCCTGAGGTCAAGCCCGCTCCCATCACCTCCGCCCCCGGCACCAAGGAGTGCAAGTTCTGGGGTCTCGGCGGCGACGGTACTGTCGGTGCCAACAAGAACTCCACCAAGATCATCGGCGACCATACTGACAAGTACATTCAGGCTTACTTCCAGTATGACTCCAAGAAGACCGGCGGTGTCACCATCAGCCACCTGCGTTTCGGCGACAAGCCCATCCGCAGCCCCTACTACATCAACCAGGCTGACTTCGTGGCCTGCCACAACCCCGCTTACATCCAC
>QWCV01000525.1_pt1 | contig 43690 bp, 41 predicted proteins | sample 1972621 | NCBI WGS metagenome assembly QWCV01 (sample SAMN09866699, study PRJNA288562) | Human gut metagenome isolate pre2_stool, whole genome shotgun sequencing... | isolation source: gut | host: Homo sapiens | place: USA: California | reverse complement strand
CCATGATGAAAATATTTTAACAGGAACCGCTTATGAGACCGCGGTGATTGCGGGAAGAAAGCAGAAAAAAGAACCACCTTTTCAGAAGGAAGAAATACAACAATTATGGAAAGAAAGAATTTCCGGAAAGATGATTCTTTTTCGGAAAGCAGAGGTAGAAGTAGAATGTCAGAAGGAGTATGTGTGGATTTCAGCTCAAGCATCGAGGAAAAGAATGAAGATTACAGTCGAAGCAAAAGCAGCACTTGTCGAGCCGGAGAGAAAGATCCGGGATATGAGGAAACTAAAAAAGGCAGCAGAAACAGGAACCTGAAAATCGGATACCGGAGAGACCTGAATACATCCTATTTTATTGTCGAATCAGACAGATTTTATCAATCGGACTATCAGCTGAAAATGCTGGCAAATAATGAAATCTGCGGACTTCTGCAGGTGAAAGGGCGTGGAGTAAACGGAAGAAGCCGGTATGAGTATGAAATCCAGGGAAAACATTCACTGGAATTTCTGACGCAGAAAGGACCGGTTACCTACGAAATGATTATAGCGATTATCGAAGATCTGCTGGCGGTTATGGAAGAAATGAGAGACTATCTGTTAAGCCCGAATCAGTTGCTGCTGGACCCGAGAAGCATTTTCTGTGAGAAAGGACGGTATTATTTTTGCTATTATCCGGCCAATGAACAGGGAATCGCGGAAAGCTTTCATGAACTGACAGAATTTTTTGTCAGAGAGACCGATTATCAGGATCGTTCCGGGATTTATATTTCCTATGCCCTCCATAAAATGACGCTCGCGGAAAATTATCAGATCTGCCAGGTGATTGAGGAAATTTTAAATAATCAGGAGGAAGAATACGAGGATCAAGAAGCGGAAGAGGAAGATTATGAAGAAGATCTTTATGAATATGGAGATGAATATGAAGATGATGAAGAAGAGGAGCAATATGATGACTGGGGACTGGAGGAGAAACCGGTCGGGGATGTAATAAAGGAGAAAATAGGAGGCTGGGGGTTTGTGAAACGTCTATTCGGACGTGGCATGGAAGCACCTCAGGATGATATATTGAGAGAGCAACGGAATGTTGACTGCAGAAAAAAGTATTGAAAGAGCCGGCAGGTTGCGCTAGACTTAATATATATAACAAAAAACTGCCGACAACAGGTATGCGTTACGGGAATAAGAGAGTCGGTATACGGGACATGGATCAATGCCATGTCCCGTATCGGCACAATCACTTTGGATCTCCGGAAAGCCCGGGATGTACCGGGAGAGTGATCTCAAAAGTCGTTCCAAATCCGGGGCGGGAATCCACGGATACTGTTCCATGATGTGCGAGAATGATATTCTGAACGACAGGAAGCCCCAGACCGGTTCCGGAAGATTTGGAAGTGAAAAACGGTGTAAAGATTTCCTTCAGCTGTTCTTCGGATATGCCGCAGCCGGTATCCTGAATCCGGATATGGATCTGGCTGTCATGGAACCAGGCTTTCAGATTGACGGACCCGGAACCGTGGATTGATTCCACGGCGTTTTTAAAAAGATTTAAAAGTGCCTGACGGAGTTTGACAGGATCTCCGGTGATGACAGGAAGATCTTCCAGCAGGGAAGTAAATTCAATCTCCGTATTGGCGCAGGACGCGGCGAAGGAGAGGACCAGTTTTTCCATAAAGCTCCGGAACGAAAAAGTTTCCGGATGAAGAGAGCTGCTGTTGTTAAACAGTGAAAATTCTTCCAGAAGATGCATCATGTATTCCAGATCCTGGCAAAGGGAGTCCCAGTACTCGAAGGAGCGGACCTCGGGATGCCGGGATTCGATCAGCTGCAGCGTGCCGGAAAGAAGAGTCAGGGGATTGCGGATTTCGTGGCAGATTTTGTGACGTTCCATATCCTGAGAATGGAGCAGTTTCTGAAACAGAGCAGACGCTTCAGCATCCTGATTTACATAGGATTGAAGACGCTGCATCTCATCGGATGTAAAAGACATAGGAATTTCCCACCTTTCTAAACAGTTCGATGCTTTCTAGTTTAGCACTGGTGGAGGCAATATTCAAATATCAATGTAAAGGAGTATGAGATATGAGAGACGATAATTGTATTTTCTGTAAACTTGCAAACGGAGATATTCCGACTGCGACGCTTTATGAAGATGAAGATTTCCGCGTGATTTTAGATGCAAGTCCGGCATCGAAAGGACATGCCCTGATTCTTCCGAAACAGCACTATGCAGACCTTTATGAGCTGGATGATGAGATTGCGGCAAAAGCACTTGTGCTTGCTAAAAAGATGGTGAAAAAGCTTACGCCGATTCTCGGATGCGATGGTTATAATATCGTACAGAACAATAAAGAGGCGGCAGGACAGACCGTATTCCATTTCCACATGCACCTGATTCCAAGATACAAAGGAGATAAAGTAGGTCTTGGCTGGAAAATGGGACAGCTTGATGAGGAACAGAAGAATGAGATACTTTCCAGAATCAGCGAAGAGTAAAACAGGGAATAACAAGAGGGTAAGGCGTAAGAAGCTCATATGGATGAAATACTATTTAATGATATCTATGATAAATATGTAAATATTGTCTGGAGAACAGCAAAGTATTACTCGGAAAATGAGACGGATGCCGATGAGATTACCCAACTCACTTTTGTGAATTTACTGATCAGTTATGAAAAGATCAGAAACAAGAACGCGATTGAGTCATGGCTTCGCACAACCGCTTATCGTCTGGCCTGCAGCCAGATGAGAAGGCGGAAACTGGAGATGCTGTTGGATGATGAGGGATTGGTGGCACAGATGGGCGAGGAAGTACCAGGTCCGGATGAGCTGATTTTCATGCGGGAACGCCGCAGAAAAGAAACAGAATTGACGAGTACGATGCTGGAAGAGCTGTATCAGCACAATCCAAGATGGTATGATGCAGTTGTCCGCGCGTTTGTGCTGGAAATTCCACAGAAAGAAATCGCAGAAGAGATGGGTATCCGTCTGGAGGCATTCCAGTCAATGCTGTTCAGAGCAAAGAAGTGGATGAAAACAAAATATGAGGCAGATTACAGAGAAATGAAATAATATAAAAAACAGGTGCCGATTCGACACCTATTTTTTGATTTCAGAGCTTTTATGGAACACTATTTTTGCGAAGCCCGGACAATAAGATCAATAATTGTCTCGATCGAATTCTGCATGCCGGAATCGCTCATTGCCTTTGTATATGTATCACGATCCTGATACAGGCGGTGGACAGTATCCAGAAGAATTTCGTCTGTAAGTGATTCTTCTTCCAGGACAATGCTGAATCCCTGACGCTCAAAGGAACGGGCATTGAGGATCTGATCTCCGCGGCTGGCGTTTGCAGGAAGCGGGATCAGGATATTTGGTTTACGCAGAGCCAGAAGCTCACAGATTGCATTGGCACCGGCACGGGAAATGACAATGTCGGCCAGCGCAAAAAGATCTTTCAGTTCTTTTTGAATGTATTCAAACTGTGCATAACCTTCCACCCGGGTCAAAGACTCATCCAGCTTTCCTTTTCCACAGAGATGGATCACCTGAAAGCTTTCCAGAAGTTTTGGAAGAATGTTCCGCACAGCCTGATTAACTGCAGCAGCGCCGAGGCTTCCGCCGATCACGAGAATAACAGGCTTTTGGGAAGTGAAATGGCAGAATTTTCTTGCTGCCTCCTTATCGCCTGTAAGCAGTTCCTGCCGGATCGGTGAGCCTGTGAGCACCGCTTTGTCTGCCGGAAGATTCTTTAATGTCTCCGGGAAATTGCAGCAGATCTTTGTCGCCGACGGCATGGAAAGCTTGTTGGCGAGACCAGGCGTGATGTCTGACTCATGAATGATAGTCGGGACATGATTCCGCTTGCCGGCCATGACAACCGGTACGCTGACAAAACCGCCCTTGGAAAAGATCACATCCGGCTTCAATGTCTTGATTAACTTATTTGCCTCATAAAATCCTTTTAATACACGGAACGGATCCGTAAAATTTTTCATGCTGAAATAACGGCGCAGCTTGCCGGAAGAAATCCCGTGGTATGGAATATGAAAAGGTTCGATCAGATCTTTTTCAATTCCATTATAAGACCCGATATAGTGAATGTCATATTGAAGTTCTTTCAGGCGGGGAAGAAGGGCGATGTTTGGTGTAACATGCCCGGCAGTACCGCCGCCGGTTAAAATGATACGTTTCATGGCATGCCTCCGAAAATGCTTTTATGATTATTTATATTAAACAGAATTGAAATAAAGGTCAAGTCGGAGGAAAGAAAACGCAAAAAAAGGGGGACGAAATGAAAAAAGAAGATGAACTCATGAAAGAGTTCCTGCAGGAAGAGCTGGAGAAAGAGTCAGCACGGATAAAAGAAGAAGTAGAGCAGGATCCACCTCTGACAGAATCAGGGCCGGATCCGGAACTAAAAAATAAAATATGGAAACAGGCAGAAGAAATCCGGCGGCAGAGAGAAGCATATGAAAATCTGTCAGAAGCAGATAAGGAGGCCCTGCGCCTCGGAAAAGAACTGCAGCTCCGCCGGGAAGAGAAGGCACGGGAAGAATTCTCCGAAGAACTCGCCCCGGAGTCACTGGAACTGGCAGCAGGCGCAGAAGAAAGGCAGCCTGAAAGTCACTCCGAAATACAAACGGCACAGGGAAGCCAGACCCCAAAAGTACGCGTGAGAAAACGAAGGAAAAAGACGATCGTTGCCCTGGCCGTGGCACTTGTCGCAGTGCTTGGGGTAGGGATAACGAGTTTTGGTGATGGGGGATTTGTGGCTGAAACGGTGGACAGAATACTGGGAGGAAGAAAAACAACAAATATAATTGCTGAAGATGATAATTCTGACATTACTCAGCAGGAGGAAATTACTGAGGAAGAGATATTTCAACGGATTAAAAATGAATTTGGATTTGATGCTGTAAGAATGGATTACCGACCATTAAATATGGAAATTGTAGATTACATTCTAGAAGAAGAGTTTTTATCAGCAATTATTTATTATCAATATGATGACAATATATTTACTTATAATATAACTCCAGTTTATCAAGGCTTTTCATTTGGGTATGATATTGAAGATACAGTTGTGGATGAATATACAATAATAGTAGAAAATACAGAGATCAATGTAACAGAATATTTGATCGAAGAATCAAACCAACAAGAGTTTTCGGCAGAATTTGAATATAAAGAAGTTACTTATATTTTAACCGGGATCATCGAAAAAGACGAATTTGAAAAAATTTTGGAAAATCTCCACTTTTTTTGAAAAAAAGCGAAAGATTTTGGAAGTTCGTGCGTCTATATAGTAGAGGAGCAAAAATATGAAAAGAAAAAAGTTGTTATCAAAGGCAGCGGCAATGATGACAGCGGTACTGTTGGTATTTGGAGTATCCGGACAGATGGCCAGCGCAGCAGAGGAGAGCGCTGAGCAGATTGGGTACATCACAGTACAGCCGAGAGGTGTCTACCTTCAGAGTGGATTTTCCAAGATCAGTAAACCTGGTGATGGAAAAATCACAGCAGGTGGAAATACTACAGCACAGAAAGTTGTTTCCGAGGTCAGTATTAATGTAAATATAGAGCGTAAAGTGAATGGCTCTTGGAAACATTACACATCCTGGACAGCTACGAAAAACAACGCTATTGCAGTTACCTCTTACAAGACGCTGACAGTGCCGAAGGGTTATTATTACCGTGTTAGAAGCGTACATTACGCAAACTCAGATGTAAGCAGTTCTGCTACAGGCGGATATTACATCTAACAGGAAGAAGAAAATTGAATATGGAATGATTTGTTTACAGGCAGAAAAGATTAAATGGTCATCGGGAGAGTTATTGAGGTTACTGCTCCATACAAAAAATTAAAAAAAGGAAGCCCTACGGCTTTACTATCTTTTAGTCCTTACATTGAGAAAACCCAAACTACTGCCCGAAAGGGCAGGAAACACCAATGGAGCAGTAGCCCCAATAGCTCTTCCGTGTCATTTCTTAACCGGCTTTCTTCGGTTAGTGCTTATGATATAGGGAACCATGCGTTTCCTATATCATAGATCTTTTCGAAAATGAACAGTAATGTTTCTATGTAGGCAAAAGAAAAGATTCCGCATGACGGGAGTGTATCCCGAACAGCGGAATCTTTTTTTGCCCTTATTTATTATTTATTAGCTAGTCCGGCCTGAAGTGCGTGAGCAAGCTGATCCGGGCAGGAGGTGCTTTTAAAGCCGCATTTAATGCCCGAGAGGCGGCGGATCGCTTCGTCCGCTTCCATGCCTTCAACAAGGCTTGCGATTCCCTGCAGATTGCCGTTGCAGCCGCCGGTGAAAACAACGTTGTGAATACGATGCTGATCGTCAAGATCAAATTCAATTTCTTTTGAACATACGCCAGTTGGCCTGTACTTCATATTGATTCCTCCGTTTCTGTTTCCCTTCCGAAAAAGAATTATAACAAAGAAAGAAAAAATATGCTAGGTATACATACAAAAATTTGTTATACTGTGAGGAAAAGGAGGTCGAAAGCATGATTGGAATTATCGGAGCAATGGAAGATGAAGTTGCAGAATTAAAGAAAAGCATGGAAATAGAAGAGGTTGTTTCGGCGGCGTCTCTTTCTTTTTGCAGAGGAAAACTTTCGGGGAAAGAAGTTGTCGTAGTAAGGAGCGGGATTGGCAAGGTCAATGCCGCAGTGTGTGCGCAGATTCTTGTGGACCGGTTTGGAGTGGATGTGATTATCAATACAGGAATCGCGGGATCTCTGGATGCGGCGATTGATATCGGAGATATTGTGATTTCAACAGACGCAGTAGAGCATGACATGGATGCAAGCACATTTGGAGATCCGGTGGGTCAGATCCCGCAGATGGATACTTTCTCGTTTCCGGCAGATGAAAAGCTGGTGAAACTGGCAAAAGAGGTCAATGAAAAGGCGAATCCGGATATCCGTACATGGACAGGAAGGATTGTAAGCGGAGACCAGTTTGTTTCTTCAAGTGAGAAGAAAGAGCAGCTGATCAGTCTTTTTGACGCAAAATGCACGGAGATGGAGGGGGCTGCGATCGCGCATACGGCTTACCTTAACAAAATTTCGTGCGTCATCATTCGGGCAATTTCGGATAAAGCTGACAACAGTGCATCGGTAGACTATCCGGCCTTTGAAGCGGCGGCAATCCGCCATAGTGTAAGGCTGATTGAGGCGCTGGTGCCGGAAATCAAGAAATAATAGAGCGAAAAAACGTCAAAAACCGCCCGGTTTTGCAGGACGGCATAAAAAATATGTAGAACGGTTACAGAGCCTTTTTCCGTAGTTTTCAGTTATACTTGGGATAAACAAAAAAACGGAGGAGGCTCTTTTTATGTTGGAAGCAGTATGGAAACATGGGGTGTTATTTTACGCAGTCGGAGTGATGTGTATACTGGGAATCTTCAGCAAGATCATTGTCAGTCTGACACTCAGGCGACTGGTGCGGGAGGCGGGAAGGATGGGAAAAAGCCTGCACCCGCTGATGAAGCTTGTCCGGGCCAAATTTGAACATGCATGCATGGTGAGTGATAAGGTGCAGAATATCCGGGCGTTTGTGGATAAATACATGTATGAATACAAAGTACTGTGGATAAAACTGCACAGCTGGCGGCAGATGGAAAAAGCGGCGGCATGGGGCTGCCTGGTATTTGGAGCGGCAGGGGCAGCGGCAGCATACACCCAGGATGCACCTTTGGAAAATGTGGGGCAGTATGCGGCAGCCGGTATTGCGGGAGCGCTGCTTTTGTTTGCGCTCAGGATGGTCACAGATGAAAGCTACCAGCTGGAAGCGGCAAAAAACTATATGATAGAGTTCCTGGAAAATACATATGCACGTAAATATGAAAAGATAACCCGGATGGAGGAAACAGAGGAAAATTTCCGGACGGAAGAGGAAGAAAGCGTGATGGAGGAAGAAAAGTCAGAAGAAAATGCTGTTGTGTTTTCTGCAAAAGAAGAGGAAGAGAAAGTGCCGTTAGAGGAAAATCTGATGGAATTTGCTCCGGAGGAAACGGAAGTCGGGGAGGAAGGCAAAGGCGAGGAAATAGAGTCGGAGCTTGTTACTTTGATGAAGGAAGAGCAGGAGAAAGCGAAAGAGGAGGAGGAACGGAAAGAAAAGCGGCGGCAGGATGAGGAAATGATACGCCAGATCCTTGCCGAGTTTTTAACTTGATTAATAGAATGCCTTTTGCTAAAATATACCTAGTAATTTATACCTATATATAATGATAGAAAGGATGGGTAAAGTGATGGCAAAGGTAACATTTGACTATTCAAAAGCAGATCTGTTTATCAAGGAACATGAAATGGAGTCTATGAAAGACATTGCACTGGCGGCGAAGGACAAGCTGCTTGCGCGCACAGGAGCAGGAAATGACTTCCTTGGATGGATCGACCTTCCGGTAGATTATGATAAAGAAGAGTTTGACAGAATTTTGAAAGCGGCTGAGAAGATCAAAGGAGATTCCGATGTGCTTCTTGTAATCGGAATCGGCGGTTCCTATCTGGGAGCAAGAGCTGCGATCGAATTTTTAAGACATAGTTTCTATAATAATATTTCCAAAGAGGCACGTAAGACGCCTGAGATTTACTTTGTAGGAAACAGCATCAGCAGCACCTATCTTCATGATCTGATTGAAGTGATCGGAGACAGAGATTTTTCTGTAAATATTATTTCTAAATCCGGTACGACTACTGAACCGGCGATCGCGTTCCGCATTTTCAAAGAGATGCTGGAAAAGAAATACGGAAAAGAGGAAGCAGCAAAGCGTATCTACGCTACGACAGACAAGGCAAGAGGAGCACTGAAAAATCTTGCTACAGAAGAAGGATATGAGTCCTTTGTAGTTCCGGATGATGTGGGAGGACGTTTCTCTGTTCTGACAGCGGTAGGACTTCTGCCGATCGCAGCAAGCGGAGCTGACATTACCAAGCTTATGGAAGGAGCAGCATCCGGAAGAAAGGCAGCGCTGGAGCTTCCGTTTGAGGAAAACGATGCACTTCAGTATGCAGCAGTAAGAAATATTCTTCATGCAAAAGGAAAAGCAGTGGAAGTGCTTGCAAACTATGAGCCAAGTCTCCACTATGTATCCGAGTGGTGGAAACAGCTCTATGGAGAAAGCGAAGGAAAAGACCAGAAAGGTATCTTCCCGGCGTCTGTGGATCTGACAACAGATCTTCACTCCATGGGACAGTTCATCCAGGACGGAAGCCGCATCATGTACGAGACTGTACTGAATGTAGAGAAATCCAGAGAAGAAGTGATCATCGGAGAAGAACCGGTTGATCTTGACGGCCTGAACTACCTTGCAGGAAAGACCGTTGACTTTGTAAACAAGAGCGCAATGAACGGAACAGTACTTGCTCACACAGACGGTAATGTACCGAACCTGATGGTAAATATTCCGGAGCAGAATGAATTCTACCTCGGAGAGCTGTTCTACTTCTTTGAATTTGCCTGCGGCGTCAGCGGATATATTCTTGGCGTAAATCCATTTAATCAGCCGGGCGTAGAGGCATACAAGAAAAATATGTTTGCCCTTCTCGGAAAACCGGGATACGAAAAAGAACGCGAAGAACTGATGAAGAGATTATAAGAATTAAAGACAGCCAGAACGGAGATGGAGTAAAAGCCTTCCGTTCTGGCTTTTCTTATTGGATTTTTCGTAACAGTTGTACCATTGGAATATTCATGTCAGGGACTCTGGCGATTTGTAAAATATATCACTCCTTATATGCTTATGCAGATGGTGTCAACGTCATTCCGGCTGGGGAATTGGAACCGGAACCGGTTTTTCTGGCATGATCTACGCTTTGATTGGACTTTTTGCGGCATATTGGAGATATATGAGAAAAGATATCTGCTAAATAGCAGTAAAAATTAACAAAAACCATAGTAAAAATATACAAAAAACTAACTTTTTATTATGGATTATTGTTGGATCGGATATTGACTTTTCAAATATGGAGGAGTAAAGTAAGCACGATATGAAAAAGAAAAGGAGGGAGCAAAACGGGTAGTTTATCAGAGAAATTAATGGAAGAACTGAACTGTAAAATTATGTTCACGATACCGGTCGGAGATGGGCTTCCGATCTATGAATCCGTCGTTGTGACATGGATTGTTATGGCGGTTCTTGTATTACTTTCTATTATTTTAGTGCGGAACTTAAAAGTGGAAAATCCGGGGAAAAAGCAGCTTGCTCTTGAGGCCGGATATTTATTTTTCCGCAATTTCTTTTATAATCTGCTGGGAGAGCACGGAGCACGCTATATTCCTTACATGATTACGATTGTCCTTTATATCGGACTTGCCAATATCATGGGGGTATTCGGGTTCGTCCCGCCGACAAAGGATATGGGCGTGACGATTGCGCTGGCGCTTATGAGTATCATCCTGATCGAATATTCCGGGATTCACCAGAAAGGGACAAAGGGGTGGCTGAAAAGTTTTGCTGAGCCGATTCCCATTATGCTTCCAATCAATATACTGGAGATTGGTATCCGGCCGCTTTCGCTTTGTATGCGGCTTTTCGGAAATGTATTAGGATCTTATGTGGTCATGAAGCTGGTCGAGATTATCTGTCCGATTTTGCTTCCGGTACCATTTAATCTGTATTTTGATTTTTTTGACGGATTCATTCAGGCATATGTATTTGTATTTTTAACATCCCTGTTTATCAGCGAAGCAGTTGAATAGGCAGACAGGGAACTGAGAAGAGAGAACAAGGAGGAAACAAAACGATGTCATCTTTAATTGCAATTGGAGCAGCAGTAGCAGTGTTTACAGGTATTGGTGCAGGTATCGGTATCGGCCTTGCAACAGGAAAGGCAGCTGAGTCTATCGCAAGACAGCCGGAGGCAGAGAGCAAAATCAGAAGTACACTTCTTTTAGGATGTGCGCTTGCCGAGGCAACAGCGATCTACGGTTTCGTAATCGGTCTGTTAATCATCATCTTATTAGGATAAGAGAAAGGCAGGTAGAGGCAGATGCTGACATTAAGTCCGGTTACAATCATCGGTACAATCATAAATCTGCTTGTTCTGTATTTCCTGCTGCAGCATTTCTTATTTAAGCCGATTCAGAAGATCATGGATCAAAGAGACGAGCTGATCCGCGGACAGTTAAAGGATGCGCAGGATCAGAAGGAGTCTGCCGGAAAGCTGAAAGCGCAGTATGAAGAAGCGCTTGCTTCAGCGAAAGAGGAATCCGGGCAGATCGTAGAAAGGGCCAAAACAGAGGCGGCGCTTCAGGCTGACGCAATCGTGAAGAATGCAAATGAAGAAGCGGGCCAGATTGTGGATAAGGCGAGAAAGACAATGGAAGTGGAAAGAGAGCAGGCTATGCGGGAGATGAAGTCCCAGATAGCCGATATTGCTTTGACAGCCGCTTCTAAAATTATGGGCGAGAAAAACAGCAGTGAAAGAGATTTGGCACTTTATGACCAGTTTTTAGAAGAAGCAGGTGATTCTGATGACACAGACAGCTAAAAATTATGCACAGGCATTATACGAACTTCATGTGGATGCAGAATCTGTAAAAACGGCAGAGACGATTTTAAAGGAAGTCCCTGAGGTGGGAGAAAGCCTTACAAATCCGACGATTGCTTTTCATGTAAAAGAGAAAATCATTGACCGTATTTTCCCGGAAGGGATCAGAAATTTTATCAAGGTCGTATGCAGAAATCAGAAATCGGGACTGCTTCTGGAAATGTTCGAGGCGTACCGGGAAATTGAAAGAAAAGCAAACGAGGGCCTTGAGGCCGTCTTGTTTTATGTGACGGCTCCGACAGTGGAGCAGCAGGAAAAGATGAAAACATTCCTGCGCCGGAAATTTCATGTAAAGGAAGTTGCGCTTTCTTTAAAAGAAGAGAAAAGCCTGATCGGAGGATTCATCCTTCAGGCAGGCGGACGGGAGTTCGACTGGAGTTTCAGAGGAAGATTCCGGGCGCTTTCCCGTGCTTTACAACATTAAAAGCGGAGGTGAAGTAATTGAGCACAATCAATTCAGACGAAATAATCTCCATATTGAAAGAAGAAATTCAGAATTATGATGAAATCAGCAAAGATAAGGAAGTCGGACAGGTAGTCAGTGTCGGAGACGGGATTGCCACGATTTACGGGATTGACCATGCGGCTTACGGTGAGATCGTTACATTTGAAAACGGACTGAAAGGGATGGTACAGGATATCCGCCAGAACAGCATCGGCTGTATTCTTTTCGGAGATGACCGTGAGATCGGTGAAGGAACGAAAGTATTCCGTACCGGGAAAAATGCAGGTGTTCCGGCCGGAGAAGGCTATATCGGACGTGTTGTCAACGCGCTGGGCGCGCCGATCGACGGCAAAGGGGACATTGAGGCCGGTGAATACAGACCGATCGAATATCCGGCACCGTCAATTGTTGACAGGAAATCGGTTACCGTACCGCTTGAGACAGGAATCCTTTCAATCGATTCCATGTTCCCGATCGGCCGGGGACAGCGTGAGCTGATCATCGGAGACCGTCAGACCGGAAAAACATCGATTGCGACAGACACGATTCTGAACCAGAAGGGAAAAGATGTGATCTGTATCTATGTCGCGATCGGACAGAAAGCGTCTACGATCGCAAAGCTGGTTTCCACTTTTGAGAAATATGGAGCCATGGACTATACAATGGTGGTTGCAGCGACAGCCAGTGACTGTGCGCCGCTCCAGTATATTGCGCCATATGCGGGCACAGCTCTTGCAGAATATTTTATGTATAAAGGAAAGGATGTGCTGATCGTATACGATGATCTGTCCAAGCACGCGGTAGCTTACCGTGCACTGTCACTCCTTCTGGAGAGACCGCCTGGACGTGAGGCATATCCGGGTGATGTCTTCTATTTACATTCCAGACTTCTGGAACGTTCCAGCCGTCTGAGCGATGAGGCTGGAGGCGGATCTATCACAGCGCTTCCAATCGTAGAGACACAGGCCGGAGATGTATCGGCATATATTCCGACCAATATCATTTCCATCACGGATGGACAGATTTTCCTGGAGAGCGACCTGTTCTTCTCCGGTATGCGTCCGGCTGTCAATGTCGGTCTTTCTGTATCCCGTGTTGGTGGTGCGGCACAGACGAAGGCGATGAAGAAGGCTGCCGGAAGTGTCCGTATTGATCTGGCACAGTACAGAGAGATGCAGGTATTCACCCAGTTCTCTTCTGATCTGGATGAATCTACAAAGGCACAGCTTGAATACGGGGCATGTCTGATGGAACTTTTAAAACAGCCGCTTTGCAGTCCGCTGTCCATGCAGAATCAGGTAATCACACTGTGCGCGGCTACACATAAGAAGCTGATCGGAATTCCGCTGAAGGATTTGAAGAATTATCAGAAAGAGCTTCTTGAGTATATTGACAATGTCTATCCGGAAATCGGCCGCGAGCTTGCCGAAAAGAAGGTACTGACAGAGGAACTTGAAGAAAAGATTGTAAAAGCAGCAGAAGAATTCAGAGACAAGAGCAGGTGTTAGTATGGCAAATGCAAAAGAAATACAGGCACGTATGAAAAGTATCCAGGATACGATGAAGATCACGAATGCGATGTATATGATTTCTTCTTCCAAGATGAAGCGTGCAAAGCAGGTGCTTGCGGATACGGAGCCGTACTTTTATAATCTGCAGAACGCGGTTTCCAGAATTCTCCGCCACATGCCGGATGTGGAGCATGTGTTTTTTGATACGAGACCGGAGATACCGGCTGACGAGAGAAAGATCGGCTGCATTGTCGTGACGGCAGATAAGGGTCTTGCCGGCGCTTATAACCACAATGTCATCAAGATGACAGAAGAGATGGTTCAGGAAGAAGGTCATCACAAGCTGTATGTGCTCGGTATTGTGGGACAGCAGTATTTCCGCAAGAAAAATGTGGATATGGATGAGCAGTTCCATTACACGGTTCAGAAGCCGACCATGCACAGGGCAAGGGTGATCGCCAGAGAAGTCGTGGAAAAGTTTCTGGAGAGAGAGCTCGATGAAGTCGATATTATTTATACGGAGATGGAAAATGCAGTCAGCATGGAGACAAAGCGGGTACAGCTTCTCCCGCTGAAAAAGGCGGCATTCATGCCGAAACTTCCGGTCGATGTACAGCAGGAGATTATCCACATGGTGCCGTCCACCAAAGATGTTCTGGATCAGGTCGTACCGAACTACATTACAGGAAATATATACGGCTGTCTGGTTGAATCTTATGCCAGTGAGAATAATGCCAGAATGACTGCGATGCAGTCTTCCACGGACAATGCAAAGGAGATGCTCCGGGAGTTGTCCATTCAGTATAACCGTGCAAGGCAGGCCGCAATTACTCAGGAAATCACAGAGGTAATCGGCGGTGCGAGGGCACAAAAAAGGAAGTGATAACGATGAATAAAGGAAAGATTGTACAGGTCATGGGACCTGTTGTAGATGTTATTTTTGAAAATGGTGAGCTTCCAGCTATCAAAGATGCACTTGCCGTAGAGAACAATGGAAAGAAAAGTGTGATGGAGGTATCACAGCATATCGGAAATGATACAGTCCGCTGTATCATGCTTTCCGCAAGTGAAGGCCTCTGCCGTGACATGGAAGTGACCGCGACCGGTGCAGGGATCAAGGTTCCGGTCGGCGACAAGACACTTGGACGTCTCTTCAACGTTCTTGGCGATACGATTGACGGAGGTGAATCCCTGGAAGACGAGGAACACTGGGAAATCCACAGAAATCCTCCGACATTTGAAGAACAGAGTCCGGTTGTCGAGATTCTTGAGACCGGAATCAAAGTCATTGATCTTCTTGCACCTTATGCAAAGGGAGGAAAGATCGGTCTGTTCGGAGGAGCCGGTGTCGGAAAAACCGTGCTGATTCAGGAACTGATTCAGAATATCGCTACAGAGCACGGCGGATATTCCATATTTACCGGTGTCGGAGAACGTTCCCGTGAGGGAAATGATCTCTGGACAGAAATGAGAGAATCCGGTGTTTTAAATAAGACCGCCCTTGTGTTCGGACAGATGAACGAGCCGCCTGGATCCCGTATGCGTGTGGCGGAGACAGGTCTTACAATGGCAGAGTATTTCCGTGACAGAGAGCATCAGAACGTGCTTCTGTTTATTGATAATATTTTCCGTTTTGTGCAGGCCGGTTCTGAAGTATCCGCGCTGCTTGGCCGTATGCCGTCAGCCGTAGGATATCAGCCGACACTTGCAAACGAGATGGGTGCGCTTCAGGAACGGATCGCTTCCACAAAGAACGGTTCTGTTACATCCGTACAGGCGGTTTACGTGCCGGCGGACGACCTGACAGACCCGGCTCCGGCGACGACATTCGCCCATCTGGATGCCCAGACTGTTCTTTCCAGAAAGATTGTAGAGCAGGGAATTTATCCGGCGGTAGATCCTCTGGAATCCAGCTCCCGTATTCTGGAGGCAGATGTAGTCGGAGAGGAACATTATGAAGTGGCAAGAAAAGTTCAGGAGATCCTTCAGAAATACAAAGAACTTCAGGACATTATTGCCATCCTCGGTATGGAAGAACTCTCGGAAGAAGATAAAAAGACCGTTTTCCGCGCAAGAAAGATCCAGAGATTCCTTTCTCAGCCATTCCATGTAGCGGAAAACTTTACCGGTATTTCGGGTAAATACGTTCCGTTAAAAGAGACAATCCGCGGATTTAAGATGATTGTCAACGGCGAGATGGATGATTATCCGGAAAACGCGTTTTTCAATGTAGGTACGATCGATGATGTGATCGAGAAGGCAAAAAAGGAAGCATCCTCAGAAGAGTAAAGGAGTGGGCATATGGGCCAGCATAATACATTCGGACTGGAAATCTATGCAAGTAACCGTCAGTTTTATGTCGGAAGAGGTCAGAGCATTACCTTTCCGGTGGAAGACGGAGAAATGCAGGTATTGCCGCACCATGAGGACATGATCGCGGCAATTGTGCCGGGAGAGATGGTATTTGTAGACCCGGAGGGCAATAAGACAACTGTTGCAGTGAGCGCCGGATTTATTGAAGTGTTCAACAACCGTGTCAAGGTATTCGCCCTGACCGTAGAGCGCCCGGAGGAGATCGATATCCGCCGTGCCGAAGAGGCGAAAGAACGGGCAGAAGAGCAGCTCCGCCAGAAGAAAAGCCTGGAAGAATATAACGCCAACCAGATGGCGCTTGCAAGGGCCATGTCCAGACTTAGGGTTACATCCAGAAAGAAAATATAAGAAAGACAAAAAAAGCATGCCGGGAGAGATTCTGCGGCATGCTTTTTGTCTGCCGGAGAAAAAGGGTTTCTTGCCCGGAATACTTTCTTGTGATAAACTGGTAAAAGAAAAGAGCGGGGGACTACTTATTGTTATGAAGGAACAGAGAAAAAAGCATTTATTTACAAACAGACAGCTGGCGGCGCTTTTGATTCCGCTTGCGCTGGATCAGCTGCTGAATTCGTTTATGGGAACTGTTGATACGCTTATCGTCAGCAACATCGGATCCGCGGCCATATCAGCGGTATCCCTTGTGGACGCGATCAACATACTGATTGTGGAAGCCTTTTTTGCCCTTGCGGCCGGAGGTACCGTGATCTGTTCGCAGTATCTTGGAAGCAAAGACGTGGAAAAGGCAAATGAGGCGGCAGGCCAGCTTGTGTTCGTCACCTTCTTCCTTTCGCTGATTATGGCTGTAGTCTGCATTATTTTTCATGAACCGGTTCTTCAGCTGATTTTCGGGGAAGTCGAAAAAGAGGTTATGGATAACGCCAAAATCTATTTCCTGTTTTCGGCGGTGGCGTTCCCGTTTATTGCTCTTTATGATGACGGTGCGTCCATTCTGAGGGCGCAGGAAAACAGCCGGCTTCCGATGCAGATATCTGTCCTTGCCAATGTTTTAAATGTTGTTTTAAATCTGCTGTTCGTCTGGGGCTTTCACCTGGGAGTAGGGGGTTCCGCCTGCGCAACGATGCTTGCAAGAGCGTTTGCCATGATTGCCGTTCTTTATGAGCTGCGGAAGCCGGTCTGGGAGATTCACCTGAAACAGTACTTTTCGATCCGGCCAGACTGGGGACAGATTAAAAGAATTCTGAAGATCGGCATACCCTCCGGGATTGAAAACAGCATGTTTCAGTTCGGAAAGCTTGCCATCCAGTCCACCGTCTCCATGATGGGAACAGCCGCGATTGCGGCGCAGGGAATGACCAACACGATTGAAAATCTGAACGGGATTATGGCAATCGGAGTCGGGATCGGACTGATGACTGTGGTAGGAGAGTGCATGGGAGCCGGACGCAAGGATGAGGCGGTTTATTATGTGAAAAAACTTTCCGTGATAGGAGAAGTTGTTGTCGTAATCTCCTGCCTGCTTTTATTTGCGCTTGTGCATCCGATTACTTATTTCGGCGGGATGGAGCCTGCCAGTGCATCGATGTGTATTTTTATGGTGACCTGCATTACGATTGTCAAACCGGTGGTATGGACGCTGGCGTTTATCCCGGCATACGGGTTCCGGGCGGCGGGAGACGTCCGTTTTTCCATGGTGGTCTCCATTCTTTCCATGTGGGTTTTCAGGGTATCCCTTGTCATGGTTCTGGCAAGAGTCTTTGGAATGGGACCGATTGCGGTATGGATTGGAATGTTTACGGACTGGACGGTGCGGGCCATCGTCTTTACCGTACGTCTGAGAAGCCGAAAATGGCTGGAACACAGGGTGATCTGATGGAATTACAACAGTAATATAAAGTAGAGTGAAAAGTGAGTATTTTTGGTAATACTCACTTTTTTTCTGTAAAAAAATAAACAAATTTTATGAAAAATTACATAGAAAATGCTGGAAATTTTGAAAATATTTGTGTGAATGTTGACTTTCGCATTTTACTGTGATAAATTCTTAATATTATTTTTATAATTTGAATTCCAAAGGATTTGGGAGGTGACATCTGTGGAGAAACTAGAGATACGAAATCAAATGACAACTGAAGAGAGAAAGCTTGCTTTGGAAGCGGCCCTTCTGTTAGGATTTCAGACAGAAGCGGCAGCTTTTCCGGTTGCGGGAGTGAAAGGAGAAATTCCTGCTCCGAAAACGGAAGAGGAGCTGCAGGCATTGTATCAGCTGTCAGAGCCGGAAGTCCCGGATGGCTATAAAACGGCAGAAGGGCATCCGGAACCAATGTTTGACCTGGATTTCCGAAAGGAAAAAGGACTGGAAACAATATTTGGAAAAGGACCGTTTCTGAAGGATGAAGATTATGATTTTCTTCCGGACAGACTCGATGTGAAAATTAAGCTGCCTGAAGACGCGGATGCATCCATGATGATTGCAGCCTGCAACATTGCTTTCCGTCTCGGTATGGAGACAACGGGGTATGAAGGCGGCATCACGGCAGAAGAAGGTTACGGCGGAAATGCCATCATTCTGGAAGAAGCAGACCAGGCGGAAATGACGATGGAAGAGTCCGATGGGGTTATGAAGGTTTACCTCAAGGGAAGAGGGAAAGAGCTGGAGGAGCTTTCTTCGTTGATTTGTGAGAATTTTCCGGGAACAGGCGGATGGAAAACATTCCGTGATGTTCTGATGGATATGTGCGATGACGCGGTTCTGCGTAATGGAGATGGACAGATCGCGGCGCTTCAGATGCTGAAGCAGAAAGAGAGCGGCAGCTGCACGGTATACGGTTCGCCGGAACTTCGTGAAGATCAGAAGGCACTGTTTACAGATGTTACTTTTGAAAATTATAAAGCAGGAAAGAAAGCATATGAAAAGGTCTATGAGCTTCCGTGGGAAGTAGAGACGTTTGAGGAAATACTGGAAAAAGAGGTTTATCCGTTGATTAAAAACGGAGACAGTATCCGGATAGAGGGTGCGGTCAGTGAAGATCAGACTGTCCGCAGCCGGATGAGAACACGGATGGAAGAAAAAGCAAAAAGCCTTGGAGCAGCGGAAGTCCGGACAGAGCTGATCTGTGCATACAAGCAGGGATTTTCCTGGATCGATGAGATCGTAATTCCTGCAGTAAAGGAAAAGAAACCGGACAAAATCGAGATTTATTTCAAGCCGTTTCTGCCGGAAGGGGAAACAGAATGGCTGGATGAAAACGGGGCGACACCATCCTACCACAATCTTCAGGCGGACAACCCGGACAAATGGTATGATCTGCCGATCCGGTATCTGCAGGAGCTGTATCCGATTGAAGATGTACTTGTAAGAGAACTGGGAGTGGAAAGAGATGCGGTTGTATTTCTTCCATATGAAGGCGCGGAAGATCTTACCTACCTTTGCAAAGTATATCAGGATGAGACGCTCTGCTATGAAAATACATATAAAGCACAGTGTTCGGAACGCCCGTATCTGGATGAATATCCGCAGATGGGCAAGGTACATCCGGCAACCGGATATATCCGCGTGTGGATCAATGAGCAGGAGATGCTTTTCAGGAAGATCCGGACTGATCTGGAGGAAGTATGGGATACGTTCCAGGCAAAAGTCCTTCCGGAGTGTAAGCAGTATATTGAGGAAAAGACCGGCGGAACAGTCACAGCGGAGCAGCAGCCGTTTTTCCAGGAGCTTCTTCTGGATGTGACAGTCAGCGAACCGGATTACCGTGTAGGATGCAGAGAAGACCTGATTTCGTCGCTGGATGCTCTGCATGAGGATATGTATTTTACCGGAAGCGATTATTTTAAGAACTACGGAGTTCAGAATATCGGTGTCATGCTGGACGCGCCGGGACTGATTCTTCCATCTATTCATCAGAAAGAAGGAAGACCGGTATTCAAGGTAACCGTATTTGAAAAAGCGAAAGAAAAGCCGTGTATTGAAAAAGACGGCAAGGCAGTTGTAAGCCAGAGGATGCGTGAGGAAGTTTCCTTCAAAGTAACCGGACTTTCCGCAAAAGACGGAAAACTTTGTGTGGACATCCGGACGGCAGGTGTTTCGGATGAATTCCTGAAAGCCTACGCAGATCTTATGGAGAAGGGTGTGCTGGAAATTACCGAAGGCTGGTATAATATTTCAGCTGTCCGTTTCCTTACAGAAAGCGGCAGCGTGATTGAGGCGGCAGTTCCGGCACAGGAACCGCCGGTCAAGGATAAATGTATTATGGACATAGATCTCCATGAGAAAGAGCTGATCGGATATGAACAGTGTATGGCGATCATAGAAGAACTGAAACATGTTCCTGGAATCGAGGTATTCAGAACCGCAAGGTCCTACACAGGAAGAGAGCTCTATGCGATCTGGCTGAAACCGGAGCGGGAAGGATATCTTTCCATGACGAAACGTCTGACAAAGTGTCCGTCTGAAATTATCAACGCAAGGCACCATGCAAATGAGGTATCCAGTACGAACGCATCGTTCATTCTGTTAAAGAAGCTGCTGACCGATGAGACATACAGGGATCTTCCGGAGAAGCTGAATCTGATCCTTGTCCCGATGGAAAATGTAGACGGAGCGGCAATTCATTATGAGCTTCAGAAAGAGCATCCGTACTGGAAGTTCCATGTGGCAAGATTCAACGCCCTTGGTAAGGAATTCTTCCACGAACACTTCCATCAGGATACGATACATTCCGAAGCGATGGGACTGAGCAGACTGTATGAACGGTACGCGCCGGATATGATTGTGGACAATCACGGAGTGCCAAGCCATGAATGGGAGCAGCAGTTCTCGGGATATACATCCCCTTCCTACAAAGGATTCTGGCTTCCAAGATCACTTCTTTACGGATATTTCTGGTATGTGACGGATGAGGCGTACAAAGATAACTATCCGGTCAACAAGAAAATGGAAGATGTGATTGCGGACAAGATCGCAGAGGACGAGGAGATGACGGCACTCAACAAAGAGTGGAGCGCTCAGTTTGAGAAATATGCACATGCATGGATGCCGAAGCTTTTCCCGGCCAACTACTATAAAAATATGATTAACTACTGGATTCCATATGCGGCAGATCCGGCACATAAATATCCGTCGATCCGCTTCCCGTGGATTACAACCGTATCATATACAAGTGAAGTAGCTGATGAGACTGCGCAGGGTGAATATCTGAATCTGTGCGCAAGAGCTCATGTGGCACATGATGAGGTGACGATTCAGATGCTGATGGAAGCAGAACTTCTTCATGAATGCAGCATGAGATGTGAAGACGGCAGTATATCTGCACGATATCGGAGACGTCGGCCGATGATCGTATACAAGTAAAAGACTCAAAAGAAAGAAGGAGGAAAATCTATGGAGTATATTAAACTGATTGGTGTCCTGATTGTAGTGTTCGGATTTGCGCTGAAACTGGATTCCATCCTTATTATCTTTTTAGCGGCAGTGACGACCGCTCTTGCAGGAGGTCTTGGAATTGACGGACTTCTTGAAACACTTGGAACAAACTTTGTAGCGAACCGAAGCATGGCAATTTTTATTATGATCCTGCTTGTAACAGGTGTACTGGAGGCGAACGGTCTGCGTGAAGCGGCTGCGGATCTGATGAGAAAAGTAAAAAGCGCTACGGCCGGAAGGCTCGTATGCGCGTATGGTATCCTCAGAGGATTCTTTGGTGCGTTTAACGTAGGATTCGGCGGTGTTGCCGGATTTATCCGTCCGGTACTTCTTCCGATGACAGAAGGTGCCATCGAGAGCCACGGACATGAGCCGAATGAGGAACATATGGAAGATATCAAAGGAATGGCATCCGGTATGGAAAATATTACATGGTTCTTCTTCCAGGTACTCTTCGTTGGAGGTGCCGGCGGTATCCTTGTACAGACGACACTGGCGTCTCTTGGATACGAGGTAGAACTTGTGGAACTGGCAATCGCGGAACTTCCGATTGCGATCATCGCACTTGTTGTGGCAAGTATCTACTACATCACAAAAGACAAGAAACTGATGAAAAAATACTATGGTTCCAGTGCGGCGAAACCGGAGAAGAAGAAATAAAGGGGGTACAGATACATGGATCTTAAGTTTATACAGATAGGTGCCGGCCCTGCCAATGTTCTTGGCGAAGCGGTGTGGATCATCATTGGTCTGATTACAATTTTTGCAGGTATCAAAAATCTGCTCGACAAAGAAAATCCGTCCAGAATCGGTACTGCGGTATTCTGGTGTTCATTTGGTATTGTTTGTGCATTCGGAACATGGCTTCCGGCGAAGGTATCCGGAGCGCTTGTTATCGTAATGTGTATGCCGCCGATTTTCAAACGTGTAAAAGTCGGAAAGACAAATGCCCCGACAAAAGAATACACAAAAGGACAGTACCAGAAGATCGGTATGAAGATCTTCATCCCTGCCCTTACAGTAGCGGTATGTTCTCTCTTATTCGCGCTGTTTACAAATATCAGCTCCATGGTAGGTGTTACGGTAGGTGTTATCATCTCCATGATTATTCTGAGAGCCTACTCTTCGGATAATAAACCGAAAGTATTCCTGGAAGGATCTGAACGTTTTCTGTCCATGATGGGACCTCTGTGTATGCTTCCTCAGCTCCTTGGAGCTCTGGGCGGTATCTTCACGGCGGCCGGAGTCGGCGAAGTAATCGCCGGTATCGTAGAAAATGTAGTACCAAAAGGAAATGTCAACCTTGGTATCATCATTTTCGCAATCGGAATGGTGCTCTTCACCATGATCATGGGAAATGCTTTCGCGGCTATCACGGTTATTACCGTTGGTATCGGCGGACCATTCGTACTTGCGTACGGTGCGGATCCGGTTATCATCGGAATGCTTGCTCTGACATGCGGTTACTGTGGTACACTCTGCACACCAATGGCTGCGAACTTCAACATCGTTCCGGTGGCTATTCTGAATATGAAAGACCGCTGGGGTGTTATTAAGAATCAGGTTGTTGTGGCAGCAATCATGCTTGTAGTACAGATCTGCTACATGATTATGTTTAAATAGGTAATATAAGGACGGCACAGGGGGATGCGTGACATTGAGCGGGGAGCCCGTATTATTATTGAAAACTGGGTAAGAATAAAACCCTGGGACAAACTTTTGATTGTGACAAGCAAAGAGTACAGGGCAGAAGCGCAGGAACTCAGAAAGCAGGCAGTCAAAAGGGCCAGATCGGTGAATACACTTCTGGTAGAGAATAAAGGACGGTATGTAGGGGTGTTTTTTGACGAAAATGAAGAAGTCTTTGATCCTTACACTGCGATCATCGCGGCAACGGAATATTCGCTTGTGACAACCAAAGCTGCGAAGCGCGCAATCAGCCGTCATAAGAAATTTTTGTCCCTGCCCCTTTCGACAAACAATGGAAAATCCATGCTGGAATTTGATTTCCTCATGATGGATACAAAGAAAAGCCGGCTGATGGCGGAGGTTATTATGAAATACCTCCGTCATTCGTCACGGATTCACGTAACCACTCCTGCGGGTACTGACCTGCAGATGGGGAAAAAGGGCAGAAATCCGGGGTTTTTCAACGGTGTGGTCAAAGACGGCAAAGGATATTCCTCGGCCAGTATCGAGGTTTATGTACCGATTGAGGAGACGAAGACGGAAGGCATCATGATGCTGGACGGATCACTTGGGTACATTGGGAAAGCAGAAGAAGTTACGAGAATAGAATTCCGGGAAGGGCGCATTGTAAAAATCGAAGAGACGCCGACCGGAATCCGTCTGAAAAACTATATGGAAGCTTACAAGGACAGCAGGATCTATATTGGCGGTGAATTCGGCATCGGCCTGAATTCGTACTCCCGGTGTGTGGGAGACTGCTATATCGAGGACGAGTCAGCCTATGGAACATTCCATATCGGACTTGGCCGGAATCTTGCCCTTGGAGGTGTACAGAATGCCAAAGGGCATTTTGACCTTGTATGCCTGGAACCGGATATCTATGCGGACAACAGGCAGCTGATGCAGGAAGGCAAGATTATCTTGCCGGAACCAAATGTATATTAAGGTATAAGGAGGTCAGTACAATGAAAGTATTAGTGACAGGATTCGATCCATTTGGGGGAGAAAAAGTAAATCCGGCATATGAGGCAGTGAAACTGCTTCCGGATACAATCGCAGGAGCTGAAATTATCAAAATTGAAATTCCGACCGTATTCACAAGAAGTGCAGAGGTTGTAGAAGAGGCAATTAAAAAATACGAGCCGGACATGGTACTGGATGTCGGACAGGCAGGCGGACGCTCCTGTATGACAGTAGAAAGGGTTGCGATCAACCTGAAAGAAGCAAGGATCCCGGATAACGACGGAGAACAGCCATTTGACGAACCAATCCGCGAAGACGGCGAGACTGCATACTTTTCCACACTTCCGGTAAAAGCAATGGTGGAAAATATGAGAGCCCATGGAATTCCGGCACACATTTCCTATACAGCAGGAACCTATGTATGCAATTGCATTATGTACAATGTGCTTTATCTTGCGGCGAAAAAATATCCTGGAATCCGCGCCGGATTTGTACATGTACCATTTGAAAGCGGACAGGTTGTGGACAAGGCAAACGGCACACCGTTTATGTCCCTGGAAATGATAGCAAAAGCCCTGGAATACGGCATCGAAGCCGCAGTGACAAACAAAGAAGATGTGCAGAAAGCAATGGGCGAAACACACTAAATAAAAAAAGATTTCATTGGGGACGTGTTCCGGTGCGCAGGAACCCGTCCCTTATAAATTGGTAAAAAATTAATATTAGAACATATTGTAGACAAATTTTGGTGCGGTGGACAGATTGGCGTACATGAGATACAGGTAGAGTATCATGAGCATTGCATAAAATACAGCCGTCCACCCTGCGAATGCGGCAAATTTATTTTTCTTCAGTTTTCTGATAAAATCTGTAAATGCTTTCATTGATCATCACCCATCCTTTCTTACCTATATGGACTCCGTCTTCGAAGAAGTATTTTGTGTATTCCTGATCGGAGAAATCTGCTATGGAGGCATTGTACTCGGCGGCCACGGAGCGGATTTTCTGGTAGTAGTCTTCCCTTGCTTCTTTTGGGAAGCCGGTATAATCGTACCAGTATCCGTTAACCGGCATCATGACGAGCAGAGGACGGATTCCAAGATCCTGACAGACATCAAGAAAACATCTGAGATCGTCATATTCCGGCGAGGTGCTGTAACTTCCATTCAGACTCTGGTTTTTCTTTTTTTTCATGAATGGACGGACTTTCCATTTGTAGGAACTGTTGTCCATATAAAACGGATTTCCCTGATTCTGTGCCTCTCCATCTTTAATGGACTGTTTTAACAGGGAAGCAAAATCCGGATCCTGATCCGTTTTTTCTTTGGACGATGCTTTTGGAACATTGTCCTTTACCATCTGCATGACAGCGGTCTGCAGTTCTTTTTCTTTCAGGAACCTCGTGTAGATCCGGTAGTTGACACGGTCGGACATGGAAGCGTCCTGAGTGTAGAGTACACGGTTATAAAGGTCTGCACGTTCCCGGGCAGCAGGATCGACCCGAAGCAGTTCATGGGAGCGTTTGATCATGTAGTCCTTGACATTTTTGCGCAGATGGTTGTTTTTGAGCATTGCGATGTAATGGGACTCTGAAAAACGGGAGGTGAAAGCCTCCGGCTGTACACCTGCCTTCCGGAACCACTGCGGGGAAAGGAAAAGAACCGCTTCCTTTGTCTTTGCATGTTCTCCCAGCGATGCCAGTGTGATGGCATGGCTGAGAGACTGGTAGTAGCCGGCACCGATCAGCATCATATGAAATTTTGTGTCTTTGAAAATCTTTCCCGGATGATAAGGTGTTTTCACGCCGTACTGAAACTCGGAAGAGCCGAATGTCAGAACTGTATTTTCATCCAGGTTTTTTAAAATAGCTTCCCTGGCCGGAAATTTTCCGTCTCCGGACCAGGAGGCGAATGCATTTCCGTCGGCATATACCCTGCGCTCTGCCAGAAAATGCAGCCCGGCTGCCGAAGTCAGTGTAAGGGCAGCGGCAAGGAAAAATGCCAGTAACCGTTTCATGATGCACTCCTTGTTTCCAGATAGGTAAGGATCCGGTTTGGTGTGTTAAAGGTACTGCGGTCTACCTCGGACGGGGCGATCAGGATACCGAGTTCGTCCTCAATATCTGCAAGCAGTTCTGCAAATCCAAGCGAATCCATCAGATCGGTTTCAAACAGATCAATGTCCGGGTTGCTTTTTACAATATCATCTTCACAGATTCTTTCCAAAATTTCAAACAGTGTTTCTTTCATAGTATATTCCCTCCAAAATTATGATAATCCGAGCAGCCATACAAACTTGCCCGAAAAGATATAAAAACCAAAAATTACGAGCTGAAGTGTGATCAGCCACGACAGGAAACGGTACCACCGTTTCTGACGGTGATTTTTGTAAAAGGTTGATTTTTTCTTGTACCATTCCGTAGCGGCCAGTAGAACGCCATGATAAAGTCCGTACAGGATATAGGATGGCGTCACGCCATGCCACAGACCCATGACAAGCATGTTGACAAGAAAACCTGCACAGGCTGCATTGAGCCTGTTTTTAAAACGCTTTTTCCGGATCGACTGAATCATAAACCGGGAAAAGAGAAAATCCCGGAACCAGTGGGACAGTGTAATATGCCAGCGGTCCCAGAACTCCTGAATGTCAATACTTTGAAACGGCCGCCGGAAATTGTCTGGAGTCCGGATGCCAAGAAGATAGCTGGTGCCGACTGCCATCAGACTGTACCCGGCAAAGTCGAAAAACAGGTAAAATCCATAGCAGTACGCATAGAAAATCACATAGTACCATGTGCGGGCACCGTCAACCATTCCCATGCCTTTAAAGAACACAGAGGCAAGAATCAGCTTGTAAATCAGTCCAAGCAGAATTTTAAATATGCCTTCTCCGGCAAGCGCCAGGTACTCTCTGCGGGGCCGGATACTGTTCAGGTCCTCCAGAAACCGCCTGCTCCGGTCGATAGGACCTGAACTAAGAGACGGAAAGAACAGCACGAAGGCTGTAAAATCAAAGACAGACATTTCGGTAATCAATCCGTCATAGGTCTCGATAATGATCTGGGCACACCGGAATGTCAGATAGGAAATTCCAAGGAACGCAAAGATGGATTCTCCCCACAGTCCGGCCAGTTTACTGAGAATCAACGGCAGAATACTCAAAAACAGTGCCAGCCTGTACACCCGGACATTCCGGTCTCTGGAAACACGCAAGGCCATGTACCCTTTTACAACAGTCAGTTCGATTATAAAAAACAGAATCAGGTAAACTGCCTGCTCCGGTTTTGAAAAAAAGGCCAGAGCGGTAAATAAAATAGTTGCGGCAGTAGAGTACCATTTCAGCGGCTGCTCCAGAATACCGAGCAGTAATGCCGGAAGAAGAATGAGAATAAGGACACAGAAAAACTGATAATTGTCAAAAAAACTCATGAAAGCATCCCTCCCAGAGCTTTTCGGTCAGCTTTTCCGTTGGCCGTCATCGGGAGCTGGTCAAGGAAGACCACTTTTTTTGGAATCATGTAATCCGGAAGGTATTCTTTCAAATCCTGCCTGATGCGCAGCGATTCTGCAAACTCATCTTCCGGGACATCTTCCTTGACAAGGAAAGCGGTAATACTTTTTGCTTTTCCATCCCGCATATTCGCGACAGCGGCAGCGTTTTTAATACCGGGAAGCTTCAAAAGATTGCTTTCGATATCTCCGAGTTCAATCCGGTATCCATGCAGTTTGATCTGAAGATCAATGCGTCCGCAGTAGTAAAGCATGCCATCCTTTATATAACCCTCATCTCCTGTCCGGTATCCGCGGACTGTATTTCCGCTTTTGGAGACGGTGAAAAAGACAGGTTCTGAGAGGTCCGGCCGCCGGAAATATCCCGGACTGACCGTGTTTCCGAGAATAACAATCTCGCCCCTTTCTCCATCGGTCAGACGTGCCCCTTCCGGGGAATGGATTTCAATCCATGTTCCCGGTTTTGGACGCCCGACAGGAAGCGGAATTTCCGTTTCTGTAAGTTCCGGTGTGACCTGAACTTCCGTCACTGCTACCGTGGATTCTGTCGGCCCATATGTATTCATGATGACAGCATCCGGAAACCGTCCGGCCAGCTTTTGTGCGGTCCGGTTTGTCAGCGTTTCTCCGCAGAATAAAAACAGGCTGATCTGCGGAAGCAGTGAACTGTCAAAATTCGGATCCCGAAGGCACATATCTGCGAAAGACGGCGTAGAAACCCACACGGAGGCCCGGGATGCGGCCAGTGCCGGAAGAAGGAGACGAAAATCGGACTGCTGCGATTTTGTAAGAGGATACAATGTTCCGCCGCAGGCCAGGCACGTGTACAGATCCATGACTGAAAGATCAAAAGAAAACGGTGCCTGGTTTAAAAAGATGTGTCCTTCTTTATCTTTTTTTGAGGTACCAAGGCCGACAGACCACTCCAGATAATGATTCAGACAGTCAGAAGTGATCTGAACGCCTTTCGGGCTTCCGGTACTTCCGGAAGTGAAAATCATATAAAAAAGATCTTCGCCGGAAACCGGGGACAATTGTAATTGCTCCTCCGGATATTCTTCCTGCATCAGATGTTGAATTTCTTCTTTCCTGATAAAGGAAACGGTACTGGAACTGTCCTCCGGATCTTCGCAGGCCAGTACAAAAGGCGGCTGAATGCTTTCGATGATCTGCATGGTACGGGACCATGGTACAGAAACATCGACCGGACAGTATCCTCTTCCTGATTTTACACATGCAAGAAAGCAGATGAGCATCAGCGGGCTTTTATGTCCGTAGACAGGAATCGGAGTCCTGTCATTTTTACAGAGCCTTTGAAGAGCCGCGGCAAGAAGATCAGAATATTTCCAGAGATCTCCGTAGCGTAAACGTTCTTCACCGGATATCATTGCAGCGCGGTCCGGAAAACGGACGGCTGTCTGATTGATTTCGTATAAAATGTTCATAACTTTTCCCTCCTGTAGTGCTTTACCAGTATCATAAAGAACCGCCCTGAAAAGTCAATATGATTTCGCGAACAGTAAGAAAACATTCAACAAATCTTAATAATCCTCATTTACTTTTCCACTTTTTTTGATATAATTATTCCAATGAATGGAGGAAAACATCATGTTGTCAAATCAGGTACTGCAAAGAACAATATCAGAAATAGAAAATATAGCAGGGGGTTCCTGTTCTGTGTGGGCAATGGACGGACATCGCATTGTACAGGCAGGGACAGAGAGTATGAATGCGGGCGAGAGGATTCAGGCATTTCTCGAAGAGATAAAAAAAGAAGAGATCTTTCAGGGACTCGAAGAGATCCGCACAGGATACGCCCTCTTCCTTGTGTGTGATGAGGAGAAACCTGCTTACATATTAAATATAGAAAACATGAGCGGAGAAAAGGCGGAAATTGTAGGGCGCCTCGGCGTTAAACAGATGGAGGGGCTGATACGTGCCTATAAAGAAAAGATTGACAAGAACCGTTTTCTTCAGAATCTTCTTCTTGATAATATGCTTCTTGTGGATGTTTACAATCAGGCAAAGAAGCTTCATATCGAAAACGATCAGAAGAGAGTGGTCTATCTTGTAGAGGCCAGAGCCAAAGATAATCAGATGCTTCTTGAAACGATGAAAGGAATGTACGCGTCCGGCATGAAAGATTTTGTAACTGCGGTGGATGAGGGAAGTGTGATTCTTGTCAAGGCGCTGGAAGAGACAGATGGATACCGGGAAGTGTTTGAAAGCGCCAAGAGCATCGCGGATACGGTATCTGCTGAGGCAATGGTTAATATCCGGGTGTCTTACGGTACGATGATCCACGAGTTGAAGGATGTATCAAAATCCTACAAAGAGGCCGGCATGGCACTGGATGTGGGGCGGATTTTCTATCCGGACAGGAATATTCTTGCTTATAACGAACTGGGAATAGGACGGCTGATCCATCAGCTTCCGCTCTCTCTGTGCGAGATGTTTTTGAAAGAGGTTTTCGGGGACAGGGATGTATCCGAGTTTGAGGAAGAAACACTTTCCACGGTTTACAAATTCTTCGAAAACAATCTGAATATCTCCGAGACGGCCAGACAGCTCTATATCCACAGAAATACGCTTGTGTACCGGCTGGAAAAGATTCAGAAGCTGACAGGTCTGGATGTGCGAGTGTTTGAGGACGCTCTGACATTTAAAATCGCGATGATGGTATCAGAGCATATGAAATTTATGAATCAATAAAGTTTATAAACAGGGAAAACACAGAGACAGGTATTACAGCTTGTCTCTGTTATTTTAATGTGCTAAAATGAGAAAAGTACAAAATGAAGGAGGTACTTGCCTGTATGATAAAGTTATTTAAAAATGGAGTCTACTTACTGAATGGTAAAGATATCATAGAAGACGGACCGGAAGCTGCCGAGGCGCTGAAAGCAAAGACGGGACGTGTGGTTACAAAAGAAGAGGCGGCGGCGCAGACGATCGCCTATGAAATTCTGAAAGCCCACAATGTTTCAGGAAATATGAAAAATCTGAATATCAAGTTTGACAAACTGACGTCACATGACATTACGTTTGTCGGAATCATCCAGACAGCAAGAGCGTCCGGACTTGAGCGGTTCCCGATTCCGTACGTGCTTACCAACTGCCACAACAGCCTCTGTGCTGTAGGCGGCACGATCAATGAGGATGACCATATGTTTGGACTGACCTGTGCAAAAAAATACGGCGGCGTCTATGTACCGCCTCATCAGGCTGTCATCCACCAGTATGCGAGAGAAATGCTTGCCGGAGGCGGTCAGATGATCCTGGGATCTGACAGTCATACCCGATACGGCGCTCTTGGAACAATGGCAGTAGGGGAAGGCGGACCGGAGCTTGTAAAGCAGCTTCTCAGCAAGACATATGATATCCGGATGCCGGAAGTGATTGCAGTTTATCTGGACGGAGAGCCGGTTAAAGGAGTCGGCCCGCAGGATGTTGCTCTGGCGATTATCAAAGCGGTGTTCCAGAACGGTTATGTGAATAATAAAGTGATGGAGTTTGTGGGACCTGGCGTTGAAAAGCTGAGTGCAGATTTCCGTATCGGCATTGATGTTATGACGACAGAGACGACCTGCCTCTCTTCGATCTGGAAGACGGATGACACCATCCGGGAGTTCTATGAGATCCACGGAAGAAGCGGAGACTATAAAGAGCTGAATCCTGGAGAAGCCGCTTACTATGACGGAATGGTCTATGTAGACCTTGGAAGCATCCGCCCGATGATTGCAATGCCGTTTCATCCGAGCAACGCCTACACGATCGAAGAAGTTAATGCAAACTTAAAGGATATTCTTCATGATGTGGAAGAAAAAGCAAAGGTAAGCCTTGACAATGCGGTGGAATATTCACTGCAGGATAAAATACGAAACGGAAAACTCTACGTGGAGCAGGGAATCATTGCAGGATGTGCCGGAGGCGGATTTGAGAATATCTGTGCCGCGGCGGACATTATCCGCGGGAAGAACATCGGCTCCGATGCCTTTACATTCAGTGTGTATCCGGCAAGTACTCCGATTTACATGGAACTGGTGAAAAACGGTGCTGTCGCAGATCTCCTTGCGGCAGGAACGGTTGTTAAGACAGCATTCTGCGGACCTTGCTTTGGCGCGGGGGATACTCCGGCAAATAATGCGTTCAGTATCCGTCATACGACAAGAAACTTCCCGAACAGAGAAGGATCCAAGCTTCAGAACGGTCAGATTTCCTCTGTGGCGCTGATGGATGCAAGATCCATTGCAGCAACAGCCGCCAATAAAGGATATCTGACACCGGCGACCGATCTCGATGTGGAATATAAAAATCCGACCTATCATTTTGATGCCTCCATTTATGCGAACCGTGTCTTTGACAGCCACGGAAAAGCAGATCCGGACGCAGCGATCCAGTTTGGTCCAAACATCAAGGACTGGCCGCAGATGCCGGCGCTTCCGGAAAACTTATTGTTAAAGGTTGTTTCAGAGATCCATGATCCGGTAACGACGACAGATGAGCTGATTCCGTCAGGAGAGACTTCCTCTTACCGGTCCAATCCGCTTGGACTTGCGGAGTTTGCGCTTTCCAGAAAGGATCCGGCATATGTCGGGCGTGCAAAAGAGGTGCAGAAGGCCCAGAAAGCAATCGAGGCACACACTTGTCCGCTGGAAGTACTGGAAGAACTCAAACCTGTGATGGCGAAAGTGAGAGAACAGTTCCAGAATGTGGGAGAAGGAAACCTTGGTATCGGAAGCACGATCTTTGCAGTGAAGCCGGGAGACGGATCTGCAAGAGAACAGGCGGCATCATGCCAGAAGGTGCTTGGAGGATGGGCGAACATCGCAAGCGAATATGCGACGAAGCGTTACCGCTCCAACCTGATCAACTGGGGAATGCTTCCATTTATTACAAAGGAAGACCACAAAGCCCTTCCGTTTAAAAACGGCGACTATATCTTTGTTCCGGAAATCCGCAAAGTGATTGAAAGCAAAGCAGAAGAAGTGAAAGCCTATGTTGTGGACGGCGGCCTGAAAGAAATCACGCTTCATCTTGGCGCGCTGACAGATACAGAACGGGAAATCATTATGAAAGGCTGTCTCATCAATTATTATAGAGGCTGGTAAGCAGCAGAAAACCCCGTCCGGAGCCGGACGGGGTTCATTTTTACTTTATTCTTCTCCGTTGAAGCAGTACGTACAGAGCTTGCAGGAGTCGATTCCGATGGATTCGATCAGGTCATCCAGACGGTGGTAACGAAGAGAGGTGAAATTCTGCTGACGGCAGATTTCATCCAGCATCTTCTGGTACCGGTCACTGTTCGGGTCTGCGTATTCAGCCAGGATTTCCGGGGAAGCATCTCCTTCCCAGTCGCGGATAATCCGGCGTGTAATCAGATCCAGTTCGGATTTGGATCTTGAGAAGTTCAGATACTTACATCCATATAACAACGGAGGACATGCAGGGCGTACATGCACTTCCTTGGCACCGCTCTGATAAAGGAATTCGGTAGTCTCACGCAGCTGTGTTCCACGGACAATGGAATCATCGATCAGAAGCAGCTTTCTGTCTTCGATTAAAGCCTGCACCGGAATCAATTTCATGCGGGCGATCAGATTTCTCTGACTCTGAGTGGTCGGCATGAAAGAACGCGGCCAGGTAGGTGTATATTTAATGAACGGGCGGGCATATGGGATACCGGATTCATTTGCGTAACCGATGGCATGTGCCACTCCGGAATCCGGGACGCCTGCAACGATGTCAGGAGTAACGGTTCCGGCATCTCTTTTTGCAAGAAGGCTTCCGCATTTGTAGCGCATCTCCTCTACATTGACTCCCTCATAGGAAGAAGTAGGGTATCCATAATAAACCCAGAGGAAGGAACAGATCTTCATTTTTTCAAAAGGCTGTCCGACTGTTTCCACGCTTTCAGGTGTTACATAGACGATCTCACCAGGTCCCAGTTCCTTATAATCGGTATATCCGAGATTGATATATGCGAAACTCTCAAAAGAAACACAGTATGCATCATCTTTCTTTCCAACGACAACCGGAGTGCGTCCGTAACGGTCACGTGCCGCATAGATACCTTCCGGAGTCATGACAAGCAGAGTCATGGAACCGTCCACGATCGACTGTACATAACGGATTCCTTCTACAATCGAATCCTTTTTGCAGATCAGGGAAGCAACCAGTTCTGTGGCATTAATCTGCCCGGTGCTCATCTCCTGAAAATGAGAATGTCCATCATTATAAATCATGTTCAAAAGTGAATCAAGATTATTGATCTTGCCGACTGTAGTGATAGCAAAGCTGCCAAGATGTGACTGGATCAGCAGAGGCTGCGGTTCGAAGTCGGAAATACAGCCAATACCCAGATTTCCCTTCAGCTCCTCCAGATCTTTGTCAAATTTGGTACGAAACGGGGAATTTTCAATATTATGGATTGCGCGGCTGAATCCATTCTCTCCGTGAGTTGCCATACCGCCTCTTCGTGTTCCGAGGTGAGAATGATAATCTACCCCGTAAAATAAATCAAGTACACATTCATTTTTTGAAGCTACGCCAAAAAATCCGCCCATAGTGTGTATTTCTCCTTTCCCATTCTAAAACAATCTTACATTGACAATACTAATTTAGTTTAGCACGGATGGACCGGTAAATGAAGAGGAAATTAAAAATAGATAAATGAATGAAAAATATAAATAAATCAGACAATAAGTACAATTAGAATAGAAGAATGAAATAAAATAAAAAATATAAAAGAAAAGTATTGACAAAATGGAGGCGGGATGCTATAGTGTAATCAATCCAAAAGAAAAGAAACCTGACGAGAAAGGGATTCTTGAAAACTGGAAGTTGTTTCACTTTCAGAATTGGAAATTTAGAAAAGGAGGGCTTTTACCATTGGACAATACGGAATTCAAAACTCAATATGTTAGTGGTGTTACAGATGAAGGTTCCCATGATGAAAGCCTTTATCAATAAATCAATCCAGTAAATAGTTGAGTATACAAAGTATATCGGAGTTGTTAGAAACTGGAATTTGTGATTGAAAGATCTGTAAGACATATTGAGGATGATACCACATCAGTCAATAGTTCAAAGAGTTAGAAGATGTGTAAAGAAACATCGCATAACCATCAGAAATTTTATTAACCATTTATTTTATATTTAATATGAGTTGATGAATGAAGACGTAGTATGCGGATAATAACAGGGGAGGAAGCCAAGGAGCAGAACCCATAAGAAGATTGAAATAAGAAAGAGAGTTTCTCTAAGTTATATGAATCTGATATATTGGCAGAAGATCCGAAAAGTCAACAAAATTAAATACATTATAAAAGGAAGTAAAAGATCTGAGATCAAAGATTACATTAGCGGAAAATTAATCAGAGACTTTGAGTTATATATCGAATATAAAATAAAAAAGGCTTTTGGGAACCGGTAGATCAAAAGAAAGATTCCTCCGGTAAGAGAATATAGAATATGAAAAAATTGAATAGTTAGAGTAGCCATTATAAGAAAAAACGTTATAATGGCTACTTTTTTTGCGTAATAGTTTTGTAATAATTAAGAAAAAAACACTCCCATTTTTTTGACATTGACAGGTTGGTATGATACACTAAGAAAATGAAAAGATATATCATTCTTGCGTATAGAAGGCTGGTAAGGAATCGCTGCAAAAGCAAGTAATTAATGAGGTGAATGACATTGGATAAATACGAGTATCGTGAAAAAACGGAACAAATGATGAAGTACGTCCAGACAAGATCCTACGACAAGGCAAAGGAGATCGCAGATACGATCGACTGGAAGCGAGTAAAAAATGCGTCAATGCTTTGTACTGTAAGTGAAATTTACGAATATACCGGGGAGTATCAGAAGAGCAGAGAGATCCTTTTTATTGCATATGACAGAAGTCCGGGGAGCAGGAAGATTGTATACCGCCTGGGGACTCTGGCGCTTCGGCTGGGGGAGACGGAGGAAGCGCTGGACTGCTATGACGAATTTGTGAGTATGGCTCCGAAGGATCCGAACCAGTACATATTGAAGTATAAGATTTTAAAGGCGCAGAACGCCCCGATTAAAGAACAGATTCATGTGCTGGAAGAATTTAAAAAAGCGGAATATATTGAAAAATGGGCATATGAGCTTGCAGAGCTTTACGATCAGGCGGGAATGACAACCGAGTGCCTCGAAGAGTGTGACGATCTGATTCTGTGGTTCAGTGACGGAGCTTTTGTACAAAAGGCGATGGAACTGAAAATGAAATATAAACCTCTGACGCCGCAGCAACAAAAGAAATATCGAAAAGCGGGGAATGAGGAAGAATCCGGAAACCTGACTGCCGCTGTGGAAGAAGCACAGACAAGGAAGCCGGAAAAAGAAGAGCAGGTAAAGGTTGAGGAGATTCCGGCGGAAAATCAGAAAGAGGTTCAGGGAGAACCGGAAAAGACAGTAGATTTTGAGCAGGTGATTTCGATGCTTCAGGACCAGGGGAAAAGAGAAACACTGATTCTGAAAGCAGATTCTTCAAAAGCGCTGACAGGAGCCTTTCTGCTTGGAATGGCTGTCGGAGGAAATAAGACGATAACAGAAGTGAAGCAGATGTTCGAAAAAGGAGAGGGAGACGTGTACGAAACAGGCCAGATGAAAATAGAAGAGATCCTTCGTCAATGGGAAGAAAGACAAAGGAAAAATGCAGCCGTTATTGAAGAAAAACGGCGCGAAGCAGAGGCAAAAGCAGAGGAAGAAAAAGCAAAGCAGGAAACAGTTTCCAAGGATACAGCGACGATACTTTCAGAAGATATTCAAAGACTTCTCAGCGAGATGGAAGCGGAAGAAAAAGAAAGAGAAGAGGCTGTCGGCGGCACGACAGAGTCTCTTGCAAGACTTTCCGAGTCGATGAAAGATCAGACAGAAGAAGAGACAGAAAGTGAAACAGAACCGGATGAATCTGTCGAAGAAGAAAGTCCTGAGGACGAGTACGCCGAAGACGAGTACACCGAAGAGGAGTATGACGAGGACGAGTACACCGAAGAGGAGTATGACGAGGACGAGTATGCTGAAGAGGAGTACGATGAGGACGAGTACGCCGAAGAGGAGTATGACGAGGATGAGTACGCCGAAGAAGAGTATGACGAGGACGAGTACGCCGAAGAAGAGTATGACGAGGACGAGTACGCCGAAGAGGAGTATGACGAGGACGAGTATACCGAAGAGGAGTATGACGAGGACGAGTACGCCGAAGAGGAGTATGACGAGGACGAGTACGCCGAAGAAGAGTATGACGAGGACGAGTACGCCGAAGAAGAGTATGACGAGGACGAGTACGCTGAAGAGGAGTACGACGAGGACGAGTACGCTGAAGAGGAGTCCATGGAAGAGGAGTATGAGGACGAAGAATCCGATTTTGAAGAGGATGATTCTGACTATGAAGAAGAGGTAGAAGAGTCAGATCAGGAAGAAGAGGAAGCGGCGGAACAGGAGCCGGAAAAAGAAGAGGTTCTGGAAATCGAGGAACCGGATGAAGACGAAGACTCCAGATCTTCCGGCGGATCTTCCTTTGATACAGGATTTATTGTTCAGGGAAGATATGACTTGAGCGCAACAAGTGAAATCGGTCTGAAGCTTGGTTTGACAGAGGAGCAGAAAAAACTGTTCTCCTATTTTGTACCGATCCGTGGAATGAGTGAGCAGCTTGTCGATGTTCTCGAGCAGGACAGAAACTGCAGAAAGCGGTATGGAACTTCCAGAACAGGAAATATTCTTGTAATCGGACACAAAGGATCCGGTAAGACTGTACTTGCGGTTGATATTGTAAAAGCGATTCAGAAGCAGCGCAGGATGAAGCAGGGCAAGGTTGCGATTATCACCGGAGACGCACTGAATAAGAAGAACCTGATCAGTATTATCCAGAAGCTCAGTGGTGGTGCGCTGATTATTGAAAAAGCAAGTAAAATGAATGATAAAACCATCGATGAATTGACAGGATTAATGGAAGAGCAGACCGGAGAGATGCTGTTTATTCTGGAAGATGAGAGACGTCCGATGGAGAAGATGCTTTCTGAGTATCCGGACTTCCGCAGAAAATTTACTTCCCGTGTGGAACTTCCGATCTTTATCAATGATGAGCTTGTTACGTTCGGCCAGACATATGCAAAAGAAAACGGATACCGGATTGATGAAATGGGAATTCTTGCTCTTTACAGCCGTATCGATGTACTTCAGAAAGAAGACCACTTTGTGACAGTAGCTGAAGTGAAGGAGATCATGGATGACGCGATTGCCCATTCCCAGAAAGCGAATGTAAAACATCTGATGAAGAGGGTATTTGGAAAGAGCACAGATGAAACTGACAGAATTATTCTGAAAGAGGATGATTTCAAACATTAAAGATAATCGACAATAATTGTATAAAATGACGAAAAGAGTTTTGATAAAGTGAAAAACTTTGTTAAAACTCTTTCTTTTTATCCATCCCTAAAGTATAATAAACTTAGATTTTTTGTGAGAAGGTGGATAGTATGGCGAGAACAAAAAAGAAAAAACCATATGAGATAGGAGAACTGGATCAGTACTTATTTGGACAAGGAACTCATTATGATTTATATAAAAAAATGGGATCCCATCTTGTTACGGATGGACGCAGAAAAGGTGCGTATTTTGCAGTCTGGGCGCCGAATGCGAAGGCAGTTTCGGTTGTAGGTGATTTTAACAACTGGGACAAGGATAAAAATCCGATGGTAAGAGAAGAGCCGCTTGGGATCTATACCTGCTTTATTCAGGGGATCGAAGAGGATATGATCTATAAGTACTGTATTGAGACGAAGACCGGAGACTTCCTCTACAAGGCTGATCCGTTCGCGAATTATGCGGAAGTAAGGCCTGGAACCGCTTCGAAAGTGCATGACATATCAAATCTGAAATGGAGCGACAGTGCGTGGATGGAAAAGAGGACTACCTGGAACATGGATGAGAGTCCGATGTCTATCTATGAAGCGCACATTGGTTCCTGGAAACAGCATCCGGGAGAAGAAGAGGAGCGCTTTTACAACTACCGTGAGTTTGCAGTGGAAGCTGTGAAATATATGAAAGAGATGGGATATACCCACATTGAATTGATGGGAATCGCAGAGCACCCGTATGACGGCTCCTGGGGATACCAGGTAACAGGATATTTTGCGCCGACTTCCAGATATGGAACCCCGGAAGATTTTGCGTATATGATCAACTACTTCCACAAAAATAAAATCGGGGTTATTCTGGACTGGGTACCGGCTCATTTTCCAAGAGACGCGCACGGACTTGCGGATTTTGACGGTACAGCGGTTTATGAATATGCGGATCCGAGAAAAGGTGAGCACCCTGACTGGGGTACGAAGATTTTTGACTACGGCAAGTCTGAGGTAAAAAATTTCCTGATCAGCAATGCGTTGTTCTGGATGGAACATTTCCATGTGGACGGGCTTCGTGTCGACGCAGTTGCATCGATGCTGTACCTGGATTATGGAAAGCAGGACGGTCAGTGGGTTGCCAACAAATATGGAGGTAATCAGAATCTGGAGGCGATCGAGTTTTTCAAGCATTTAAATTCGGTTGTTCTTGGACGAAATCCGGGAGCGGTCATGATTGCGGAAGAGTCTACCGCATGGCCTAAAGTGACAGGAAAACCGGAAGACGATGGACTGGGATTCAGCCTGAAATGGAACATGGGCTGGATGCACGATTTTCTGGAATATATGAAGCTGGATCCTTATTTCCGGAAAGAGCACCACAATCAGATGACATTTGCGATGACCTATGCTTACAGTGAGAAATATGTTCTTGTACTTTCACATGATGAGGTCGTCCATTTGAAGTGTTCGATGCTCAATAAGATGCCGGGACTCGGATTTGATAAATATGCGAATCTGAAAGTCGGATACGCATTTATGATGGGGCATCCGGGGAAGAAGCTTCTGTTTATGGGGCAGGATTTCGCGCAGCTTAGAGAGTGGAGTGAGGAAAGAGAGCTTGACTGGTATCTGCTGGAAGAGCCGGAGCATCAGTATCTGCAGGCGTTTACAAGAGATCTTCTGAAGCTTTACAAAAAGAACAAAGCCATGTATGAGCAGGACACTGTCGGATATGGTTTTGAGTGGGTAAATGCGAACGACGGATACAGAAGTATTTTCAGCTTTATCCGTCATTCCAGAAATAATAAAAAGAATCTGCTTTTTGTCTGCAACTTCACGCCGATGGAATGGGCGGACTACCGCGTAGGTGTGCCGCGCAGAAAGCAGTACAAGCTGATATTAAACAGTGATGAAAAACAGTATGGAGGAAAGGGCGAGGAACGGCCGCTTGTTTATAAGGCTGTGAAGCAGGAGTGCGATGGAAGACCGTATTCCTTTGCATATAAACTTCCACCATACGGTGTGGCAGTATTTGAGTTCTGATTACTGCAGCTGACAGGAAAAATGATCAGGCCCGTCTGGAAGGTGCATGAAGGCTTTGCAGGCGAGCCTGATTTTGTGTGGTTTAAAAATGGAGGGTCGATATGGAAAATTACCAGATTACACAGTGGTGCCACCGGTTTATCGAAGAACAGGTTAAGGATGGGGACTACTGTATTGATGCCACCTGTGGAAATGGACATGATACGTTGCTTTTATGCAGGCTGGCAGGCAGTGATGGACTGACAGCGGGATTTGACATCCAGGAACAGGCGGTAGAGAAGACAAAAAAACGGCTGAGGGAGGCCGGCGTGGAAGAAAAGGCCAGAATTTTCTGCTGCGGACATGAAAAGATGAGAGAACAGCTGGCAGAGGACCCGGACTGCCGAAAAATGCTGGAGAAGACGCAGGACGGTTATGGAAGTGTCTCCTGTGTTGTGTTTAACTTTGGCTATCTTCCGGGAGGGGCACATGATCTTGCCACAAAAGCGCAGACAAGTCTGGAGGCAGTTGAACAGAGTCTGGAGCTTCTGAAAAAGGGAGGAATTATCAGTCTTTGTATCTACAGCGGGAAAGACAGTGGATTTGAGGAGAAGGAAGCTTTGATGGAATATCTGAAAGGTCTTGACAGCAAAAAATATCTGGTTATAATGAGCTCATATTACAATCGTCCGAATCATCCACCGGTTCCGGGACTGATTATCCGGCTTTGATGTAGCAGAATGTGGATGATATCATATACTAACTGACAGGAGGGATGAAGATATGCAGCTTGCAGCAGGACTGTTGTTACCGTTTATAGGGACCACGCTTGGTTCGGCGTGTGTTTTTTTTATGAAAGGCCAGATGAAACCGCTTATTCAGAAGATGCTTCTTGGATTTGCGTCCGGAGTGATGGTGGCGGCATCGGTATGGTCACTGTTGATTCCATCGATGGAAATGTCGGAAAACATGGGAAAATACGCGTTTATTCCGGCGGCAGCCGGATTTCTGCTTGGGATTTTCTTCCTACTTATGATGGATCAGGCGGTACCGCACCTTCACATGGGGGCGGAGAAGTCAGAGGGACCGAAATGTTCTTTAAAAAAAACAACCATGCTTGTCCTTGCCGTCACACTTCATAATATTCCGGAAGGAATGGCGGTCGGCGTGGTTTTCGCGGGGATGCTCTCGCGGAACACAGAAATTACAATGGCAGGTGCGTTTGCGCTGTCGATCGGCATTGCGATCCAGAACTTCCCGGAGGGAGCAATTATTTCCATGCCGTTAAAAAGTGAAGGAACGGGAAAGGGAAAGGCATTTTTGTACGGGATGCTTTCCGGGGCAGTGGAACCGGTGGCGGCCGGAATTACCATTCTGCTTGCGGGATTTATTACACCGGTGCTTCCGTATCTGCTGTCTTTTGCGGCCGGAGCAATGCTTTATGTTGTGGTGGAAGAATTGATCCCGGAGGCAAGCGAAGGGGAACACAGTAATATCGGAACGATCGGATTTGCAGCCGGCTTTGTGCTGATGATGATCCTGGACGTTGCGCTGGGATAATGAAAGTCCAGATGAGATCAGGAGAGAGGAGAGAAAAGGATGAGACTTCGGAATATACCGGGGGCAAGAGACGTGATTGCCGGACATGAAGCGGTGATAAAGAATGAGAAGGAACAGAAAGGACACTGGGAAGAGGTCTTTGGAAATGACCATCCGGTACGTGTGGAGATCGGTATGGGGAAAGGCAGGTTCCTGATGACGATGGCGCTGGAACACCCGGAAATAAATTATATTGGAATCGAGCGATACTCCAGTGTGCTTCTGCGGGCGCTGGAGCGGATGGATGCCATGGAGGAACCGCCTTCTAACATCCGGTTTGTATGCATGGATGCGGCTGAAATAGAAGAAGTATTTGAACCGGGGGAAGTGGACCGGATCTATCTGAATTTTTCGGATCCGTGGCCAAAGGCACGTCATGCAAGGAGAAGACTGACGTCAGCCGCGTACTGGGAGAGATATGATCATATTCTGAAGCAGGACGGGGTTGTGGAGTTTAAAACGGACAATAAAGAACTGTTTGAATTTTCTCTTGAGCAGGTTCAGGAGGCCGGCTGGGAACTGAAGGCACATACTTTCGACCTGCACCATAACGAAGACCTGAACCGGGGGAATATTATGACGGAATATGAGGCAAAGTTTTCCGCCAAAGGAAATCCGATCTGCAAGCTGATTGCAGAAAGAAAAAGATAGGGGGAACGCGTAACAGAATCCTTCATCCGGCATATGATGATAGAAAAAGCAGGCAGGTGGAAAATGGGAAAAAGATGCGGAAGAAAGGTCTGCCATACGTGCAGAAGATTCTGCTACGATAATATCTGGCTGAATAAAAAGATCCGGATTCTTCAAAAATCCTGTGCAGAACTATACAGGGTATTTAATCCTGGCTGCAGGTCAGGGCGGTGTGACAAATGCAGGAGTTGACAGAGCAGAATTTCCGGAAGGAAGTACTGGAGGAGAAAAAGCCTGTACTGGTAGAGTTTTATGCAGTCTGGTGCGGGAAGTGTTCGATGATGGAAGACATATTCGGAATGGTTGCGGAAGAATTTGACGGGAAAATCAAGGCGGGGAGAGTGGAAACGGAGAGCAATCCGCTTCTTGCCGCAAGATACCGTATCCGGGCAATTCCGGCATTTCTTTTGTTTTCGGACGGGAAAGAAGTTCTGCGGATGACAGGGATGATGAAGCCGGAGGAGATGGCCGGAAGATTGAACGCTGCTGAAAATATGCTGAACAGCCGGAAGAGAAAGAGATAACCGTATCACCCGGGCGCCCTGAATTTCAGGCGTTTCACAAAAATAAAAAAATTTTTAAATTTTGCTTGCATTTTCCTGAATAATGTAATATAATTTTTCTTGCGTTAAACAAATGGAAAATGCAAAATGTGCCATTAGCTCAGTTGGTAGAGCACCTGACTCTTAATCAGGGTGTCCAGGGTTCGAGCCCCTGATGGCGCACTTTAAATCACTGTTTTTGGAGAGGGAGATCTCTGGGGGCGGTGATTTTTTTTGTGCCCAAAGGGCGAAAGTTTGATTTGGAATAGATAGATTAGTGATGGAAAGGGAGCACGTATGAGGCAGGATGTACAAAAGATAATTCTTCAGATCAGAAGAAGGTGGAAAAAGAGAAAAACAAAAGTAATCAGCATTTTGTTTACGAATTCCGGGGCCTTCCGCTGCAGATTGTGGATTTTCTGGATCTCGGGACGGCGACAACGGTAGCGGGTGATTATGAATATTCCATGACACTGCATATGCTGATTGTGGGTGTGATTATAGTCAGCATTGTTACTTCTTTATATACGGGGAACAAATACAAACTTGTAAAAGGAAAGAAGGCCAAAGTTCTGATCCGTGTGGCGGGTATACTCCTGCTTGTCGGAGGAATTCGCTATCTTGGATGGTCCGATCAGCCGGACAGCTGGAACGTGGTTCTGAATGGGAACCGGCCGGGAGACAGTTTTTATAATTATGGAATGCAGATGTGTGTGATCCGCGGTGCCAGAGATTCGATTGTAAAGGAACCGGAAGGATACTCGGTTGAAGAGCTGCAGCAGGTATCGGACGAGATTGAATCAGGAAATGCGGGAAGCAGCAAAAAGCCGAATATCATTGCTGTCATGGATGAAACATTTTCTGATCTGACCTGGATCAGAGATTTCCCGGTATCAGAAGAAATTATTCCATTTTATAACAGTCTGACAGAAAATACAATTAAAGGGAAGCTGCTGGTTCCGGTGCTGGGCGGAGGGACAGGAAAGACGGAGTTTGAATTCCTGACCGGAA